>Ga0302326_10004436_pt1 | contig 32489 bp, 26 predicted proteins | sample Palsa_T0_3_FD_202264 | JGI IMG/M metagenome (GOLD analysis project Ga0302326, IMG submission 202264) | Peat permafrost microbial communities from Stordalen Mire near Abisko, Sweden - Palsa_T0_3 | ecosystem: Environmental > Terrestrial > Soil > Palsa > Peat permafrost | place: Sweden: Abisko...
GCTGCTGCTGGCGGTGCCTTCGCGCCTGGCCGGAATTCAGAAGTTGGTTGCCGCAGTAGGACTGGGCAGCGTTTGCTACTTGTGCATAGAAGTATTGCTGGGACGCGCCCCCTCCAGCCTGGACGTAGAAGTTTCCGCGCGGGTGTTAAATCTCTTCTTGCCGCTGGCCGCAACATGTCTGTTAATCGGTGTTCTGGCCGGCTGGTTGAAGCCCGATCGCAAGACGATGGCACGCACCGCAATACTTGTGGGAGCGCTTGGCCTCGGCCAGGCTTACTGGAACTTCGGAGCCATCATGCGTTGGCAAGGTATGCTGGCGACACTGCGTTACGAACTCCTGCTGCACCAGGGCCCCGTGGCATTCGACGATTCGATCCTGTCGCAACAGCAGTTGGGGCCCTTGCGCCTGCACGAACTTCACGCCGGGTGGCCGCTGCTGCCACTGAGTCTGTACGAAGCAGGGCGAGGCCAGATTCGGTCCATCATCGTGCCGGAAGCGGGCGCCTATTGGCCGTTCGATCCCTTTGACCCGGCCACGCTGCCGGATTTATCGCGATACAGGGTGTACTACGATTCCTATCGCGAGGCGCTGCGGCGCAACTGGCAATACTCTTTGGGAGATGTGTTGACTTTCTGCAAGGGTGGCAGTGCTGCTCTGTTTCTGCGGGGCCGATGGTCGTATCCGGAAAGCGATAAGACGTGGGGCAGCGGGCCCGACTTTGGTCTGGACCTGCCATTGTCACAGCAAGACCTGCCGGATACGCTCTCGCTATGGGCGATGGTCGCTTCCAATCTGGCTCCTGGTTATCCTGACCTTTCAGTGCAGGTCACGGTAAATGACGTTCCCGTCGGCGAGTGGACGTTCCAATACTCCAGCGATCCTGTTACCACTAGAACCCTGCAAATTTCAAAGGCGGTACTGACTCTCTCCAATCCGGCGCGAATACGATTTCACGTCCTGGGACCGATTCGCTCGCCAGCGGAGATGGGCAAAGGCCCAGATTCCAGAAAATTAAGCCTGGCAGTCCTGGAGCTAGCTTTGGAAAAGGGCGCAGAAGGCATTAAGTGATTCCTTGAGTAGAGGAGGAGATCCGTTGAGCACGACAACCGTGACGAGTAGAGCTGACCGACGCTGGTTCGTGGCGCTCGCGACTATTGCCCTGGTCTATGCATTGCTGGCTGGCCTGCGGACTGTTTCAGACCCGGATACTTTCTGGCAATTGGCGACCGGACGCTGGGTCGTGCAGCATCATCATGTTTTTTCGACCGATGTCTTCTCCTATACCGCGCAGGGACAGCCTTGGATTTATCCCGCCGGCTCGGGACTATTGCTCTACGTTGGATACGTGATCGGCGGCTATACCCTGCTGTCATGGATGTCAGCGGCGGGGTGCGTGGGCGCGGTCGCGTTGCTACTCCGACGCGGCTCGGCGACAAGCGCGGCAATTGCCATCCTCTCCGTGCCTCTTATAGCTGGGCGCACCGCGCCGCGCGCCGACATGTTTACAGTCGTGCTCTTCGCGGCTTATCTCTCCATCCTGTGGCAAAACTATCAGACGGGCCGTGCTCACCTCTGGCTATTGCCACTGCTGATGATTGCGTGGGTCAATTTCCATCTCGGATTTGTGGCGGGCCTGGCATTGATCGTTGCGTTTGTTGGAATCGATGTATTGGAATTGCTGTTTCCTGGCCGCCGTCGTGTCGAGGCTCTCCAGAGGCTTAGGCGCGCCTGGCCATGGTTCGTGGCCACGGCACTGGCTACTCTGGCGAATCCTTGGGGATGGGCAATCTACTCTCCGTGGGGCTTAGGAATCTACTCGGCAATGGTTCGCCAAAATCGTGACATGGCGCTCTACTCGAATTGGATTGCCGAGTGGGGTGGTGTCCCGCTGAATTGGACCGCAGCCGCCGCTGCTTTTTCGCTGAGGAGCACAAAAGGTGCTTTCTATCTGCTGCTGGTGATTGCCGCTATCGTCGCGTTGCTTGCATTGCTACAGCGTCAATTCGGGGCGGCCGTTCTGCTGGTGGCCGCCGTATACCCGGGCGTGCAGCGCGTCCGCATGGACGCCTTAACCGCGTGTGTCGTCGTGGTGGTGGGTGGGACGTTCCTGTCTTCGGCAGTGCAGCAGGTGGGCTTACGGATTTCCAGTCCGCGAATACGTTTGGCACTCGCCGCAGCCGTTGTCACTATGTTGGCGGCGCTTGTTTTCGTGCGGTCGTTCGACGTCGTAACCAATCGGAATCACCATCCCTGGACATTCGGCGCAGGGTTCGGCTGGCAGTTTCCGGAACAAGCGGCTGCATTCATCGAGCGCGAAAATCTTCCGGGAGAGATCTTCAACAACTACGGCGAAGGCGGATACCTTGTCTGGAGACTTGGCCCGAAGCGTCGCGACTACTTCGACGGGCGCGCCATCCCGTTCGGTCCGGAAAGGTTTTCGCATCAAGCCGAGCTACTGCAAACGCCGCTTGACTCCGAACTGTGGCGCCGGGAGGCCGACCACTACAACATAAACACTATTATCTTGCCGCTGAATCGCTTTGAGAGCGTCCTGGGATCGCTCAAGGCTTTCTGCAGGAGCAGCGACTGGCGGCCTGTCTATCTGGACGAGGTTGCGATAGTCCTGGTGCGCCGCAAAGCAGAAACGGAAGATCTGATCAAGCGCTTTCCAGTGGATTGTTCGACGGCGCCTCTGCCCGCCGGGCCCCCGGTGCAATCTCGCGGCGGGGCTTTCAATCAATGGGCCAATGCGGCAAGTGTCCTCGCCGCCCTTGGACGCAATACCGAGGCGCTCACGGCGACGGATAGAGCTAATGAGATTACCCCTGACAGTTCCTTTGTGCCTTGGTTGAGAGGAAATATCTTCTCCATAATGGATCTTCGATCCGATGCGGAGCGTGAGTATCTCAAAGCCATTTCACTAGAACCTCACGAAGCCCTCTTATGGTTCTCGCTTGCGACCTTGTACAAGCACGAGGACCGGATTCCTGAGACTATCAGCGCACAGCAGCGAGCAATCGAGCTATCGGCCTCGCCGCAGCCAAACGAACTGCTGAAGCTGGCGGAACTCTATCTCGATACCAAGCAGCCGAGGGCTGCCTTGGACACATTCGACAAGGCGGTGCGCAGCGCTTCTCCAGATCTGCTGGCGGCAAGCGGGGCGCGCAGCTTCACGTACGACGTGGCGCTGGGACGTGCGAGCGCATGGCGGTCGCTCGGTGATACGAAACACGCCGCGTCCTTTGACGACGAGGCGGTTCGCGACCTTTTGCCGCAGAAGTAGCCCTTGCGTCCCGGGCGACAGTAGTACCATGAAGGCCGATGATCTCCGAGTTGGGCACGACGCAATAAGAAAGGATTGGGTATGAAACCAATCGCCAAAGTCGCAGCCCTGCTAGCCGTAAGTCTTGGTACAACATTCGCGCAACAAGCCAAGCCTGCGGGAGGCGGTGCTTCGGTGGCCTTCAGCTTGACCAGCTCTGCCTTTCGTCCCGGAGCGGAGATTCCCCCGCAATATAGCTGCAAGGGCGCCGATACTTCGCCGGCATTGGAATGGAACGGTGGGCCAGCGCATGTCGCCAGCTTCGCGCTGATCATGGACGATCCCGACGCGCCTGCCGGGACCTGGGTGCACTGGGTGCTGTGGAATTTGCCGGCGAATGCGCATTCGTTGCAGGAAGGCGTGCCCAAGCGCGAGCAATTGGACGACGGTGCGCAACAAGGGCGTAACAGCTTCCACAAGGCAGGCTACAACGGGCCTTGCCCGCCGGCCGGAGCGACGCATCGCTACTTCTTCCGCCTGTACGCGCTGGATGGGAAGCTCGATCTCGCCGCCGGAGCCAGCCGTTCTCAACTCGACGCAGCGATGAAGGGACATGTGCTGGCAGTGACCGAGTACATGGGGACATTCCACAAATAATTGAGCGCGACGCTTAGAATGGCTGCTGCGGAATTCCGTGACATGCCTTCGAACTGGATCTTCTGGGTCGGCTTCAACGTGTTTGTGCTGGCGATGCTGGCGCTCGACCTGGGCGTCTTTCACCGCCAGAAGCACGAGGTCGGCTTTCGCGAGGCGATCAGCTGGACCGTCGTCTGGATAAGTCTCGCAGGCGCATTCGCCGTCCTGATTTACTTTTTCGGACACACCCTGGTGGGCGAGAATGTGAGGCCGAACTCGCAGCTCTCGCTGGAGTTCGTCACCGGATACCTAATCGAGCTATCGCTGAGCGTCGACAACCTCTTCGTCTTCCTGCTCGTCTTCCGCTACTTCAGCGTGCCTCGCGAGTTTCAGCACGAGGTGCTGTTCTGGGGCGTGCTGGGCGCGCTCATTATGCGGGCGGTTTTTATCGCGACCGGAATCACGCTGCTGAAGCGGTTTCATTGGATCATCTTCATCTTCGGCGGAATTCTGATTTACAGCGGCATCAGGTTGTTCCTCCAGCACGGCAAGGAAATCCATCCTGAATCGAACCCGTTGCTACGCGGCTTCCGCAAGCTCTTCCGCGTGACCAACGACTATGAAGGCAGCCGCTTCTTTGTGCGTCGCGGCGCGTTGCGGTACGCGACTCCCCTCGCCCTGGTGTTGATCGTGGTGGAAACCACGGACCTGCTATTTGCCGTCGATTCCATCCCGGCGGTACTGGCGGTGACGCGCGAGCCGTTCATCGTCTACACGTCGAACGTGTTCGCCATCCTGGGACTGCGCTCCCTGTTCTTCGCCCTGTCGGGAATGATCGAAGCGTTTCATTTCCTGCACTACGGCCTGTCGGTGATCCTGATCTTCATCGGCTTGAAGATGCTGGCGTCGGACTACGTGCCGATTCCGACTGCCATTGCGCTGGCTGTAGTGGCGGGCGTGCTGCTGATGTCGATTGTGCTGTCGTTGGTGTTCCCGAAGAAAAGGCAGGCATAACGCAAGAACGCGCTGTCACAGGCCGCGGCAAAGGTCCGAACAGCAGATCCCTCGCGGGCTGGAAGCTCGCTCGTGATGACAAAACTAAAGGGCTTCAACGGCGCACCCGTTCGGCAAGCTATTCGAACCGGATTTGGTCGCCGCTGACCACCGAATGTTTGCGGTACTTGGCGTCGTTTTTGAGCGGGCAATCGAGACGGTAGTGCGCGCCACGGCTTTCTTCGCGAGCCAGCGCCGAGCGTGCGATCAGCAGCCCGGCTTGCAGGATGTTGGCAGCTTCGTGGGAACGGCGATCACCCAAGGACGGCGCCCGTTCCTGCAAAGCGCGCAGTTCGGGGACGACCTGTTGCAGCGCCTTGCCCTCGCGGACCACGCCCACACGCTCCCACATCAGCGATTGGACTTTCTGGATGAACTTCTCCACATCGCCGGCTTGACCGTTACTGCTGGCCGTCGCGACCTGCGGGCCCGCGCCTACTGGAGGCTTGCTCTTACCGCGGAGCTGTTCGCGCATGTTCTGTCCGGCACGCGCTCCGTACACCAGGCCCTCGAGCAGGGAGTTGCTGGCCAGCCGGTTGGCGCCATGCACGCCGGTGCAAGCCACTTCGCCAGCGGCATACAGGCCGGGCAGCGAAGTGCGTCCGTACAAATCGGTGCGGACCCCGCCCATGGCGTAATGCGCCGCCGGACGGACGGGAATCAGCTCAGCTGCGATGTCAATGTTGTATTCCATGCAGGTGGAATAGATCATGGGAAAACGCTGGCGGACGCGCTCGGCGTTCAGGTGCGTGAGGTCGAGATAGACGGCAGCGTCCGGGCGCTTCACCAGTTCCAGTTCATGGGCGATGGCCCGCGCCACCACATCGCGAGGAGCGAGTTCCGCCTGCTCGTGATATTTGGGCATGAAGCGCTTCAACTCGAGATTGCGCAGGTAAGCGCCTTCGCCGCGTAGCGCCTCCGAGAGCAGAAATCGCGGAGCGCCTTTCAGGAACAGCGCGGTGGGATGGAATTGCACAAACTCCATATCGCTGATCTGTGCGCCCGCACGATAGGCCATCGCGACGCCATCGCCGGTGGCGACGGCGGGATTCGTGGTGTTGCTGTAAACATGGCCCAGGCCGCCGGTGGCAAGCAACACCGCACTGGCGTAGATCTCGTGAAGCTGTCCGGCTTGATCGAGGACGCGAATACCCACCACGTGGCCGTCGTCGATGAGCAACTCGGTGGTGAACTCGAATTCGCGGAAGCTGATGGACTCGATGGCCTCGGCCTTGCGATAAAGGGCGCGTCCAATCTCGCGTCCGGTGGAGTCGCCGTGAGCGTGCAGCACGCGGCTGCGGCTGTGCGCGCCCTCGCGCGCGAAAACAATCTTTGCGCCAGCGCGATCGAACTCCGTGCCCCACTCGATCAGCTCTTCGATGCGCGGCGGACCTTCTTCGACCAGCACCCGCGCCGCCTCTTCGTTACATAAGCCGTCGCCGGCCCGGAGGGTGTCTTCCAGATGCAGCCGGACTTCGTCGTCGTCGCTGAGCGCAGCAGCAATGCCGCCTTGTGCATAACGCGTGTTCGACTCCGTGACCTCGCGCTTGGCGAGGCAAAGTACGCGGCCCGCCGAAGCGAGCTCCACCGAGGCGCGCAGGCCGGCAATACCCGCGCCCACGACGATGAAATCGGTTTCGGAAGGGAGGGCTTTCACGGCTTCATGGTAGCACTCGGCGGGTGTGTCAGGTCCCGATAATCAAGCGTCGGCTGGCCGCGCCAAGCAGCCCAACTCGACTGCTTGATCGTGTTCCATAAATACGGCGGGCACGAAGTGAGCAAGGCATTCCCCGCAACGCAAGTCTCTGCGTCCGTCGGTAGTTGGGGGGCACTGTTTGCCGTCGCTTGCTGCTCGGGAACCCGTTACTTCTTTTCCTCGAGCGTGCCCGCAAAGATGCTGTCAATCGGCGCCAATTCGCTCTCGCTCGCACACGATCCGCAGTTCGCGGGGCTGCAGCTACACGGTGTGCATCTGCCGCCGGACGAACAGACCCGCAAGCAGGCGCAAACGTCACCGTTGCCATTCCTCCTCCTTGACACCGTCGCCATAAGCGGCTTGTCCTTGAAGTCCGGATTGTTGCTTTCTGCGAACGCGCCAAGCCGATCAACCGCCTCCGACGCCTGGTCCCGTTTCTGGCAAGCGCTCCCAATCAGGAGGACGGCGATAGCCAGAAACGCTGCTGATAGTGTTCTTTTCATAGTCAGCTCCTCTATGCGAATGAGGCAGGTACCACGAGTGTCCTCCATCGGAAAAATGCTTTGCTTTCACCGATGGCTTCTCACCCGCGAGATCCAGCCCTGGCCCGAGGCCCCATCCTTCAGCTCAACTCGAAATCGGCCCTTGCCAGTAGGCTTGCTGTGACCCTCCGGCGATGAGCCTATGCAAAACGCTCTGATAGTAACGATTCTGTGTTAGCCCTGCAAGCTTTTTTCGAGCCCGAAAGTGTCCGCCTGCAACTCGCATCCATTACACTGGTCGCTTGACTCGCATCCCGGTTCAAACTCCATCGCGGTCCTACGAAGTGCTGGTTGAGCGCGGTTCGCTGCGCTCGGCGGCTGCGGCGCTGCGCGACCTTATTCCCCCAGACGCGCGCCTGTTCGCGCTCACCGCGCCACCGATTCGCAGGCACTGGGCCAGCACGCTGCGCCAGAGCTTCAGCAAAGCTGGATGCAAAATCGAAGTGATTGTGATGCCCGATGGCGAGCGCTCGAAGACTCTGGCTGAACTGGAGAAGCTGGCGGCGAAGCTGGTAAGCCTGGGCGCGGACCGGGGCTCGGTCCTGCTGGCGCTGGGCGGCGGAGTGGTGGGCGATGTGGGAGCGTTCCTGGCTTCCATCTTTATGCGCGGTATTCCGGTGGTGCAGATTCCAACTACGCTGCTGGCGCAGGTGGACTCGGCCATCGGCGGCAAGACGGGCGTGAACCTGAAGGCCGGCAAGAACCTGCTGGGGACGTTTCACCAGCCGCTCGCCGTGCTTGCCGATCCGGACGTGCTGGCTACGCTGCCGGAGCGCGAGTATCGTTCCGGACTGTTCGAGGCGATGAAATATGGCGTGATTCGCGATCCGGCGATCTTCGAGCTGATGGAGTTGCATCGCGACGCGTTGCTCCGTCGCGATGGCGCGCTGCTGGAGAAACTGATTGCGGAGTGCATTCGCGTGAAAGCCGAAGTGGTGAGCGCCGACGAGCGTGAGAGTGGCGAGCGACGCATCCTGAACTTCGGACATACCATTGGACACGCGCTGGAAGCGGAAACCAACTATCGCCGACTGTTGCATGGCGAGGCCGTGGGATGGGGAATGATTGCGGCCAGCGTGATCGGCGAAGAAATGCGGGTGACGGATGGAGCGACGGCAGAGCGAATCATCGCGCTGGTGCAGGCGTACGGCCCGTTGCCTAAGGTGAGCGTCGATAGCAGGCGCATTCTGAAGCGGCTGCTGTCAGACAAGAAGACGGTCGGCGGCGTGCCGCACTTCGTGCTGGCCAGCGGCATCGGCCAAGTCGAGGTGGTGAATGATGTTCCGCCGCGATGTGTGATGCGGGCGGTGAAAGAGATTCGAACTCTGTCGGAGACGTAGCAAGTCATGGTCAAGAAACCAAGAATCCACCACAGAGGCACAGAGACACAGAGAAGAATGAAAATGCAGAATTCCTCTGTGACTCTGTGTCTCCGTGGTGAGTGATTTTTTTATGGCTGAACCCAATACAGCCGCAACCAGCAATCGGGAGCGCATTGTGGGCGCGGCCCCGGCGGGAGCTCGCGATCAGGAGGCCGCGGCGGCTGCGGTGCGCGACATGTTCACTTCGATCGCGCCGCGCTACGATCTGCTGAACCACGTGCTGTCCATAAATGTCGATCGCGTGTGGTGGAACCGTACGGCGCGGGCGTTTGCGGAGGTGTTGCGTCGTCCTGGTGCGCAGGTGCTCGATCTGTGCTGCGGAACCGGCGATATGACATTTGCGCTGCATCGCCGAATGAACGGGGCCGACAGCACCCTTTTCGGCGCCGACTTTTCCCATGCCATGCTGGTGCGGGCGGCGGAGAAGTCGGGCGACCGGGACGTTCGCTGGATCGAAGCCGACGCGCTTAACCTGCCATTCGCTGCTGACAAGTTCCAGCTTGTGACCACGGCCTTCGGCTTTCGCAACCTGGCCAACTACGATCGCGGGCTGGCGGAGATCTATCGTGTGCTTGGGCCCGGCGGCGAGATCGGCATCCTCGACTTCGGCGAGCCGAAAGGACTGCTCGGCAAGCTCTATCGCGTGTACTTTCGCCGCGTACTGCCCGCCATTGGGACGCTGATCTCGGGAGTGCGCGGACCGTACTCGTATCTTCCAGCATCGGTGCTGCGCTTCCCGTCTCCGGAGGAGATGCTGCAACGCATGCGCGAGGCAGGCTTCACCGAGGTCTCGTGGACGCCGTATAGTTTCGGAATTGCCGGGCTGTATCGCGGGAAGAAGTAGGCTGCGAGCTCGAAGACCACCAGTCAGCGATGGCAAGCTCCGGCGGAGAGGCGAATCCGCGAGGCAGCACCGTTGCGGAACCGGGTTAGAATCGGGATTCACCATCAAACGTGGTGCAGGAGCCATGTTCTTGTTCTCAGCTTGAAGAAGTAAACTGGTGGTAGCGACGATCAGGGAGGGAATCCTTATAATGCACAAATACTTGCGCCTTCGTCATGCCGGTTCGGTCAGACTTCTGACTGTCCTGGCAATATTCACCGTTCTCGTTGCCGCGCCACTTCTGGCCGCTGACGATAACGAGGATTTCGACACCTACAAGCTCCGCGTTGACACCTACTGGTTCTACTCGAATCCTTCGGGCAACTTTCAGGGATCGGGGAGCTCCGATCAAATCAATATCAATACCGACCTGGGGTTCAACTCATATTCCACATTCGATGGCTTCGTGGACTGGAAGTTCACCCGTAAGAACCATCTGACATTTGCGGTCAGTCCGTTTCAACAGTCGCGGCAGACGGTGCTGAAGCGCACCATCACCTACGAGGGCCAGACCTTCGACGTCGGGCTGACGACGAACGCCAATCTCAAGGCCAACCTGTACGCTCCGGGCTATCAATACGACATCATCCGGCGTAAGCGCGGACACATTGGAGTGGCTGTGCAAGTGGACCTGTTCGACACCAAGGCTTCGCTGATGGCGCAGGCCCAGACCACAAACGACGGCACGCACCACGCGGCGATCAGCGGAAGCGCTTCGTTGCTGGCGCCGATTCCGGTGGCTGGCCCGGAGTACCGTCTGTACCTGACGAACTCGCCGCGGCTCTTCATCGAGGGCGACGTATACGGTATGTACCTGTTCGGCTATGGAAACTTTGTCTCGACGGCCGACACCTTGGGCGTGACCCTAAACAAGTACATCAGTGTGAACGCGGGGTATACCCTGGGCTCGCACCTGGTAGTCAACAACAACTCGACTACTCGTATTGGTGTTCGCTTGACCCAACAGGGCGCGCTGGCTGGATTGGAATTTTCCTTCTAGACCGCAGCGACTGACGAATTGGCGAGGGCCACCTGACGTGAGAATAACTTCTGTCCCAAACGGCGTTCCCTACGAGCAGCGCTTCGCGACCTTCGGACGGGTTGCCAATGCCGGCTGAGCGATTGCAGAAGATCATCGCGGCTGCCGGAATTGCCTCACGGCGCAAAGCTGAGCAGTTGATCTCCGGCGGGTTGGTCTCCGTCAACGGGCAGATCGTCACCGAACTGGGGACCAAGGCCGACCCCGAGCGCGATCACATTAAGGTCAACGGCAAGCTGCTCAGCGGCGCAGAGCGTCACGTCTACCTGCTGCTGCACAAACCGAAGGGCTACGTGACCACGGTCACGGACCCGCAAGGCCGTCCTACGGTATTAGATTTGGTGAGCGGCATTAAAGCGCGCGTGTATCCAGTGGGGCGGCTGGATTATCTGAGCGAAGGGCTGCTGTTGCTGACCAATGACGGCGAACTGGCGCAGAAGCTGACTCACGCGTCGTCGCACGTGCCCAAGACCTATGTGGTGAAGGTCAGCGGCAAGCCGACAGCGGAGCAGATCGAGAAACTGCGCGGCGGAGTCACGCTGCGACCGGAACGGTCTCCGCTGAAAACGCCGGCGGGGCGCTTGCCGAGGGTAGGACAGCGACGACGGTCGGAGGCAGTGCGGACCGCGCCAGTGCGCATCCAATTAGTGCGCGAGGGCGAGAATCCCTGGTACGAGATGACGCTGGTAGAAGGCCGCAACCGGCAAATACGCCGGATGTTCCAGGAGATCGGACACCACGTCGAAAAGATCAGACGCGTGCGTTACGGGCCGCTGGAACTGGATGTGGAGCCGGGGAAGTTGCGGCATCTGACGGCGAAAGAAGTGGCGCAGTTGAAAGCTGCGGCGAGCGGGCGGAAGGCAGGGCCGCGGACGATGCGAGATGGCATTTAGCATTTAGCATTTAGCATTTGGCGAAACCCCAACTTTCCGAGGTTTGGCTAAATGCCAACTGCTAATTGCCAACTGCCACAGCGGAGATAGAATGACAAACTTCAGGAAGCTGGTTCCGGCGCACATGCAGAAGCTGGCCAGCTACAAGCCGGGCAAACACCTGCGGCAAGCGGAATTGGAGACCGGAGTGCGTTGCATCAAACTGGCCTCGAATGAAAATCCTTTCGGACCCTCGCCGCTGGCGATCGCGGCGATCAAGGCGGCAACCTCGCAGAGCCACTTCTATCCCGACAATGGCACGGTGGAACTGACGGCGCGGCTGGCGGAGATTCACGAGGTTGATCCCGCGCAGATTCTGGTGACCGCAGGCTCGACTACGCTGCTGGACATTCTGGCGCGTACGCTGCTGGGCCCCGGCCTGAACGCCGTCACCAGCAAGCTGTCGTTTATCGTGTATCCCATCGTGACGCAGGCTGCGGGCGCGCGCCTCATCGAAGTGGCGACGCTGAACGACGGTTACGATCTGGAAGGCATTCTCGCGGCGGTCGACGGCAACACACGAGTGGTATACCTCGCCAATCCGAACAACCCAACTGGAGCGGTGGTGGATGCGAAGGCCATAGATCGCTTTCTCGATCGGCTGCCGTCGCACGTGATCACGGTGCTGGACGAGGCATATTGCGATTTTGCCAGCTACTTCGCGGCCGAGCGTGGCCTGGACTACTCGCATGCGCTCGAGTACGTGAGAGCTGGACGTCCTGTGGTCGTGTTGCGGACGTTTTCCAAGGCGCATGGGCTCGCAGGGCTTCGCGTCGGCTATGGGATTGGACCGGCTGAGCTGATGGGATACTTTGCGCGCATGAAGCCGGCGTTCATGGTGTCGTCGCTGGGCGAGACGGCGGCGCTGGCCGCGCTCGCCGATGCAGACCACGTGAAGCGCACTGTCGAGAACAATGCCGTTGGCGCGAAGCTGCTGACGCCCGCCATCGCCGAGATGGGGATTCGCGTTGTGCCGACGTGGTCGAACTTCATCTTCTGCCACGTCGGCGAAGAGGCTGCGCATCTCTGCCAGCTTCTGCAAGAGGACGGCGTCATCGTTCGTCCGATGAGCGGCCCGTGGGGCGCGCCGGATGCCTTCCGCGTCAGCATTGGCACGCCGGAACAGAACGAGCAGTTTCTAGGCGCGCTGAAACGGGCGAGAGCGCGCATCCCAGAGTTACAGTAAGAGTGCGAAGGGCAGCAACTGCGGCCAGATCCGCTATTAACCCGATGAAGACAGTTAACATTCACCAAGCGAAAACACATCTCTCGAAGCTCGTCGACGAGAGCGGCCAAGGGCGAGCCGTTCATCATTGCGAAAGCGGGCAGACCGATCGCTAAAGTCAATGCGCTGAGCGCTCCAACCGGTGCGCAGATTCGCCGGCTCGGATTTATGGCCGGACAGATTGCGGTGCCGGACGACTTTGACTGGATGGGCAGCCAGGAGATCGAGCGGATATTCACGGGCGCTGCGCGCACTCCAGGATTAAAGTAAAACTTTCGGTATTCGTTGGTAGCCTATGTAAAAGAGGCGTACCACGACTAGACTTTCCACCTTACCCAACCTTGAATTCCTCTCTTGACAATCGCACTTCAACTGTATAATGTATGTGTACAGTAAACAGTGAGCAGCGGCCTTACATTGCGCATCGATCTGGACTCCGGCGTCCCCGCCTATCGGCAGATTGTTGATGGGCTGCGGATTCTGCTGGTGAGCGGCAAACTCGCTCCCGGCTCGGAGTTGCCCTCGGTTCGCCGCATCGCCGTGGACTTAGGGGTGCATTTCAACACCGTCGCTGAGGCGTATCGAACGCTGGCCGGCGAAGGCTGGCTGGAGTTGCTGCATGGGCGCGGAGCGACGGTGATCGAGCGCGACGCTCCGGCGGCGAACCCGGAGAAGGTGACCGAGTTCCGTCATCGCCTGCGGGCACTGGTGGCTGAAATGCAATCGCAAGGAGCGTCTGCCGCGAAGCTGAGCGTTGAGCTTCGCAACGCGGCAAATGAGTTGGATGTATGAAGCTAGAAATTCTTTTCATCGTTCTTCCGTTGGCGCTGGTGGCCATCATCTTCCAGTTCGTGCCATTGCTCACGCGGCGTGGCATCTTCTTCAGCGCAACGGTCGATCCCGAGTTCCCGCAGAGCGCCGATGGCCGCCGCCTGCTGCGTTCCTACCGATTGCAGGCCGCGCTGTGGACGGTCCTGACGTTTGCACTGGCTGCCCTGTCGGCTACCACGCGTCCGGCATTTGGCGCCTCGCTGCCGGTGCTACTCCTGGTCGCTGGCATCGGATTCAGCTATTGGCTCAAGTTTCGCGAAGTCCACGAGCGCTACGGGCTTCGCCGGCCGGAAGTGCGGGAAGCGTCGCTCTCTCCGGCCGAGGAGACAGCAAGCATCCGTCCCTGGCTGGTGATTCCGCCCTTCGTCGCGATTGCTGCGGCTGCGTTTTACCTGAACGCGCATTGGAGCCAAATTCCGCACCAGTTCCCGGTACACTGGGGCGTTAACGGACAGCCCAACCGCTGGGCGAGCCGCGACTTTGCCGGCGTCTACGGTCCGCTGCTGACGGCAACGATCATGGACCTGCTCTGCCTGGGCTTTGCCTGGGCATTGCTGCGGATGTCGCGGAAGAGCATGATGCGTTATGTAACGGTTCGCATGCTCGAGGTGCTGCTGTATCCGTTGACGCTCACCTTCGTTGTGGTGTCGCTGCTGCCGCTGATGCGCATTCCGCTGTGGCTGGCTGCGGTCGTATTGTTCGCGTTCATCGCCGGAATCTTTTTCTGGTCTTATCGCAAGATCACAGCGCCGTCGGGGCTAGACGAAGTCCCTGAGCCGCAGAACGATTCCTATTGGAAGGCAGGCGTCTTCTACTACAACCCGCACGATCCGGCGATCTTCGTTTCCAAACGAGTTGGCATTGGCTACACCGTGAATTTCGCCAACAAAATGTCATGGGTAGTGTTGGTCGGCATTCTGTTGATCGCTCTTCTGCCCGCGCTGCTGATGAGGAAGTGACAACGAGCCCTACGACGGCGTCGAGCTGCGCACCGCTTCAGTTTGCGCCGCGGGAGGCAGCATGGGCAATCGCGCCGCGCCATACAATCCGGCGTCGCTGCCCATCAGCGCAATGGTCACCACGGTGTGCTTCTGGCCTTTCTCCACGCGGTCGGGCGCGGTGATGGAGTAAATGAACGAACGTACCTTCAGCTCCTGAAACATGGTGGGTGCAAAGGCCTCCCAGGCGCTGGAAACGCCGCCGCCGATCACGTACATGGGCAGGTTCAGAGCGTTGATCATGGAGCCCACACCAATCGCCAGCGCACGCCCCACGCGCCGATAAATTTTCTGCGCGGTCGGATGTCCCTGGATGGCGAGTTGATAGATGCCGCGCGAGCTGAACTCGACATCGCCGCGCGCCGAGTCGGCTAGATCGGGCGCGTTACCGCTGGCGATCTCTTCATGCGCCATGCGAACGATGGCGGTCGCCGAGGCGTACTGCTCCAGGCAGCCGCGGCTGCCGCAGCCACAAGGATGTCCCTCGGGCTCGACGTTGAAGTGACCCAGCTCGTTGGCCATGCCATTCATGCCGTGCCACAGGCGGCCATTCATCACGATGCCGCCGCCCACGCCGGTGCCCAGCGTGTACATGGCCATGTGATCGGTGTTGCGGCCCGCGCCCAGCCACTTCTCGCCCATGGCCGCGGCGTTGGCGTCGTTCTCCAGGACGACCTTCGTGTTGAGCCGGCGCTCGATCTCCTGGCGTACCGGGAAGTTCGCCCAATCCTGAAGGTTCGGCGACCGCATGATGGTTCCCGTGTCCATGTCGATGAAGCCGGGGACGCCGATGCCGATGCCGGCGAGCTCGCCCGAGCTGCGATGCTTCACCATCAGCGACTGAATGGCATCGCACATCTCGCCGATGACGTGGTCGCGGCCCAGCTGCACTTCGGTCCCGGTGGTTACCTTCTCCAGCATCTTGCCTTCGCTGCTGACCGCGGCGATGCGCAGGTTGGTCCCGCCAAGATCGACGGCTATCGAGTAAACGCTCATGTATCCTCACTCATCCGGATCGTTTTCACCACGGAGGCACCGTTCGGCTTCGCTCAGGGCAGGCTCCGAACACGGAAGATTGAAACCGGTAGAAGTCTTCAGAATCTCCTGCTTCGTGTCAGGGCACGACCTCGGTCGTGCCGCCAGAATCTTGTCCTTAGAAGGGCTTTAGCCCCTGCAAACCATTGACAGCGGCTAAACAGTTTGCTGAAAAACTCCCCGGGAAGGAGAATTCAGGTAGAGCTGGCCTTCAGGCCAGCGTCCAAGCCTTTTGTTTCTCATCCGGAGCCGGCTTCAGCCGGCGGCACTGGGCCCTTTTCCGAGTTTTTCAGCAAACCGTAAAGCCGTCGCCAATCGCGCGGCGTTCGGCACGACTTAAAGTCGTGCCCTGACATAAAACAAAACATCTGAAATCTCGGGATGAAATCTTTCGACTTCCTCCGTGATCGGAGCCTGCCCTGAGCGAAGTCGAAGGGTGCCCTCCGTGGTGAAAACGCTCTCTTCATTTCTGGCAATGCGGACAATAATGACTGCTGCGTCCTGCGATAATAACCCGCTTGATGGGCGTTCCGCACACCAAACATGGCTTCCCTTCTCTTCCGTAGGCCCTATGTTTCAGCTGGAAGAATCCTTCGCGGCCTTCGGCGTCGACGTAGTCGCTGACCGACGAGCCGCCGAGCTTGATGGCCTGATGCAGCACGTCACGCAATCCTTTGTACAGTTTCCTGAGTTCGGCCGTCGTCAGTGACGCCGCGCGACGCCGCGGCCGAATCTTCGCGCGAAACAGCGACTCGTCGGCATAGATATTGCCGACGCCGCTCAGCAGCTTCTGATTCAGCAGCGCGCTCTTGATGGGAGTCTTGCGGCCATGAAAGAGCAAAATGAAATCTTCGATTTGGATGTCGAGCGGTTCGGCGCCGGGTGCGTTGAAACCTGTCTCTTGTTCGGTTCCGATGCGCACGACAGCCAATCGACCGAAGCGGCGAAAATCCACGAAGCGCAGCTCGCGTCCGGACTTGAGCTTTAACACAGCGTGCGTGTGTTTCAGCATCTCCGCTTCTGGCGGACCAATCAGCAACTGCCCGGTCATGCCGAGATGGACAATCCACTGCGCACGCTCCCGGGTCTCGGACCCCGCGAGACCCGGGGCACCCGAAGTCTTGGTGCGCGTCGGTGCGTCACGTCTGGGTGCCCCATAGCCTGCCCTGAGCTTGCCGAAGGGTCTCGTGGTTTTCGAGACATGGGTTCGGGTTTTCGAGACGTGGGTTCCGGACTTTTCCAGGTCGAAAACGATGTGCTTGCCGACGCGACGCACACGCACGATAAGCGAGCGTTCCAGCACGGAAGCGATCTCCTGCGGCGAAGACTTCAGCGGCTCAGGCTTTTCGCCGAGCCAGACGGACTCGATAATGTCACCCGCAATGCGCTTGTCCAGACCGCGGGCGATGGTTTCTACCTCGGGAAGTTCTGGCATGGTGTGTAGTGTATGACAAGCAATCACTAGCGTCGTGTCAGAGTACTCACGGTACGACGCCGATCGTCAAAACACGGTGTCATCCTGAGCGCAGGTTCGCGCGGTTTTTTGCGCGAACCGGAGTCGAAGGGCCCCCTACCCTACGACGATCTGGGTTTGTCATTACGAGTGCGGCCTTCGGCGCGAGGAATCTGTTTTTCGGTGGACCAGCAGAAAACAGATCCCTCGCTCCGCTTGTGATGACAAATCGACCTGGATTGCACCTGCGCGACCTCTCCCTGTAAAATCTAAGGTTACACAGCCCGTCTCCTCCTAATTTCCCAGAATTTGCGTAGTGCTCTGTAGCCAGAGGCGAGTTGTGTGCGGAATCTCGCGGTCGAGATGTAAGATTTCCTGCGATCGCAAGCGGAGTGGCAATTTGAAAACTGGCAAGACAGCGGTGGTCGTCGGCGCGCAGTGGGGCGACGAGGGCAAAGGCAAAATCGTTGACGTGCTCTCCGAGCGCTTCAAAGTCGTGGCGCGTTATTCCGGCGGCCACAACGCCGGACACACCGTCACCATTCATGGCAAGAAGTTCATCCTGCAACTCATTCCGTGCGGCGTGCTGCGCGAAGGCTGTCGCGGCGTCATCGGCAACGGCGTCGTGCTCGATCCGTTTGCCTTCATGAAGGAAGTTGACGCGCTGCGCGCAACCGGCGTGAAGGTCGACGGTAATCTCTTCGTCAGCAATCGCGCCCACGTCATTCTTCCGTACCATCGCCTCATCGAACTGGCGGCGGAGAACGCGCCGGGACGAGTGAAGATCGGCACCACCTCGCGCGGCATTGGTCCCACATACGAGGACAAGATGGCGCGCAGCGGTTTGCGCGTCCAGGACCTGCTGGACAAGCAACTGCTCCAGAAGCATATCGAGAACGCCTGCCGCGAGAAGAACACCATCGCGCACGCGCTGTTCAACAGCGAGCCGCTCGATCCTGACAAGATGTTCGCCGACTATTCGGCAATCGCCGACCGTGTCGCGCCCTTCGTGGCCGACACCGCGCTGCTGCTGAACCGCGCCATCGCCAATGGCGAAGCGGTGATGTTCGAGGGCGCGCAAGGCACGATGCTCGACATCGATCACGGAACGTATCCGTTCGTTACCTCGTCGAGCGCGACTTCCGGCGGAGCGGCGACTGGAACCGGCGTGCCTCCAACCTCCATCGACACCGTGATCGGAGTGACCAAAGCGTATTGCACGCGCGTGGGCGAAGGACCGTTTCCCACCGAATCCAAAGATGCCATCGGCGAGGCGCTGCGCAAGAAGGGCAACGAGTTCGGCGCGGTCACGGGACGTCCGCGTCGCACTGGTTGGCTCGATCTGCCGCTGCTGCGCTACTCCAACATGATTAACGGCGCCAGTTGGCTGGTGGTCACCAAGCTCGATGTGCTCGACGAGCAGGCGGAGATTCCCATCTGCGTCAGCTACAAGATCGACGGCAAAGAGACGCAGCAGATTCCGGCGCAGATCTCCGGCTTCGAGAAGATCGAGCCGGTTTACCGCCAGCTTCCGGGCTGGCAGACAAGCACGTTCGGCATCGACAACTACGCCAAGCTTCCGGAAAATGCGAAGCGCTATCTGGAATTCGTCGAGAAGGAATCGGGCGCGAAGGTCGGCATTGTTTCCACCGGTCCTGATCGCGAGCAAACAATGTTTATGCCAGAATTTCATACGATGCTCGACGCCATAAGCCGCCCAAACGAAAGCCGCTGAAGGAGGGACAATATGCTGGTTCTGGCCGTAACCTGGATGGCCCACCCGGGACGCGAGAACGAAGTGGCCATCATCTTCGCGAAACTTCAGGCCGCTTCGCGCCAGGAGCCCGGATGTCTGGCCTATACCGTCCACCGTCATGTCGACGACCCTCGCCGCTTCTTCATCTACGAGCAATATCGCGATGCCGCCGCGCTCGAGGCCCATCGCAATTCGCCGCACTTCCAGCAGTACGCCGTCAACGCGTTGCGCAACATCGGCGAACGCCAGCAGGGCGACCTCTACAAACCACTCAGCGAGGACTGACTCCATCGCCTGGCCACTGCCTTCCCCCAACCGTGTCATCCTGAGCGGAGGTTCGCCGCTTTTGCGAACCGCAGTCGAAGGCCCCCTATAGTGGCCTGCCGCTTCATCATCGCTTTCGCTTTCATCTCCTCCCGCAACTGTTCTTTACCCTCCACCCGCCGCCGCCGCGCTCAGCTCTTCCCGCAGAATGGCGAACAGCGCCGCCAGCACCGACGCCACCACCGGTCCCAGGAACAATCCTATAAATCCAAACGCCTCCACTCCTCCCAGGATGAAGAACAGCAGCACCATGGGATGCAATTCCACGCGGCCGCCAACCACCCATGGCCGAATCACGTTGTCGGCCGAGCTGATCACCACCACGCCCCAGATCAGCAGGAACACGCCCTGCCAGATAAGGCCGCTGAACAGCAGGTAAATCCCCACCGGCGCCCACACCAGCGACGATCCCACCACCGGGATAATCGAGCAAAAGGCTGCGCCCAGCCCCAGCAACAGCGACGATGGCATGCCCACAATCTTCATGGCAATGCCGGTCAGCAAGCCCTGCGCCACGCCCACGCTCAGAATCCCGTAAACATTGGCGATGATGGTATCCGAGACGTTCCGATAGAGTCGCGACACTTGCGCCGGCGACAACGGAATCAGCCGCCCCGCGCGATACGCCCAGTCCTTGCCTTCGCGAAACAGGAAGAACAGGATCACGAAGGTGATCAGCGAATCGATGGCGAACTTCGCCAGATTGCTCAGAACATCCGCCCCGAAGCCCACCATCACCCCGCTCGCTTTCTGAGCGTTGTCGCTGACGACGGTATAAAAGTCGTACTTCGACAAGTCAACCCAGCGCCCGATGTAGTGCAGCAGCGGCGCGGCCGTCTTGGTGGCAAACAGCGCCAGGCCGCCCTCTTCCGCGCTTCTGCGGCTCAAGTAATGCGCCGCGCTCACCGCCTCGTTCGCCGCCAGCGTCGTGATGATGAAGCTGGGCACTCCAAACAGCACCAGCACCAGCAGCGTGGAAAACAGTGCGCTCAGTCCATTCTTCTGCCGCGTCGCCAGCAGCATCCTCTCGTGTACCGGATAAAAGACGACGGCCAGAATGATGGCAAACGCAAACGGCTTCAGAAAGGGCCAGGTGATGATGATCGCCAGGCCCAGCACCAGCAGCGCCACCACGCTGAGAAAGATGATCGTTGTGCGTTTGCTGTTCATGTGCGGGACGTTTCAGTTGTAACACGAAGCCCCGCGGCGGAAATAGCTTCGCGTAACCTCGCTCCGGGGAATGTTCTGCTCCGCCGCTCATAAGGAGGTGATTATTGCGGCACGATGTGCGCCGTTGCCCTGAACTTGTGACAGTTGCTGAACTCCAGCACATTGCGCGTCACCGCCCCTTGTCGATTGGCATCGTTGACCCACCGACTTCACCGGCAACACAAAACTCGTGCCATCGTCAAAGGCAACGTCCAGGTAGTCAATCTGCAGCTCGGCGCTGCTCATGGGAAAGTCTTGCGGTATTTCCGTGGCTTCCACTTCCAGCCTACGCAGCAAACCTTTATCTTCGTCGATCCATAATTCGCCGTGGTAGGGAGGGGCGGCCACCTGGTCCTTCACCCGCAACCGCCACGAGGGAATCTTCTGCTGCGCCACCTGATACTGGAAGGTCAGAACCCGTCGGCCGTCGATTTCACTTTCGTTGACGAACTGGAAGCTGACCTTATTACTGGTGTCGAACAGATTCCGCACATCGGCTCCAAACTGTCCAGTCGACCACGTGCCCCTGGTCAACCCTGGATCGCTCACCGGCTGGCCGTTCGACTTGACGTCCCGGTACGACTCCTTCCCGTCTTCGTAGGTCACCACCGCGGTGATCTCGTCGGCGGCCATGTCGCCGAGGTAGCGCGAAGTCTTCTGCTCGCAGGTGAAATTCGGCATCCGCTGGGGAATCGTCACCGCATACCGGCAAACCTTGCGTAGAGCATCGGAACGCGGCGTGTTCGGCGCCAGCGAATTGCATACACTCAGCAAGTAGTCCCCGTCTTGAAGATCGCCGGCCGACGTTTGCGCGACGAGATTTCCGCTGAGCAGCAGCGCCACCGCCATCCCGCAGCTAAGGCAAACATCCATCGCCCGCATTTTCGTGATCGACGTGTTAAGGGAGGTAAGAATCATGCCGCGACTCCCGACAGTGGCTCGTCCCTGGTTTTCAGCTTCTATCTGAAGAATTAGTACCCCGGGAACAACCCCTCATTCCAGCCTGACCCTTTAGACTCCCGGTGAAACCGGTTAGTTCCCCAGATCGGCAGATTCAGGATGCGAGCTGTCGGGTTTCAGGGACGGGCTCCACGTAATGCGCTTCATGCGGCTGTCTCTTCCTCCTCCTGCGCAGGTGGCGCGTCTTCTCCGCCCTTGCGACGCAGGCCCGAAACCAGTTCAATGCGCTGGCTGGCAGCGTCACGCCGCATCAGCTCAGTCGGCTCCGGGACGCCGGCCTGCCTTCGCCCCAGCGGGCCGTTAATCAAGCAGAAGAACTGGCTCGTCAGGCCGCAAGGATACGACGACCGCATCGGCCCTTCGTCGTCCTCTTCCGTCGGCGTTCTGTGCAGGTCAGCTTCGGCCTCCGCCACATCCATCTTCGCGTACGCGGCGGCTTGCTCTTCAATCTCCGCCACCTTGGCCAGGTCCACTGTCTCCTCGTGCGCTTCGTCAACCTTCAGCTCAGGCGCATCCTCGCCCAGCTCGAAGTCCTGTTCAAAATGCTCGTAGCGCCCGGCCACGGTCGCACCCCGCATTTGCTCGAAGCGGGCGCCATTGCCCAGATTCGAGCTCGCCGTCTGGAGCGCGTACAGCACCAGCCCCGCCCGCTTGCTGTCCAACCGGTTGCTCAGGATGGCGTCGATCACCTGCATCAACGCTATCTGGATGGAGTTGGCGTCCTCCAGCGGCAGCAGCTCCAGCGCCGCCCCAGCATCTCCCAGGTTTGCTTGCTGCTGCCCCAGGGCCTGCCCTGAGCTTGCCGAAGGGTTCGCGTCCTTCTCTTGGACGCTAGCCTGGGCTTGCTGGGATTGCCGCGCAGCCCGCAGCCGCCGTCCGATGTGGGTCAAATGGAAGTAGCAGTAGTTGCGGCCGCGCAGCGCGGGCGAGCCGCAAAATTCGCCGTTGCTTTTGACGTGTTCGCATTGCCGCGCCGCCTGGCTGTTCACCACCTTCATTTTGCAGATCAGCTCGCGCCGTTCTTCGGCACTCGCGGCTGCCATGTTAGGAAACGTCGTTTCAGGTATGTTCATTGGTTTCGTTCTCCTTGTGTGGATGGCTGGTTAGCCATCGCTTTATCGCTCTTAGCTCTTAGCTCTTAGCTCTTGCGTCTTGCTCTTAGCTCTTTCACTCCTTCGACAACTGGGTACTGGGTACTGGCTACGTCCTCAACGGTGTCATCCTGAGCGGAGGTTCGCCGCTTTTGCGAACCGGAGTCGAAGGACCCCTACTTGACCAGCAAACTGCTTTTCGCTCCTCGCTCTTTGCTCTCGCTTTCCGATTTTCCGCTCCTTCTAGAAACTGGCCACTGGCCACTGCCTTCCCACCCCCCTCCCCCCATGCCCCGTAAATCCTTGAAAACACTGAAGACCGTCCCCAAAATCTTGAGCGCGTAGCACTTACACGTAAAATATTGAGCGGCAAAGACTTACGGGAACAAACGACAGGACGTTCGGCTGGAAACTGATTTCTAACAACAGGCGGCCGGTTGACTGCGACTAACAACTTTCCCCCAGACACAAATAGGACAGGAGCGCCGGGGTGAAGGCAAACCCTACCCTAACAACTCAAATCCTAACTCCTGTGAAAAATCTGTCAAGTTACGAAAGTACATGTACTTTAGTAACCTCCAGCCTCGCGGGTAACCTGCGCCGCCCATTCCCGATTACTTGCAACATGGCGATGTTACGCCCGTCATCCGGCCACCCGCGGGCACCTAAGAAAACTACGCCTGATAAGACCTCTCTTCTTAAGCTCTTACACCGTAATGTGAAATTAAGTTGATTTTTTCCCCGCGGGCGCACAACATTTCCGCCCAGACCGTCCTTTGCGGACCGACGGAAAGGGAGAATTGTTATGCTGCGCTCGGAACATTGGAGTTCAGTACTCGCCCCACTGGCCGTAATGGCCGGGCTTTTCATTCTGCTTGGGTCGGCTATCGCGGCGCAGGCCCAGGCCTTCCAAGTCCTCCACGCCTTCACCGGAGGAGCCGACGGTGCCAACCCCGGCGGAACCGGACTGAGCATGGGCCCCGGCGGCAATTTGTACGGCGGAACGGGCTTTGGCGGCCTACAGGGATCGCAGTGTTACGAGTCACTTTCGTGCGGCGCCATCTTCAAGCTAAGCCGCAGAGGCTCGGGTTGGATCTTCAACACGCTGTATTCCTTTCACGGTCCAGACGGGGCTACACCCGATGCGCCCCTGGTTTTCGGCCCCGATGGCGCCCTCTACGGCACCACTTTCTACGGCGGCGCCGGTTGCTTTAGCGGCTGCGGAAATGTCTTTCGTTTGCAGCCTCCACCCAACTTCTGCGCGAGCGAAAGTTGCCCCTGGACGCAAACTGTGTTTTACCAGTTCACTGGAGGCAGCGACGGCTCCCAACCCGCTTTTGGTGCGCTGCTGTTTGACGGCGCCGGCAATCTGTACGGCACAAGTACCGGCAATGGCAACGGAAGCTGCGGCACCGTCTATGAACTGGCGCACAATGGAAATCAATGGACGTTTAATCTTATTTGGGCTTTCACCGGCCACCTCGACGGCTGCTCCCCCTGGAGCGGCGTGATTTCAGAGGGCGCCGGCATTCTGATCGGGACCACCACAGAGGGTGGTTCCCATCAAGGCGGCACGGTTTACGGCTTGTATCCCATCGGCCAGAACTGGAACCTGGCACCGCTGCACCAGTTCCTTCCCTCCAGCGACGGTTACGGTTCGTTCGGCAATTTGATTCTCGATTCCTCCAACGATTTGTTCGGCACCAATCGCGCCGGAGGACCAGGAGACGCTGGTGGGGTCTTTGAACTGTCCCCTTCCGGCGCAGGCTGGGACTTCTCCGTGCTGCACTCTTTCAGCGGAAGCAACGGGCCGCAAGCGTCAGTGCTGATCGACTCCGCAGGCAATCTCTACGGAACATCGGTGGAAGGCGGACTGTACGGCTGGGGCATGGTCTTCAAGATGACCCCATCGGGCTCCGGTTATACCTATACCGACCTCTACGACTTCACGGGTGGCGCCGATGGCGGATGGCCTTACGGCCAGATTGTCATGGACGCGAATGGAAACCTCTTCGGCATAACCGAGTTAGGGGGCATGACGGGTGGCGACCTCTGCGGCAGTTACGGCTGCGGGGTGGTTTGGGAGGTCACGCCATAATATTTCGGGTCATTGCCCGATTGCTCGCGCCGCCGAGAGACGCGTCCCAGTTAGTTACCAACATGCAATAGCGGCAACGGAAAAGATTGGAGGAATCACCATGGCAATCCAGAAATCGGATGGAACTTCGGTTTACGGCCTGCGATCGCGAGCAGGGAGCGCCGCGCTCTTTTCCGCCGTCCTGTTGCTGGCGGTCGTGTTCGCTGGTCCATGGTCGCAGGCGCAAACCAATACCTCAATTCATTATTTCAGGAATACTCCCGACGGTTGGCAGCCGTGGGGTGGTTTAGCCATGGATCGAGCCGGTAATCTCTACGGCACCACCCAGTACGGCGGCACCAGCGGTTACGGTCTGGTGTTCAAGCTGGCGAAGAAAGGTTCGAACTGGCTCATCACCCCGCTCTACAGCTTCCCCAATCCCGTACACGGCAATGACGGAGCTGTGCCGATGGCTCGGCTGACCATCGGTCCGGACGGCAGCCTCTACGGTACCACGTCAATCGGCGGGACCGGGTGGGGTACAGTCTTCAACCTGAAGCCGCCAGCCCAATTTTGCAGGTCTTTCCTGTGCCCGTGGATCGAGACCGTGCTGTATCGCTTCAGCGGAGGCAACGATGGCGGCGACCCCGAAAGTCCCGTCACCTTCGATCCGGCTGGCAATATCTACGGAGCCACGGTCTCCGGCGGTTCGGCAAACGACGGCGTTGTGTTTGAGCTGACCCGTTCCGGTTCCGCATGGACCGAGACCGTGCTGCATAGCTTTACGGGCTCGCCCGACGGCGCGGCGCCCGCTGGTGGTGTCACCTTCGACGCCGCGGGAAATGTATACGGTACCGCGACGTCAGGCGGTGCCTTCGATGACGGAATCGTCTTTAGCCTCACGCGGTCGGGAGCGGGTTGGACTGAAGATATTCTTCACGCTTTTGACTACAACGACGATGGCGCTGCGCCGTTTGGGGGTGTGATCTTCGACAACTCTGGCAATCTATACGGCACTACCGCCTACAGTTCCGGCGGACACGGCACGGTGTTCGAGCTGACGCCGTCGGGCGGAAGCTGGAATTACTTGCTGCTGTATCGGCTGACCGGCGAGAGTTCCGTTACGGGTCCGCTGGGAACGCTAGTCATGGACACCGCCGGAAATCTCTATGGCACGACGGTTGAAGGAGGCGACGTGTATGGCGTCAGTTGCGAATATGGATGCGGCACAGTGTTCAAGCTGTCGCCTTCCTCCGGTGGTTGGAACTATACAGAGCTGTACGACTTCATGCAGGGCGATGCGGGAAGATTTCCCACGGACGGCGTGGTCCTGGATAGCTCTGGCAATATCTTCGGAATAGGTTCGGGCCTTGGAGACTTCTCCGGCGGTGGCGTTTTCGAGATCACGCCGTAACCTTTCAGTTTCGGCAGCTTTGCGCTGCGCGCTTCGTAACAGGGCACGACTTCAGTCGTGCCGCAAGTGCACGCTTAAAGATTCTGAGCCGGCTTTAGCCGGACGCCACAATGCTCTGTTCCAACTTTTTCAGCAGCCTCTTAAGAGCCGCGTAGCGGCGACACCGCCATCTCACTTGCCCAACAGCTCAGCAATAGTATCCAGCAGAACATTCGGTGACTCCCCTTTCGCCAGAAACCCATCCACAAACTCCAGCCCGTCGGGCTTCTCCAAGGCAGCAGAGATAATCAGAATTGGGACTTCCGGCCTCAGTTCCTTCATTTCTCTGGCGATCTCTACTCCCGTCTTGCCACTCAGAAAATGGTCTGCGATTACCAACTCGATGCGGTTCTGCTTGAAAACCTCCAGTCCATCTTCCCCTGAACTGGCAGTCAGGACGTTGTAGCCTTCGTGGCCCAGCAGGAGCTTTCTAACCCGCAGCGCGATGTCAGCGTCGTCAATACACAATATCAGCGGATGTTTCGCAGCGGCCGGTAATTTCGCAGCCGCCGGTAGTAAAGCTGAGTTCATGGCCCGTTCCTTATCTGTCCGCGAAAACCTGCGGGTGTGTGGGTTGTCGGTCTAGGCTCCGGCCAGCTCGTGAATGGCCGACATATTCTGGATCAGCAAAGTGGAACCGTGAAGCTCCGCGATGTGCTGCTTGCGAAAAGTCGCCAGCGTACGAGTGACCGTTTCGCGTGACATGCCGATGATTTGCCCGATCTCGTCGTGGGTCAACGCCACCTTGATTCCGTGGGACTTGGCCAGGCCCGAATCGCCGTGCGACCAGTCCAGGATCAAGCGCGCTATTCGCTGTGACGATGAACTCATGGCAAACGAGCGCAGCTGCTGGTACGCCTGCTGACACTCCCGGCTCAGATGTATGGCTGCGTGCATGCAGGCCTCGCCGTGTTGCGTCAGAAACTTCAGAAAATCGTCGCCTTTAACAAAGTTCAGTTGGCACGGTTGACCGGTCTCCGCCGTGGTCTCGTGTGGCAGTCCAGACATGGTTGCGTTTAGTCCTAGCACCTCCCCGGGCTGCGCGACCTTCAAGATGAGGGTCCGGCCGTCCTTCGAACTGGCCGATAATTTCACCCGGCCTTTACATAGGATGTAAATGCCACGGCAGGTTTGGCCTTCCACGAACAGAGTTGCGGCCTCCGGGTATCCAATCGTGAACTTCAGCAGTTGGAAGTCTTCCATTACTGGCTTCGGCAGATCGCAGAAAAAGCCCTCGGAACACAACTTGCAGGAGAGGCAGTTTTCGACCAGTTCCATCCCGTAGGGTGAATGCATCGGTCCTCTCCTTGGCCCAGCCTCATATCGTTGTTGCGCCGAGCCGGTATTCCGCATCCGCTCTCCCAATTGCGTTAGCCTGAAGGCGCTCGTATCGCGCGCGCCGCTCTTCACCGCTGGGGCACGCGGTTCTTTGAAAATGACGACGTTGCTTGCGGACATCGGGCCTCCGTACAGGCAGGTGCTCTAAGGGAGGAGGGCTTCAGATGGGCTGACTTAGCTCAGGGACCTGAAAGAGGAGGGGAACTGCTCACTCAATCCTGACCCTATGCTCTCATTGCTGGCTTGTCAAATCCTGGCGCGACCGTTTGTCCCGGCCCGCACCATACTCCGGCCCTTCGTGCCGCTTAAGCGCATTCCCACCCTCCCCCGTCGGAGCCCCATGTCGCGCAGAGCCAGTAGCAGTGGATTGGAGGTAGGTAACCTTTTGCTCTTGTCAGGCCGACGGCTACCGACTCTGCTCTTATGATCGCGCAACAATATAATTCCCGGCGGGCACAGGTCTGTTCAATATTGCTCACTTTGCTGAATTACTTCGCTCTCTCCCTCGCTGTCGTCCTGAGCGGAGGTTCGCCGCTTTTGCGAACCGGCTTGGGGTGTCATCCTGAGCGGAGGTTCGCCGCTTTTGCGAACCGGCTTGGGGTGTCATCCTGAGCGGAGGTTCGCCGCTTTTGCGAACCGGAGTCGAAGGGTCCCCTATCTGGCCGGCACACTGCTTTCCACTCTTCGCAATTCGCTTCTCGTGCCTCGTGCCCCAGCTTCGCGACCCTCTTTTGAGTCTGTGTCGTAGCTTGTATCTTAATTATGCGGCGAAACGATAGTGTGCGGCGAAAAGCATCGCTCGAGATTTGCCTCAAACTAGCCGCAACGTGGCGGCATGAAGTTAGACGGGGGCGTAAGCCCCCGGGGTCTAGTGAGAAATTAACCTGAGCCGCAGAGCGGCGACACGGTTTTGACAAACACACCTCTCTTGGACGCTAACCCGGGCCCTCTACCGCCCCACTTCCCCCATATAAACCGCGAACGGCTCCAGCGTCATCTCCGTGATCTTGCCCGTCATCCCGCTCATCGTCGTCAGCAGCGTCTTCGCCTCGTTCGACGAAAATCCCTGCGCCGCCAGATCGAACCTCACCTTCTGCGGCTCAGCCGACATATTCAGCACCACCAGCACTGCCTTGTCTTTATAGCTTCGCAGGTACGACATCACGTTAGGATCGTTCTCGTTGAGGGCAACGTAGTCGCCTTCCAGCAGCGCCGGAGTCGTGTGCCGCAGCTCCAGCAGCCTGTGATAGAACACCAGAATCGAGTCTGGATCTTTCAGCTCGCTGGCAACGTTGTGGGTTTTATAGTTGTCGGCAACCGGCAGCCACGGCCTGGTCTTGCTGAATCCCGCATTCACCTTGTCGTTCCACTGCATCGGAGTGCGCTCGCCATCGCGGCCTTTGTCCTCAGGCCATCCCAGCTTGCCTTTCGGGTCCTTCACCTCCGCCTTGGCCTTGGCATCGTTGTTCTCCATCCCAATCTCTTCGCCGTAATACATAATCGGCGTGCCCCGCAGCGTCAGATACATCCCGGCCATCACCTTGGCAATCGCATCGTTGTGCTTGCCGTCGCCATAACGGTTGTAGGAGCGCTCGATATCATGATTGCCAATCAGATAAACCGGCCAGCCGCCGGCGGAGTTCAACGCCGCAATTTGCCGACGAAACTCCGCCGGCGAAAGTTTATTCACCATGGTGAACATGAAATCCATGGGCAGTTGCAGTTCATCCTTGCCGTCGCCGTAGTACTTCTTAAGCTGATCGATGTTCCTCGTCCACGTCTCGCCGATCAGCACCGCATCGTACTGGTCGGCGATCTTGCGCAGTCCTTTCAGCGCCTCATGGATCTCCGGCAGGTTGCGGTTGTACTGGTCCTCCATGTTGGGATCGCCGTAGGCATTCTTGCCCGCCACAATGGGATTGTCGCGCAGCTTCGGGTCCTCGAATAGCACATCCACCGCATCCAGGCGAAACCCGGCGACGCCGCGGTCGTACCAGAAGCGCGTCACATCGAACATCGCATCCTTCACCGCCGGATTGCGCCAGTTCAAGTCAGGTTGCTGCGGATAGAAGAAGTGGTAATAGTACTGGTTGGTTTTCGTATCGAACTGCCACGCCGGTCCCCCAAACATCGAGAGCCAATTATTCGGCGGCTGGTCCGGGCCTTTGCCATCGCGCCAGATATACCAGTCGCGATGCTTCGAGTTACGCGAGGAACGTGAGTCGATGAACCACTGATGCTGATCGGAGGTGTGATTCAGCACCAGGTCAAGGATGACGCGAATGCTGTGCTGCTGCGCCGCGCTCTGAAGCTGATTGAAGTCGGTAAGGTTGCCGTATATGGGATCGATGTTCTCATAGTCGGAGACGTCATATCCGAAGTCCACCAGCGGCGACGGAAAAAATGGCGTAATCCAGATCGCATCCACGCCCAGCTCCCGCAGGTAGTCGAGCTTCGACGTAATCCCGTTCAGGTCGCCGATTCCGTCATTATTGCTGTCGGCAAAGCTGCGCGGATAAATCTCGTAAAACACCGCGTTCTTCCACCACTGATGGCCGTCAGCGGCCGCTGCTTTCGATTGCGCGGAAGATTTCGATTTCATGGCGGAGGTCTTCGATTGCGTTGCTGGCGGTTTCGATTGCGTCGTGGGCGTTGCTGCAGCGTTCGATTGCGTTCCTGACGCGTTCGACTGCGTCGCCTGCGTAGTTGGCGCATTCGACTGCCTCGTGGGAGATTCCGACTGCGCTCCAGCCGGCCGACAAGCGCACATTCCAACAAAGATGAAAAAGACCAAACTCAGTTTGCGCATCTACGACAGCTCCATCGCAGGTTGTCCAGACATGGACTGATTATTTTATCTAGAACTCCTCCGAGCTATCTCGTAAATCCGCTTTCGCCGCTGATCTAATTTGATCAGCGCCGCGCTTTGTATCAAGGCCCGGCTTTACAGGCCGCTGAAAAAGTCGATTTCGGCGAGTTTTGAAGGGGCGCAGCTTTAGCTGCGCCGTTGCAAGTCCTTTATATTTGTCGTCCCGAGCGGCCTTTAGGCCCCGAGGGATCTGCTGTTTCGACTTTTTTAGCGGCCTGTTCAGTCGTGCCGACACTCAACTGCTCGCCTTCTCCTGCGGAATTGTCAACACGATTGCGGTAACGTCATCGTCCTGGCCACCGCCCTGGGAAAACGCATGCAGACTGTCGAACAGATAGTCCAAAGATTCGACCGCGGATTTGCCTCCGCACTGCGCCCAGGTCTCAGACATTTCGGCCTCCCAGAACTCGTCGCCGTCCGGGTTGCGCGATTCATGCAGTCCGTCGGTTGCGAACAGAACGCTGTCTCCCGAAGAAAGTTGCACCGTGTGTTGGCAATACCTGGCTTCAGGAAGTAATCCGGAAGGCAGCCCACCTTCCCCCAGCAGCCGGCATGTGGTTTCCGAGACCAGAAGCGGCAGCGGCAGCCCCGCGTTGGAGAACGTCAGCTCTCGCGTGCCAGGATGAAACAGGGCGTACAGGGTCGAGCAAAACCGTCCTTCCAGCGGACGTTGCATCAGTCTCTCGTTCAGCAAGCCAAGCACACTGGCGGTATCGGCGCCAGTTTTCCTGATTCCGCGCAACGCCCCCATTACCAGCGATCCATACATTGCCGCCGGCAGCCCTTTTCCCACCACGTCACCCAGGTAAATGCCGATGGACCCGTCTGGCAGACGGAAGAAGTCGGCAAAGTCGCCTCCCACTTCGGAGAACGGAATGTAGCGGAACGCGATCTGGAAAGCCTCGTCGTGCATCGCTCCCGTCGGCAACAGCGACGCCTGGATGCAGTGCGCTTCGTGCATGTCGTTTAGGCCGAACTGTCCGCCTGAGAAATGCCGGCCGGCCGATGCTTCCGTTTCGGTTACGAGCTGAATTGTTCCCATGTGCGGGCGTCACCTTATGCCAGAAATCGGCGCAAGGCTCGTGCGGCTTTAGCCTTCTCTCCGCTTTCCCGCCCGCCCGACAACTCCCCACGATTGCGCGCGGAATCCCTTCCGAAAATAGAACGCTCCTCTGGGCCGAGAGCCTCGTCGATCTGATTGCGACCGAAGGCCACGGCTTCAGCCGCGCCGAACAGCCGCCGCCCGGTTTTGAAAGGGCACGGCTTCAGCCGTGCCGTCACAGGTCCTTCTTTTTGTCATCCCGAGCGGCCTTCAGGCCGCGAGGGGATCTGCTTTTGCAATATCTGACCACTGACCACTGGCCACTGACTAGCCACTGACCACTGCCTCTCAATGCATCATCGCCGCCCCCGGCTTCACCGCTTTTGGCTTGCGCAACAAAAACAGCAACGGAATCAACGCCACGAAGATCGCTCCCAGAAACAAAAACGTGTCGTTGTACGCCAGCATCGCGGCTTGCCGCTGCACCATTCCCCACATCGATCCATACGCTTGCTGCGTCGCCGTGGCGGCGCTCGATCCCTGGCTTATGAAATACGCCTTCAAGTTTTCGAACATCCGCTGCTCCGTAACACTCTCGGGATAGACGTGCCGCCCCAGAACATTGATCTGCGTCTGCTGCGCCCGGTACTGCACCGTTTCCACCATGGCAATGCCGATGCTCGCGCCGATGTTCCGCATCAGGTTGAAGATGCTGGTAGCATTTCCCATCCGCTCGTTGGGTATTCCGCCGTTCGTGATTGTCGTCAGCGGCACAAACACGAATCCCAACGCCGCGCCCTGAATCATCAGCGGCCACCAGAAATTTCTCGAGGCCACGTCCAGGCTGAACCGCGACAGCTCCCACATGGCGTAAGCCGACGCCACAAAGCCGATGCCCAGCAGCTTGCGGCTGTCAAACTTGCCGATCAGCCGCCCCACAATCGGCATGATGAGGAACGATGCCAGGCCGCGCGGCAGATTCGTGATGCCGGCGTGCGTGGCCGTATAGCCCAGGACCACCTGCATCAGCAGCGGCAACAGCACCGTGCTCCCGTACAGCACGAAGCCGATAAACGTCATCAGGAATGTGCCGATGGCAAACGAACGGTACTTGAAGATGGTGAGATCCAGCACCGGATGTTTGGCCGTGAGCTCGCGGATGATGAGTCCGCTCAAACCCACCACCGCCAGCACGCACAGCGTCACGATGAAGCGCGATCCGAACCAGTCATCCTCTTGCCCCTTGTCCAGCATGATTTGCAAGCTGCCAATGCCAACCGCCAGCAGCCCGATTCCCCAGTAATCGATTCCGGTCTTCTCGCGCCGCAGGTACGGCGGATCGAAGATGAAAATCTGCGTCAGGATAAGCGCAACCACGCCGATAGGCACGTTGATGTAGAAG
>Ga0302326_10004438_pt1 | contig 32486 bp, 48 predicted proteins | sample Palsa_T0_3_FD_202264 | JGI IMG/M metagenome (GOLD analysis project Ga0302326, IMG submission 202264) | Peat permafrost microbial communities from Stordalen Mire near Abisko, Sweden - Palsa_T0_3 | ecosystem: Environmental > Terrestrial > Soil > Palsa > Peat permafrost | place: Sweden: Abisko...
CCGAGCAGCTCCAGTAGTTGCTCGAGTGTCCAGTCGTGAAAGTCGTGGTTGGTTCGCGAGGGCTGCCGAGCACAGCTCAACTGCTTGCTCATCGTCGAGCAGCTTGGTGAGGAAGGCGTCCGCGCTCAGCGCCTCTACGCCGTGCGGGCCCGTGTCTTGGGGACGGAAGTCCTTGAGGTTTGCGGTCACGACGAACTGTGATCCGGTGGCGACTGCCGCCGCCAGGACGTGGCGATCCTTGGGATCGTTGGTCATCTGCTCGAGGAGGGACTGGATCTGCTCGGCTGGCACCTCGGCATCCGGGTAGATCGAGCTGAGCGCGCTCGTCACGCGTTCCAGGACGCGATCGACCGCGGACGCCCTTTCCTCTTGATAGGCGTTGAGATTGCGCTCGATCAGGCTGCGTCGGGTCTCATCGAGGATCAGCGCGCTCCAGCGCAACTCGAACAGGCCCTCCAGTGAGTGCCAGACAAGGGCGTTGCGCAGATGCCGGGAGTAGAGGACGCTGGCGTCAACGATCGCGGGCGGTGGGAACATGGGTCCCTCAACCGTATGCCTTGGCGGCGATGGCTGCGGTCAATTCTCGTCGGCGAGCTGCTCGCCGGCTTGCATCGCCTCGCGCATCGCGTCCTGAGCCGCCTCGCGTCTGTATTTGTAGTCGAGGATCGCGCTCGCCGGTATCCGGCGGTGTCCCCCCTGGGTCTTCGTATGGGCGATGCTCTCTCGCTCCAGCAGCGCATTGAGGTGGGTGCGCGAGACGCCGAGCACGTTCGCGGCGTCCTGAGCGGTCATCTCCTCCCCCAGGACAAGGACGTCTGGGTCCTGCCCGTTTGCCTGCTCTCGCAGCAGCTCCTCGGCTACCTCCAGCGCCTTGATCGGGATCAGCGCATCCCCCAACTCGAGCTCGCGCAGCGGCACAGCCCGGCGGGTTGAGCGTATCCGGTGAAGCACGCCATGCACGCGCTCAGCCGACGCACGCAACTCCTCCGAAGAAGCCGACACACCCGCGGGCACCGCCTTGCGTGAACGGCTAGCCCCGACCTTCCCGGCCAGCCTCGATGAGCGACGTTTAGCGGTCTTTCGCATCACCCAACCCTAGCACCAAAATCGAAAAAAACGACACGGCTGGGCGTGGGCGTGCGGCGCCGGCTGGGAGCGATGAGCGATCTCACGCCAAGTTTTTGAGCCGATCCCCCGGAATCATTGGGGCTAATGTGCCAGCTTTGTGACTTCTGCCCTGGACCTCTTGAAGACGAACGTGTGTTCTCATACCGTTGGGGTCATGGCCAGCTATCCCTCCCCCACTTCCCGAACCGGACGGCACCTCGGCGTACGGCGCGGAGGCCGGTCGGGCGTCGTGCGCGACATCGTCCGGCGGCTGATCGCCCGGGCCATGGCGCTTGGTCGACCCGGCCTCGGGAGCCAAACTCGCGAGCTCGCTGGGGACGTCCCGCCTGGCGGATCGAGCGTGCCGTCTCATGCGCGGCCTACTCTTGCTGACATGGACCTGACTCCACACCTCGAGCGGCTTGCCGCGCCGGCAAACGGCGGATCAGGCACCGGCTTCGGCCGTCGTCTACGCGTGCGCCTCGCGGGTCCCTCACGCGCACGCCTCGCTCATTCTCCCCGGGCTCGTCTCACGGGTTCCTTGCGCGCGCGCCTCGCGCGCGCCTGTGATCCTCTCCACCGTACGACCGCGGCGCGTGATGCTCGCAACACCCCCACACGCACCGCCCTCCCCGCTCGCCTCCCAGCGCGGAACTTCCACGACACACGGCCTGACCCTCGTCTTGCACTGACAAACCTCTCCCGAAGATCTCCATCGTCGAGACGACCCCGTGACACTCACGCAGGCGTGCTCGCGCGTACACGCGCGCCAACCACCATCCTGAGATCTGAAGCCCACCTCTCCCCCTCTCATTCCCCTCTTCAAACCCCAAACACATTGGATCAACAGAACCCTCCCATGCAACACCCAAATTCATTTGCATAAACCTCTACATCAACCCAACACCTAATACACCACGCCCCACCCATGCTCCCGTCCGCTTTGACGATCGCATCTTCCAGGAGGACCTGGCGTACACGAGCGTCACCGGGATCGCCGTCGCCCGCCTGAGCAGGCATCGCTACGAAAGCAAGGGGATCCCAATTGGGGAGCTGCGCCTCACCGAACAAAAGGGACCCCACGCTGCGGTCCTGCCGCGCTGCCTGAAGGTCTACCTACCGCCGCTTGACGGGCCCTTTGGGATGGTGTTTCGGGTGATGATCGACGGGGACGGGGCGCACTTGGAGTATTTGGCTTTTGGGGGGCGGGGAGGTAGATAGGAGAAGAAAGATGCTCGCTTCAATTTGCTACGCCGCGTTGGGAATGGTGTTACACCTGTTTGTGAGCTTGCTGCATTTGTTGGGGCTGACCTTTTGGTTTTTGTTGGGTTTGGTTCGGAGGCTGGTGGCCGGAACGGAACTGAGGTTTGGTGAGCCTGGGCCATTGCGGCGCTGAAATGGCGCTTTCGTTTAGGCGCCAAGTTTCAGACGAGATTCCCCGGAAACATTGGGGGTTTGGTCGACGACCGAGAAGATCTTGGCCCCGATCGACTGTTTCGTCGCCGCTGTCTGCTTTGATGTCGTCAGTCGATCGCCGGACCGCTGGCTGCAGTGACGGTTTGCACGGAGGCCTCTCGAGAAGAGGCACGGATGTTTTGCCAGACGCCAGGGTGGCGATCGCAGGATGTGTGGCACTTGGGCCGAAGGGATGGCCTGGTGGTTTTTGATAATTGAATAATCCCAGGCCGCGGCTATCGTCGGTGGCGGATGCCAGCGTGTGTTGTGGGTAAGGGAGTTAGCTTTATTCCTGCTACGCCACGTTGGGAATGGTCTTACACCTGTCGGTGAGCTTGCTGCATTTGCTTGGGCGAACCTGCTGGTTTTTGTTGGGTTGGATTCCTGGGTAGGTGGCCCGGGCGGAACTGGGCGGTGTATCCTGAGCCCATGGCCACGACGAAGAAGCGCACAACTACCGCTGCCAAGCCCGCGGCCCGGGCCAAAGCCCGTTCGACGTCGAAAGCCGTCGCGTCGAGCCGCAGCAAAGCTCGCCGGGATACGACCGAGGCGCCGATCGTCCGCTTCACGCCGGAGGAATGGGCCGCCCGCCTCGAGCGCCAGGCCCAGCGGGCAATGGGCATCTCGGTCGCCGAGTTCAGGCGGGCCTATGCGGCCGGCGAGCTCGAAGATGGGGACGCGGACGTTGACTATCTCGTCCATCGGCTTGTTATCCCCTACAGCGGGAACAAAGCTGTCGCGTAGCGCCGCGGAAGGCGTGGCGCAGAGCCCAATCGTTTGGAGCTCGTTGGGCAACGTGGCGCCCCGCGCTTTAGGTGACGTCGATTGTTCTGACGACGTAGTTGCCGTTGGGCAGCGCGAGGCGGACGTGGACCACGCCGGGCCGGCGGAGCGCGTAGCGCACCCTGAATCCGCCATCGCTGGCGTTTGTGGACGCGAGTTCGTACCACGGCCCTGATTCCCACCGGCCTTCCACGATGATCGGGCCGCTTACGCCTGGCGGGAGCGTGCCGGTGACCGTCATATATGTACCCTGGGACACCGAGCTTGGGCCACTCATCGTGGTGTAACGCGGGGAAGGCGGCGTGGTGGCCTTGGGGGAGGCGTGTGGCAGTCGTAAGTACGGGGTCGGAGCGGGTCGACTTGAGGGAGCGCTGATCGTGCTTTGGCGGAGATGGTTCAGCGCGCCGCTGTAGTACGTGACCGCGGCCGCTACAAGTATGAGGGCGGCGACGGTATCTCTCAGGGAGTGGCGTTTACCGAGGGGTCGGGGTTTACCGAGGGGTCGGGGTTTACCGAGGGGTCGGGGTTTACCCTTGCTTTTCGGGCTGGACCACGTCGGTGCGCCGCCGGTTGGCCGCGAACTCCCGTAGAAGCGCCGGCGCTCCGCGTCTGTCCATTTGGCCCAGTCTCGCTCATGCCAGCTCACGCGCTCTAGCATCGGTCCCTGAGGTGATTAGGCGCGCCCCTCGGTGTAGTCTGGCCGGATGTTTGAACTGCTCGAATCGCAGTCTCCAGGCGTGACGCCCTGCCGGACCTAAGCTGCGATCCGCTTTGAGGTCGTGAGCAGCTCGTGCCGGAAGTCCCAGGCCGACGCCAGGAGCCCGACGCTCAACACCGCCGTGAGGATGTTGATCGCGAGCTCGATCACGCCGCCGTGGCCCTTGGAGTAGATGCCGTGCTCCAGGTCGTAGAGCACGTCCATCGCGCATAGATAGACGCCCGCTCCGCCGAGCACCAAAAGCCAGAGGAGGGCGCTCGGCCGACGCCGCGAGAGCTGGAGCGCCGCGATCAGAGCTGCTGTGAGCAGCCATGCATCCGCGAGTGGGAAGGACTGCTCGAAGGCGATGTACTGCGCGGTGTGATTGCTGGCGACGATGCCACGGTCAGCGGACCAGGCGAGCCAATATGCCACCAGCAGCACCGCGGTGAAGATCAGCAGCGCGATCACCCGCGGGCGCCACGCCTCGAAGTGACCGAGACCCAGCAGATGGGAGCCCGGCAGCCGGCTTGCCTGGCCCAGGTCAGTTCGCGATGCGCTCATCGTGGGCGCCTTTCACGAGAAGGTTCTGCATCGCCTCGGCGGTCGCCGCGTCGGCGGGGAACGTCAACTCGATCGAAAGCTCGGACGTCGTCACCTCCGTCGCGGTGCCGAACGTGGCGACCGTGGCGAAGAACGACAGCTCGTCACCGTCGGGGGATCTCATCCGCATCAGGGGCGTGATGATGTGACTCGTGGCTGTCTCGCCGGTGGGCTGGTGTTCGGGCGCGGAGTAGCCCGTCACCTCCTCCAGCAGCGCGGCGAGATCCTCATCCCCGGTGATCGCGACCTGGCGCGCCAGCCGTCCGAGGAAGTACGCCCGCACCTCGCCCAGGTTGATCGTCCAGCGCGCCAGCCCACGAGGGTGCAAGCCGACGCGCATCACGTTGACCGGAGGCTCCAAGAGCACTGGGTCGACCCAGGTGGCCATCCTCGCCATCGCGGAGTTCGCGGCGACCAGGTTCCAGCCGCGATCGACGACGACCGCCGGATAGGGGTCGTGACCGGCGAGGATCAGATCGAGCGCCTCGCGCACCGGCGCGAGCTCGGGGTCCGCGATCGAGTGCTCGGGGATCGCCGGGGCATGGCCGGCGGCGAGCAGCAGCTGGTTGCGCTCCCGCACCGGCACCTCGAGCTGCTCGGCGAGCAGCAGAACCATCTCGGGACTCGGTCTCGAGCGGCCCGTCTCGACGAAGCTCAGATGCCGAGCCGAGATCCCCGCGTCGAGCGCCACTTCGAGCTGGGTGCGCCGCCGCCGTTTGCGCCACTCCCGTAGCAGCGGCCCGATCCGTGGCTGGGAGCTGATGGTTGCCATCCGGTGGCCGACTCTAGCCCCGGCGCGTTCGTCCGTCGATTACCTCTCAGGTAATCGACAGCACGACCTTGCCCTGGAACGATGACCGTCCAAATCAAACCGCAACGGGGGTGGGGCTCATGGCGATCACAACAGTCGAGCAGACCGGGAGCGCTACGTACAGCGCGATCAAGCTCGCTGGCGTTGCTGGCGTCTTGAGCATCGTGTTTGGGATCGCCGGCGCAATTGTCGATGAAATGCAGACGTTCCCAGGGACAGGCGCGAGCGCGAGCGAGATCGCGGGCTACGTCGACGCGCACCGCTCGGCATTGCTCGTCGCGATGCTCCTCAGTACCGCCGCGGTGGGACTCTGGCTGGCCTTCGGTGTCAGCGTCTGGCTGTGGCTGCGAGAGACGACCGGCAGCGTGAGCGTCCTCTCGGTGTGCTTCCTGGTTGGGCTCGTCAGCTTCGTCACACTCCTGCTCGCCGGCTTCACAGCCGCTTTCGTGCTCTTCTATCGCGCGCCCAACGCGCCTGATCCACGACTACTCTACGACCTCGGATTCGGGCTGCTCGCAATGTCCGGAGTCCCAACCGCGCTGGCGCTCGGCTCATACGCGGCACAGGCATTCAGCGACAGCCGCCTGCCCGCCTGGAGCGCATGGGTTGCCGCCGTGGCCGCGCTGGCGCACATCGTGCTCCTCGCCTCGCTGGTAATCCCAAGCGGCTTCTTCTCACTTGAGGGAGGAGTGATCATTGTCATTCCTGCCATGCTGTTCGCCTGGATCACCGGCATGAGCATCGTCCTGCTACGGGCGGAGACCACAGGAGACAACATCCGGCGCTCATAATGTCTTGATGGTCGATGCTTCGGTGAGCGAGTGGAGAGATCCCGAGCGTGTCCTGCACTATCTCGACCGGGCGGACGGATTCCCGCGCCGCGCTGAAGGCGAGAGTGTCCTGCTCGAACAGGTCCCTGACGGCGCTCGTCGCGTTCTCGACCTTGGGACGGGAGACGGCCGCCTGCTCGCGCTCCTCCAACGCGATCGAGCCGAGATCGTGGGCGTCGGTCTTGACTTCTCCGAGGTCATGCTCGACGAGGCACGCAAGCGGTTCGCTGACGATGAGCGCGTCGAACTCGTTCAGCACGACCTTTCAGAGCCGCTCCCGACACTCGGACGCTTCGACGCCGTCATCTCGTCGTTCGCCATCCACCATCTCGAGCACGATCGCAAGCGCTCGCTCTACGGCGAGGTTTTTGACCTGCTCGAGCCAGGCGGTGTATTCGCGAACTTCGAGCACGTCGCGTCCCCGACCCAGCGTCTGCACCTGGCGTTCTTTGCGGCGATCGGCGAGCCAATCGAGGACGAGGATCCGTCCGACCGCACGCTAGACGTGCACACCCAGCTCGAGTGGTTGCGCGCGCTCGGCTTCGATGACGTCGACTGCTACTGGAAGTGGCTGGAGATGGCATTGATTGTGGGCGTGAAGTCGCCACGAGACGCGGCGGCTCGCTGAGCAGGAAGGTCACGGTGGGTCGGTGTTCGCTGGGGGTAGGTATCCCTGGCGTACGGCGTCTTTGATCAGCTCTTGCGCGTAGGCCCAGAGCTGTGGCGAGGCGATGGCGATCGGCTGGTTGATGGCGATCACCTGCTCCTGAGTCACCCCCAGTTCTTTCCAGGTGGAGCCGTTCGTGAAGTAGTTGTTCAGCAGTGGCTGCAATCTGTCCATGGCCTTCGCGAAGCGTGCCTCCGGAGTCTCGTGGGCCTCGAACTCCTCCCACAACGCTCGCAGCCGCTGCCCCTGGTCGTGGGGCAGCAGCCCGAAGATGCGGTCGGCGGCCCGGCGCTCGCGCTCGGATTGAGTGGCGCGGGCTTGCTCGTCGTAGATGGGCGTGTCGCCGGCGTCGATCTCGACGAGATCATGCACGAGCAGCATCACCACGACATGGTTTATATCCACAGGTGGATCGGCATACTCAGCGAGCAGGATCGCCATCAGCGCGATCTGCCACGAGTGCTCAGCGGTGTTCTCTCGTCGTGAGCGGTCCAGCAGCGATGCACGTCGCACGACGGACTTCAGACGGTCGATCTCGAGAATAAAATCGATCTGCTTGGAGAGAGACTTCGGCGGCAGTTCGGCGTCAGGGGAGCTCACTACTCGGACGGTACCGTGGCCGAGGATGGCCACCACAGGATCGCTGAGAAGCGCGATCGTGAACTCGGACAGAGCGACGTCCGCGAGCTGGCCGGTCGTGAACCACGCGACCTCGATTGTCTCCTCCCCGTCTGGACGCGGGTCGCCGCCGATGACGCGAGCGTCGAAGATCGTCGGCACGTAGCTGACGAGATCCCCGTTTGGATAGGTCATCCGGAACTGCGGTCCGCCCACCACACCTCGGATGCCGGTGAGCTCAACGACGACACCAGCCTCCTCGTCCGCCTCACGGACCGCGGCCTGCGCCGGCGATTCGTTGGGCTCGACCGCCCCTCCGATTGTCTGCCACAGGCCCGTCTGCGCCTCCCGCACCAGCAACAGCCGGCCGTCCTCGTCCCACGGCAGCACCGCTACCGACGGGAGCAGCACCAAGTCGTGGCCCACCCGCTCGCGCAGGCGTCTGATGTAGGGCGAGATTCCCACAGTGAGCGCGAGCCTATCCGGCCGTCAGCCGCAGAGATGCCGGCCGTCTGTCGCGCGGTCAGCGTGTCTATCGTTCTGGCCATGCCGCTTCGGCTGAGACCGTTCATTCGCGATGACGAGGCCGCCGTTCTCGAAGCTCAGCGTGAGCTGAGCGCCGATGGCTTCACGTTTGCTGTCGGCTACGAGGACGGGATGGACTGGCAGGATTACCTTGATTCCGTTGAGCATGAGCATCTCGGCCTCGATCTGGCGGCCGACCGCGTGCCGGGTTCGATGCTCGCCGCTGAAGTCTCCGGCGAGGTCGTCGGCCGTCTGTCCGTGCGGCACGAGCTGAACGAATTTCTCGCGCGCGAGGGCGGTCATCTCGGTTTCGCGGTTCGGCCGCAGCACCGCCGCAACGGCTACGCGACCGAGATCCTCAGGCAGGGCCTGATAGTCGCGCGATCACTTGGAGTTGGCCGCGCGCTTGTGACCTGCGATGAGGACAACATCGGTTCGGCGACCGTCATCGAGCGATGCGGCGGCGTCTTCGACTCGATCCACCTCACTGACGAGGGCAGGCCGATGCGCCGCTACTGGATCGACTAGTGAGCACCGATCACGTGCATGTGGCGGCTTCGTCGACCCTTCAACGTGACGGTGGGGCAGCGGCGGACTTCGAGTAGCCCACGGAAAGTCCGTGTTTGCTCGGGAGGTCGCGCTGGTGCCCGATCGCCTTGGGGTACCCGCAATGAGCCATCGAGACTGGCTTCAGGGTGTCTCTGCGTGTTGTAAACATTGTCCGATGTCTAGCCCAGGCCAGCTGAGAACCGCCCGGCTGTTGTTGCGGCATTGGCGTGAGACCGACCACGCGCCATTCGCGGCGCTGAATGGGGATCCGATGGTGATGGAGTACTTCCCTGACAGACTCACCCGGGCCGAGAGCGATCAGCAGATCGCCAGGATCGAGGCTGACTTTGCCGCCCGCGGCTACGGACTCAGGGCACTGGAGGTACGCGCAACGGGTGAGTTCGTGGGGTTTACCGGTCTAGCGGTTCCGTCGTTCAATGCCCATTTCACACCAGCTGTTGAGGTTGGCTGGCGTCTGGCGCGCTCCGCCTGGGGCAAGGGCTACGCGACCGAGGCCGGCCTGGCATCGATCGCGTTTGGGTTCGCGGACGCCGGCCTCGAGGAGATCGTGTCGTTCACGAGCGCAGCCAACGTCCGGTCACGAGCCGTGATGGACCGGATCGGGATGACCCACGACCCGGCTGATGACTTCGATCACCCGGAGCTCCACGAGACGGATCCCTTGCGCCCCCACGTCCTGTATCGGATGTCAGCTGCAGATCTGGCTCGCTGACTCTTACACTCGCGGACGAGCAAGCGTCCCAGCAGACACGACGGAATTGTCCCGCAGGTCAGTTCAATCGGCTGTCGGCTCGGCGGGCTGGAGAGCGTCGTAGCCGATGAAATCGAACAGGCGCTCGCCCTCGCGCAGGGTGGCCGGAGCGCCGGTGAACCGCTGTGCTCCGACGGCGAGGAGCGCGGATTGATCGACTTCGTACGCCAGCTCGTCGAAGCCCTGTTCCGCGAACCAGCGCTGGATTGTGGGCGTGATGTCCGGCGGAAGGCGATGGCGTGTCCAGATCACCGTCGCATCCGCGGCGCATAGCTGGGGCAGTGCCGTGATCGTGCGCTGAATGTCCTCCGTCGAGATGTTGCCGAAGACACCACAGACGAGCACCAGGTCGGCCGGGACCGCGCCCACGTAGGCGTCGGTCAGCGATGCGTCGCCAGTGACGACCTGCACCCCGTTGAGCCCAGCATCCTGCGCGGCATGATGCGCGAGGAGCACGTTGTGCTCATCGAGCTCGACCAGGCGAGCAGTCACATCTCCGCGTCGCTCGTGCCCCGTGAGCGCGCCGATCAGATCGTGTCCCTGCCCCGCGCACATACTCACCGCCTTGACCGGGCCGGGTGGCAGCCGACCCAGCGCGGCGCGTATCTGCTCCCGCACGAGCACGAGGCGCTGGGCAAGCCCCGAGTCGGGGTTCTCGTAGGCGTCGTGCCACGCTCGCCAATCCACGATGAAAGACTACGGGCTGATGACCCGCAAGCAGTGGCTGATCCTGTTCGGTATCGCGATGGTCGCACTCACCATCATCCCTATCTTCGTTTTCGAAAAACCATTGGAACACACAGGTGGGCCGGGAATCCTCGCGTTCGAGTTCGCCGCGACGAAGGCGCGCGCGAGCCAGATCCTCGCCGAATGGGGCCCGAAAGGCCGTCACACCGCCCGCCTCTCCCTGATCGTCGACTACGCCTACATGGTCAGCTACGGCGGGTTCTTCACGCTCGCCGGGCTCGCCACCCGGGATCTCGCCCGGACACGCGACTGGCGGCGCCTCGCCACGGCGGGCACGATCGTGCCGTTCTTTGCCACCGCAGCGGCGCTGTTCGACGCGACCGAAAACGTGTTCCTGCTACTCGTCCTGGAAGGTCATGGAGGCGAACACGCCCCCCTGATCGCGACGATCTGCTCGAGCATCAAGTTCACACTCATCACAATCGCCATCGCCTATGTGGTCTGGGGGTTGGTGTGGCGGGCTGTGACGGCGATGGGGTAAGCAGATCTGCGAGTTCGGCAGGGGTGGAGACGAGTGCGTCGGCTCCGGCAGTGAGCAGCTCCGCTTCTGAGCCGATGCCCCATAGAACGCCGATGGCGAGGATGTCGTGCTCGTGGGCGGCTGCGATGTCGTGCTTTCGATCGCCGACCATGACCGGCCGGGCTTTGGGCGAGAGCTCCCGCATCGCGCGTCCGACCGTCACGGCCTTTTGCTCGTCCTCGCTGTCGAGCTCGGGACCGATCACCGCGACGAAGAAGCGGCGCAGGTTCAGAGCGTCAAGCAACGGTTCGGCCAGTGCACGCGGCTTGGAGGTAGCGACGACGAGCGGCACTTGGTCTACGAGGCTCTCGAGGATCTCGCTAATGCCCAGGAACACCACCGTCTCACTCGCGGACATCTCGCGATAGCGCGCCCGATACGAATCAACGCACGGCTGAACGAGTGACTCACCGCCCACCAGCGCACGGAACGTCCGGTGCAGGGGAGGGCCGAGATACTGGTAGAGCTCATGCTCCGGCCTCGCCGCCAGCCCGTGTGACGTGAGCGCCCTGTTAACGCTGCGCGCGAACGGCACCCGTGAGTCAACGAGAACGCCGTCGAGATCGAATAGGACAGCGTCGTGATCGATCATCCCCGACAGATCATGACTGCCCGCCGGCTGGGTGTGCCCTTCCTCGAGGTGAAGCCCCGCGTCGTCGAGAGAGAACAGCCCTCGTCTAGATCTAGTTGCGAAAGTTTGTTATAGTTTCGCAACATGACTATTAGGCTCGACAACCGCCCCCTGCTCGGCACGATCGACCGAGATCTTTTCCTGCCGCCCGCAATCATGCCGCAGTTGGAGGCCGCCGTCGATCGAAAGCTCAACGTGCTCCTCCTCGGCCCACCTGGATCGGGTAAGACCACGTTGCTGCGATCACTGCAGGCCGATCATGAGGATGGCGAGCGACCGGCGGTATACGTCGATCTCGCCCCGGCGCAGAACGCGACGCAGGCGCTGATGGTCATCGCCGACGCCCTGGGTCAGCGATGGGGGGCGTTCGGTGACACCCTCCGCTCGAGCATGATTCCGGAGACGACGCCATCCGGCGCGCTACTGCGTCTCGCGCGGCGTCTCGGAGAGGCGCCCGCCTCACTGCTTCTCATCGATGCGCCTCCAGGCGAAGGTCATGCCCACACACTGTTCGGGCGTCTGCGCGACGAGCTCTGGCAGCAGGACCACCAGTGGGTGATCGCGGCCAACGACGTGCTTCGCGACGAGCTCACCCGCCCGCCCGCGAGCGCTTTCTTCGACGTGCAGCTCGACCTCGCCCCCCTCTCCACGTCCGAGCAGCGAGAGTTCCTGGCTCGGCGCCTGGCGGGAGAGCCAGACGTCGAGATCGACGCCATTATCGATCAGACCGATGGCCTGCCCCGTTCACTGCTTTCCCTGGCCCGCGCCGCAGTGCTCTCAACCCAGCCCGTGGACGAACTGCTGGCCAAGCGCGAGAAGCAACGTGGCCGCCTGGCGAAGCTGCCGCGCCTCACATCGACGATCGCTGAGTATCTCGCAGACCACGGACCCACTTCAGGCTCAGACCCACAGCTGCTCGCGACGCTCGGCGTATCCGGCCAGAGCGCTCGCAAGGCACTCCGTGAACTGGAGGATCAGGGCTTCGTCCGATCGTTCCCCGAACAGCAAGAGCGGCAAGGGCGTCCACGCAAGCTCTACGAGCTCCGTGAGAATCTTCGCTGATGCGAGACACGCTGCAGACACTCGACGACGAGTTCGCCTTTCAGACCTCTGGACGCTTCGACCTCCTGGCGGGCGAGCACGTCGCCTATACGACGCTCGGGGCGCCCGACGTGGACGGCGCACTGCGAAGAAGCATCGAGCGCGCAGAGGGCGTCACCACGCTGGCTCGCGCCACTGATCGCAGCGGCCAGCAGCGATGCTCGATCACCAGAGGAGCGTCTGGTGGAGGGCATGGAGCTGCTCAGCGCGGCCCTCTCGGAGAACGCACCAATGGTCCACGCATGGCTCGAAGCGGTGACCCTCGCGCCTAGAGATGAGGAACTACGGGTGACCCTCGCGGCAAATCAACAAGAGTTCCGTGCGGCGCTGGCCGCAAACCTCGCCGCAGCAGGCCAGCCGGATGCCGACAGTCGAGCGGGCGCGATCATCACCGTGTGTGACGGACTGATCGTTGACTTCCTGCTCTACGGAGAGGCGCGCCGACCCAAGGACATTGCGCGCGAAGCGGCAGCAGCGCTCGCGCAGCTCGGCGAGTAGCTGGGCCGTCAAGCTCTGCACGATCACACACGCTGCCCAGTGGAGATCCTGGATGTGCCGCTAGCGGAGTGTGCGAGCTGCTGGTTCTTGTGGGGGAGCCCGGTCGTGTGCGGACTATGCTCCTGAGCGTGAGGAATGAGCTGGTCGTCCGACGCGCGGACCCGGCGCTCAGGCGCCATATTCGCGGTTATTGGGGCTACGCGCAGGAGCTCCCAGGCCCGGCGCGCCAGCGCGAGCCACTTTCGACCGGGGTTGTCATGATTCTCGGGCTGGGATCGCGGCTCGGGCTGGCCGATCGGGCTGACCCGGCGCGGCCGGCGGCCTGGTTTGGATCCTTTGTGGCTGGTCTCGACGATGCGTGCGCGGTGATCGAGCACAAGGGCGAGATGCGTGGTGTGCAGGTCGATCTGACCCCGCTCGCTACCCGGATGATCTTCCGCGAGTCGATGTGTTCGCTCGCGCGCGAGGTCGTGGCACTGGAGGATTTACTCGGCTGCGAGGGTCGCGTGCTGGAAGAGCGGTTGATAGAGGTCGACACCTGGGAGGAGCGCTTTGATTTGGTGGAGAGGATGCTTGCCGCCAAGCTCCAGGCGGCTGAGCCTCCACCGCCGGATGTCGACTGGGCGTGGCGGCGTTTGGCCGCTAGCCGGGGACGACTCCGGGTCGCTGAGCTGGCGACCGAGTTGGGCTGTAGCCGCAAGCACTTAGCGGCGCGCTTCCGCGAGCACGTTGGTCTACCGCCAAAGCTCGTTGCGCGCATGCTGCGCTTCCGTCACGCGAGCGACTGTTTGCTGGGCGCTTGCAGCTCGAGTCTCCCGGAGATCGCCGCGACCTGCGGCTACTACGACCAGGCGCACCTGAATCGTGACTTCCGCGACTTCGCTCAGACCACTCCCATGGCATACGTCGCCGAACGGGTTACGTTTGTCCAAGACACCAGCCCGGCCGCATCCTAGAGTCTCCGGCAATCCGACCGAGGAGCACGAGATGGCCGACCAGACACCAAATATCTTCCCTTTTATGCGCTTTGCCGATGCGGATGCAGCGCTGGAGTGGCTCACGCAGACGTTTGGGTTTCAGCAGCGCACCGTCCACCGCGACGATCAAGGCGCGATCCGGCATGCCGAGATGTCGCTCGGCGCAGGCACGATCATGTTCGGGCAAGGCGATCCCGGTGATCAGGGCGTCTACGTCGCCGTCGAGGACGCGGATGCCCACTATGAGCGCGCCAAGGCATCAGGTGCCGAGATCACTCGAGACATCGAAGACACGCCGTACGGCGCGCGTGAGTACTCCGCACGCGATCTGGCCGGGCACACCTGGAGCTTCGGCACATACCGACCCGACCCCGCGGCCTGAGCGCGACCGTGGTCTCACAGCAACAAGCTCGAGTGATCGCACTCGGGCTGCCTGCGACGATCGAGCAGGACCATCACGGCCGGCCTTCATTCCGCGTCGCGGGCAAGATCTTCGCAACCCTCTGGGATGAGGACCATATGAATGTGATGCTCGACGACGCCGGAATACTCACCGCCGCCCAGCGCGAACCCGAGACGTGCACGGAGTTCTGGTGGGGCAAGCGCCTCGGCGCCCTTCACGTAAACCTCGACCGAGTCGACCCCGACAGGCTGGCCGAGCTGCTCACTGACGCCTGGGAGTGCAAGGCGCCGTCGAGCGTGGTGGCCAGCACTGCTGCGCCGAGGCAAGAGCAGCGGCGGCGAACGTAGCGCCTCGCACGCCTGCTCGGGACGCAGGGGGGGGTCGTCAAGTTTTCTGTTGCTTCCCCTGGAAACATTGGGCTTTTGGTCCTATCTCAAAAAATTCTCAGCCCCAATCGAGAATCCCAAGGGCTGCCTACTGTCCTCTGTATGGATCTGACCAGACATGCCAGCGGCCATCGGCGATCTCGGCAGACTCCCAGGCCTGTTCTTGATCCTTTGGCTCGAGCATCCCGGCTCTTTGACCGGCGACACTCACCTTCGTTCCGGGCTACTGCTGTTGTTGTCTCCCATCCAAAACACCTCATGTCCCCTTTGCGGATCTTTGGTTCGTGCTGCGCTCCTATCGGGTTGAGCTCAGGACAAACGGGGGCTATTCGGTCTTGGCTACTCGGTAGATGCTTGTCTTTGGCGGGCCTTCCCGCAGGACCATTCCGGCCTCGCGAAGAACCGCCAGGTCTCGTTCCAGCGTCCGAGATCCAACCTCGAGCCTCTCGCTCAACTCACGGCCGCTCAGCCCGCCGGCGCTGGTCAGCTCGTCGAGGATGGCTTGCCGGCGGCGAGCGACGTTTCCTCTGCCGAGATCCCCTACCCCGCCATTTACCCCGCCATTTACCCCGCCACTTTGGCGGGATGGCGGGATAGACGAGCCGGCGAACGAGGGATGTGGCCACATCGTGGCTGTAAACACGGGCCCCATCCCCGTGACGGGTGGGGTGGATAGGGATTAGATGAGGCTGGTGGGAATTTGGCTACGCTACGTTGGGAATGGTGTTACACCTGTTTGTGGGCTTGCCGCATTTGATTTGGCGAACCTGATGGTTTTCGTTGGGTTTTGAACTCTGGCTGGTGGCCGGGGGCGGAATGGGGTTTGGTGGAGGGCTCCTTTGCGCTGGTGACCTTGATGCTGATCCTGGGGGCGGGCCCAAGCGTTGGCGGCGACGCGAACGGTGCCTCCCAAGCTGGGACTACAATCCGGGGCATGCCGACACGTAAGCAGTTGCACCAAGAGGTCGATGCGGTTCCCGACCACGTCAATCCGATCGACGATCCCTGGAAAGACTGCGTTCCCTTCCAAGGCGACGTCAGCGACTTGGTGTCGCTCACCCACGACCTGACCGACGAGCAATACGAAGAACAGCGTGCCCACTGGCACAAGGCCCGGGAGCAACTGATCGCCGAAGGCGCCAAACCCGGCAAATACATTGACCAGCTCGAAGCCGAAGCAGAGCTCGAAGACACCCAAGCAGCATCCTCGACCGAGTGAGCCCGGGACACAACCTCGTGGTCCGCTGAGGCCTGGTTTCGCAGTTCCGCAGCAACCGCAGGACTTGGGCCGAAGGATGGCCCGGGCGTTTTTGGCAATTGAATAGATGGGCCGCCGACGACAGGCCGCCGACGAGACTGGGCGAGCGAGGCGAACGCGCTGGTTTTGCGAGACGTGTCCCTCGGGTTCGCGCTCGCCGCCGGAGTACACTTCTAACCCTTGACCAAGGACAACCCACAGATGATGCAGGCGCTCCGTGACCGTGTGGGCCTGAGCGAGGACGACGCCAAGCGCACCGTCGAGGTCGTCGACGAGGTGCTCGCCCACGAACAGGCCCAACAGCCCAAAGCTGCTCCGCTACGGCTCGGCGACAGCAACCCGTTCAAAGATGCAGTCGTCACCGAACGCACCGGGCTGAGCTTCGGGGAAGTGTTCGGGCTCCGGCGGCATCGCAAGCGCCGCAAGCCCAGCGCGACCGTGTAGTAGCCGTCACGGCCAACCCCTTACAACTTTTTGTTATGACTCCCGAGCCGGATCTGGGTCGATCAGCGCCAGCTTTTGTGAGCGGGGCAGCATCTTGATCCTCGCCTCCTCGCGGCGCGCGGCCGTGCGATCTGGGTACCTGCCAGCGGGGAGTAATCGAGCCTAGGCCACGGCCATGAGCTCGCGCTCGAGCACGCCATCGATGGTGCGTTGAAAGCAAACGAACAGCTCCTCGTCCAGGACGGCGGCGATGCGCTGAAGCGTCGGCAGCTGCGGGATATGGGTTCCCTTCTCGAGTCGCGAGATCGCGCTATGGGATGTGCCGGCTGCTCGAGCGACTTCCTCTTGGGTGAATCCGAGCTCGAAGCGACGCTCCCGCAGATGCGCAGCAATCGGGCTGACCTTCCGAAGGGCGCGGATACGCTCGTATTCGGCGCGCGCGTCGCGATAGGGCTGGCTACGCCCAGCGCGACTTTGGGCCGCATCGACAGCGCTACGTCCGACGCGATTGTGAAGGGTGCTAGCCATAGAGTGATCTTATCATGGATGGTAAGTGACGTCAGCCGTCCTTCATGGACTCATGTTCTATATGCTGAAATTACTCGCATGCCGACGAGGCTGTTATGTCTCATTGCCGTCACGCCCGCAAGCTGATCGCTGCCATAGCCATCGCTTGTGGGGCGTGGGTGTCGATCGCCGCACCAGCGGGCGCTACGGGCGCGAGCACGATCGCCACGGCAAGCGAACTTCCGCTGGGCAATCTCGTGGTGGGCGGCGGGCAGCCGACCGACTTCTACCGCGTCGCTCTCTCCGCAGGTGACCAGATAGACATCAGCTACGACATGCTCAGCCAGCCCAACTGTGGCTACCTCTATCTGTTCGACCCCACGGTCACCGACTTCAACCTTGCCCAAGCCAAAGCGGTGTCCTTCAGCAACGTGCACCCAGGCGAGCAGGCCGTAACGCTTACGTCAAGCTTCAACGGGATGGGAACCCTGGCTGTCGCAATGGATGGACCGGGAACGTATGAAATACGTGGCTATCCGCTTGGCGCCCCTTTGCTTGGCAACTGCGATGTCGTGACACCATTCAGTCTCACTGCGACTGTCGAGCACCTCACGCAGGTCTCCTTTGGAAGCTTGCCTGGTCACCTCAGTAGCCCGCGACGCCGTCTACGTCTACAAGCGTATGTTCAATCTCCCGCAGGAGCACCCATAGGCACCTGCATGTTCGAGCGGCTCGAGGGCTCTCTGCCGGTGCGTGTAGCGCAGACGTCAACGCGAAATGGTGTATGCGCTGCCAGCATACGTGCTGGTCGGACTGGTTCGTTTGCCTACAGAGTCACGTTCACCGGTGCTGGGTGGCAAACCGCACAGGCAACGAGCCACACGGTTGACGTGCGCTGACATTGTGACGCAGGTGCACGTGCCGACACCGGCATGCATGCCTCCGGCCAGCCCTTGGCGCGAGACCTGCGACGCCTGACGCTCGGCGACTAGCCGGGGGGCGGCAAGACTTCCCGCTTGAAGCTTTAGTCAATACAGAGTCCTGTACGGGCACGGGTCCGGCACGGAACTGCTGGCGACAACAGCGCGTTCAACAAAAGCTCACCCCCAATGAACTGCGGTTGAGCTATGCCACAGCCGCAAGCGCGTGCTCGCTCTGGAGCTAGCTGTGGCGTCGATGACTCTTTGCTCTGTCGATAAAACGCGGCCCGAAGGCGAAGGTTCGGACACCAACCGAATCGTCGTCAAACCATGTGGCCACAACTAGATTTCTATTTCGGATATCGGGAGCGTCCTCCCCGATCTCGGACGTGCGCCATGTTGTCCAATATGTCTGATTGCCCAAAGCCTCAACGAGCGCCGGGATATCTTGGAAGCCGTCGCCCAGATAGTCACGGCACCAGTCAGGGTGGGATACCCATGCGCGTACGGCAAAGCGAATCGTGTTGTTGACAAACCCCGTCAGGAATCCGGGCTCGTCTTCCAGACGCTCATGTAGCGCTTGATGAGGTGGACCGCTTTTGGTATTGCGCCATTCCTGTTCAAACGCCATCAGACGCTGGAAATTGCGACTCATCGGATCAAGGAGCGCAACCAGCCTCCTGTCAACGCTCCCATGGCAAAGGGGGTCGCTGAGCGCTCGGGTTGCATCCAGTGAAAGACCCATTGGGAGCCTGCGAATCTTGCCGTCAGCATCGAACGCTAGCGCCACGTGTATCAAGTTGTGATGTAGCTCTTGCAGCGCCGCCCTCACGGTATCGCGTCCGTGTTCCGCCTCTCGAACGGCAGCCCGATAGCGGACTGTCTCGCTGGTTATCAATGTCGCCCACACACCAGCCGCCGCCAGCAGCAACGCGAGCAGGGTGAGGAAGCCCTGGTTTGCGTTGACCACGCAAACCAGCTGGTTTCGGCTCTGGCATTGGCCGAGTTCGAGCCACCAGAGATAAGAGGCGATCAGAACACACACGCCCGCGCCGGTAACCGCCACGGCAGGTAGTAGCCGCCGGTAGCGAGGATCATCGCGGCCACGAACGACGAGAGCGACAGTCGCGACGGCTACCATTACGAGAATGATTATTCCGATGACTTCGCGCATTATGGCAGCCACTTCTCCAAGTCGAGGATTCGTGCAGCTTGCAACTCGGCGTACTTGCTTCGCATGGCGGATTGTGCAGTCACCTAGGCAGCATCTACGGCACCAAGTGACGACAGTCTACCGATCATCAGCGTGCTGGGAATTGCCTACCAAATAGAAGGTTGAGATAGTAGAAGGCGGTTACCGGGTCTTCTTTGCGGGAGGCGTCCAGAGCCTTCCTGGCGCGTGTTGCGGCGGTGTTGAGCTTTGAAAGAGCTTCTTCAGCCTTCGGAGTGGTTGAGCAGGCGAAGAACCGGCTCGTCATTCCAAGAGGGTCGTTCATAGCTGCGAGGCCCAAGTCGCGCAACCACTCGAGCAGCCTGCAGACATCCCAGATAGGGATAAAGCTTTTCTCGCCACTCATGTACTTAGCGGCACGCATCTCGAGATAGAACGATGAGATCGGAACGGCGTTGAAGTACTTCCATGCCTTGACCAGACGCGCAAGCTTCTTGGCTCCGCCAGCGGTGTCGGATTCTTTGTTGACGTTGTTCACGTAGCCAAGGTGAGCGGTAGGTGCGGAATCTAGCCAAGCCGATCCGACGCCGGGGATCTGGTAGACGGGGAGGATGTCATCGCCTCCGCTGCGGAACCCGGGAATGATCTCCCACGACTCTTTGCCGCCGTTGAATTCCACAACGACCGCGGGCCGGCGCACGTTGACTGACGTGTAGGGAAAGCTGGCCGAGAGGGCTTCCTTGACCCAGCGCAACGCTGTGTCGGTTGAAACCGGTTTCGATGCGAGGCTTACCAGCAGGTCTACGTCACAGTTCCCGCGAACGCCGGTGCCGTGGTTGAAGGAGCCCGTCTCGCGGAATAGACGCACTTTGAGACCGTTTCGCAGCGAGGCCTCGACGCTCGCGCGGTGTTTGCTGGCCGCTTCTCGTTCGCTTGCGGGGGGAACGAGTCGGGTGAGGAAGGTATCGAAGCCTTCATTGACGCTACGCGCCATTTGAACTCTGCCCCCCTTTATTCTGCAACTGCTTCGCCGCGTCCCTCATGTCTGTCTCATATCGCCTCCGGACGAGACGGTAGAACCATTTTGGGACAATCGATGGTATCTCGCGCATGTTGAAGAGCTGGTCCTGTATATCGCGCAGATCTTGGCTCTCTGGCTCACCTCCCTGTAGCAGAGAGTCGACCCGCTCCTCCAATCGCTCCCGGCTGTTAGCGGCGGCCATGTGCATATCGGCCAGCTCGGAGGCGTCGAGCAGCGCCGGCAGCGACGGTAGAGCGACGGTCACCAGATAGTCGGCTGTGCTCGCGTCGTGAGTGATGGCGACGACTATTCCGACGATGCCCCACAGGATGGCGGTCCCGCGAAGCAAGTATCCATAGAGTCGATGTTGCCGACGACCCCACACCGCGTTGGAGCGCTGACACACGAGAACGCTCGTCGGCCAGGCGGCATCGCCTTCTGCCGGATACCAATTCTCGACCTCGTTGGTCTTCTTTCGCTTGCGGCTGGCCGCAGCGATGTCCTCCAACGCAATTGGACGAGCGAGCGCGTCATTCCATTGCAAGCCGAACACGGAGCAGTCGAACAGCTCCTGAACAGTTGCCCCACGTCGTTGAAAGCGCTCGGTGAATGGGCTGAGCAACTGCCGAGAAACGAAGAGCCATCCTCCGGCGATTGCACCGATAAACGGACCCCAATCGGGTCGGTACACCAACACAAATGGGGATCCGAGGGCCAACAGTAGGTTGACGGAGCCACTCGCGAAATGGAGGCGACGCGCGATGCCGTAGAACTTGCGACTCGCTAGCCGGAGACTGATGTTTGCGTGAGCTTCTTGTGCGGCCGCGATATCACGCATGCTTGGCTGGGCTTTGGTCATGGACGGTGGCTCTCAGTTATCCTTATGAGCGAGGCATTCGAGTACCGAACAGCGTCCGCCACTTCTCCACCGCCGCTCGCTCTTCTCCGGCGTCCTCTAGGCGCACAGCTTCCTCGGCAACACGCTGCCACTCGGTGAACTTCCGCGAGACGGCTTGGCGCTGGCTTGCCGTCATCGTGCCGTTGACTGCGGGACCGATTTTGGCTGGGTCCTCCCAGTCCTGTGATGACTGATCCACTGCGCTGGCCAAGAACCAGACGATCTCATCCTGGTAGCGACCGAAAGGCGTTCTAATGATTGAGTGGGCCATGACCTCCAGCAAGAATGACGTCCCAACCGGCTCCCCAGCCTCACGATTGATGCCCTTGATCATCTTTACGAATGGCACAAACTTGCCATCGCACTTTTCGTTCTTAGCAGTGGACTGTTCATGATGCCGCTTCGGATTGGTGGAGATCCAGCCGGATCGGTCAGCGTCTGGGATTTCCCAGCCGCCACCTTTACGCTTGAAAGCAGGGACGACATCAAAGGACGCGACTTCGTCCTCATCGCTGAAGGTAACTGTGCAGGCAAAGCCGTCAGCGGTGACTTTGTCGTACTTTGCCTCGAGTAGCGCTTTTAGAGCTGCTAGCACCTCTGTCGGTGGGCGCTGTCGCAAATAGGTTTGCGCGCCAGCGGGCTTCAGAACGACGAAGATGTCAACGTCCTTTAGGCGCTTGGTCTTCGTGTTGCGCCGGTAGCTGCCGGTCAGAAAGTCATCGTCGAGATCCCAGCTGGCACTTACGAGGTCGCGGATCTCGACGTGCTTGCGCGAAGCAAAAGCGCTCTCGGTGGCGGTAATCTCAAGGGCTGCCTTACACTTTGAAAAAGCTTCGTCAACATAGGTCATTGCTATTCTCCTAGCTCAGATAGCGCATGTCTGCACGTGCATGTGGTCCCTCGGCGAGGTTGCCGAACGAGGAGGAGCGAAGGCCGTCAGTTGAAGCTCGCTTGCCGCTGTTCCAGCCGGGCTGAGGACTATGTGCGCCGAAGAAAGCGCAAAAGAGGCTGTAGCCGGTTTCGGAGGGCACCGATGTGATCTTGGCTTGATATCGCGCCCAGGCAGCACGTGAGTTGAGGAAGCCAGTGCCTGCCCCGTCGCCGGTGCTGTAGACGATCGGAAACTCGAATACCGGCTTCACGGTGCCGTTCGGACGATGGCACTCCAGAACTACTTCCTTTAGAGAGCCCTCATTGATCCATGCAGCGATTGCGCTCTGATCTTGGTCCCATTCGTTGACGAAGCGGCTGGTATCTATCCCAAGCAAGGCGAGAACATCTCCGATGGTTCCCATGATCACGTCGCTGAGGTAGGTGGCTGTATGCGTGCGGGTATGCATTGTTGTTGTCGTCGTCGTGCTCATGGTTTTTCCTCGGCCCAGGTAGCGAGGGCATCTGTGTTGAGGACGCTGGCCTTCGACTGCTCCTTCGAGCTGGCTGGCGCCACCGGTTCGTCGGAGGAAAGATGATCGGCGGTCTTTGCGACGCCTTTGACGATCTTTGAAAGCGGCCCGGGCGCCGGTAGATGCACCATCCAACTGTCTGCGGTTGCAGCACCGGGAACAGGGTTTAGGTTCTCTGCGAGAGTTAGCGCCCCGTCGCCAGAGATGGTCGTGATCTCCAACCAGAGCTGGCCTGCGACAACAACGAGCGGGCTCGACTCCAAGTGACCGCCGCCGATGAGCATGCGCCCAGCGCCTTCAGCTGCCGCCATAGTCGTGTCTACCGTGGAGCGATCAATGCTCGGACTACGCTCGAGCGTCACGGCCACGAGCTCGGCAAGTACCTGCCAAGCCTCGCCTGCGGTGCGCTGCGGGGAGGAAGCGATTTCTCTACGCCGCTGCACGCTTCGCCTCCTTGGTCTCCGCCTGCTTCAGACGTCGGGCTGCATCGAGTAGCGCCGGAACCGCGAGCTTGTTCGGATCGAGCACGGTTGCTCGCTGACCGGCGAGCGCCTCCGTGACGACCTTGCGGATGCGCCGGCCGTCGAGCCCAACCATCGCAGTGGCGACGCTTCGCAGTTGCGCGTTGGCCGCAAGGGCCTTCAGCTTTGGATAGGCGGCTCCAAAGTCGCTGAGTGTTCGCTCCAAGATGGCGAGCACGCCTGCCGCATCCGGGAGCGGCACCTCGATTGCGAGATCAGCACGTGAACGGAACGCCTCATCGAGCGCCTGCGTGAAATTCGAGGTTGCGACCGTGAGGATGTGCGGATGAGCCAGAGCATTACGGTCCAAGGCCATGAGCACAGCGTCGGTCGCTCGATGTACGTCGGCAGGATTGGCAGACAGAGACGCAGCGCTACGAGCGACTGCCATGGACTCGACCTCATCCAGAAGCACGATCGTTGGCTTGCTGTCGTCGGCGAGCAGCGGTATGTGGTCGCAGAGCAGATCAAAGACACGTTGCTGAGACTGTCCATGCTCCGCACTCATGAGCCCATGCGGGTTGATCTCGATCAGCCGCGTGTGTCCGTCGGCGACAAGAGGGCAAAGCTCCTGAGCCAGGCCGCGCGCCAGCGTGGTCTTCCCGGTTCCAGGTGACCCGTACAGCAACAGGAGCCCGTGCAAGGAGGTCGTTGTAAAGGGCAACTTTGCGCGCAGCCCAAAGGCCAATAGCGCCTGGTTGACCAGGCGATCCTTGATCTCCTCTGCCGCCACGATCGACTCCCATACGCCGTCCAGCTCGGGGTGCGGCAGGACTTTGTTCTCGGTGACCCACTCCTCAACGCCCATGTTCTATGCCTGTCCCTCTGATCCGTGCCCGGCTAGCAGCACGCTTGCACCGACAGTCATCTCTATTTCTACGAGTGTTCGCATATGGCCAGAGCATCTTTGCAAACGGTTCGGACGGCACGAACGGCTCGCCTTCCTTCAGGCCACGCGAGTCACGATATACACAGGCTATAGAGCCAAATATGCCGCTATTTGCAGGAAATACTGACTATATCCACAGGCCTGCCCACAGCTACGTGGCAAGAAATCGCCACGTGAGAACACATATCAACAGCCTGCCCACAGGGCAATCTGACGCTCAGCGATGCCGACCCGATACAACCCATTCCAGCTAGTGACCCCGCTACCCCCCAGACCATCGAGCCGTCTGCTCCGCGCCGCCGCTGCAGAGCGTGCGGAGCTCGAAAAGCACCGCGAACGCGTCCTTCGCGAGCGCGACTCCTTGCGTGCTGAGCTAGAACGCATCGAGGACACCCTTGCTGAGGTAGAGGACCGCCGCCGCCTACTGGACCGACTCGCCCCGTCTGACCAAACCGCCACCTCCGACGCCGCTGACCGGCAGGACCCTAACCACAGAGAAGCCGCCCCTCAACTTCGCGGTCCCGCGATCCGCGAGACCGCCGTACGACTGCTGGCGGAAAACCCTCAGACCGAGGCCATGCACTACCGCGAGTGGTTCGGACTGCTCATGTCCGCTGGCTACGAGGTTGCCGGCAAGGACCCACTAGCAGTCTTCCTCACCCAAGTAAGCCGCTCCCCAGCGGTGCGCAAGGGCACACAAGCTGGCGTATACGAACTCGACCGCCGAGCACCGCAGCGTCTCAGAGCACAACTGGAGCGCCTCCAGAGAGAGATGCGCGAGCTCACGGCAACGCCCTCTCCCAATACAGACCTCAGCGCGATTCGAGCGCAACGCTCGCAGCTCACAAGCGAGATCAGCCAGATCGAGAAGGCGCTAGAAGAGATAACTAGAGTCCTCAATCCGCATGTCGAGCAACCAGCGCTACCTGCTGCTTCAGCGGGATGACCCGTGTATTGCGAGCGTTTGGAGAGGAGACTGGCCGGCCGGTTCGAGCTGGCGAGGACGATGCGGCCTATTGCGTGCGCGTGTTTAGCGTCGAAGCAGAGAACCCAAGCTAGAGGGTTAGACAGCGACATCAGCCGAATGCACAAACTCGCACGTTCTATGCACCCATCGCAGCATGCCGTCGCTTAGGCCGCATCACCTGCGCCCGAGAGTCGGTGACCGGAGAGCGGCGCCCGGTTGAGGCCACCGAGATCGTGCTATCTGCTCATCCGTCCATTCGCGGGTGTCCTTGCGTTGCCGCTCTGCGCAGCACCTGTTCGCACGGCTCGACAGATCAGCTGTGCGGCCTCGTCGGGCGTCTCGTGTTCCCATACCCGAATCACTGTCCAGCCAGCCGCGCGTAGGTCCGTATTGACCCGTTGATCCCGCCCGCGGTTTCGAGTGAGCTTCGCGTGCCACCAGTCGGCGTTTGCCTTCGGCCACGTCATGTGATCAGGGCATGCGTGCCAGAAGCAGCCGTCGACGAAGACCGCGATCCGCTGGCGAGGGAAGAGGACATCGACCTTGACACGTATTGAGGGGGTCTTCACGACGACGTCCTTACGAAAGCGAAGACCTTGCCGATGAAGCTCTGAGCGAAGCTGCATCTCGGGTCGTGTGTCGACTCTGCGGTTGGCCTGCATCGTGCGCAGCGCGACGTAACTCGACGGTGCCGGAGTAGGGCCAGGCGAGGACGACGGCGATTGGATACGAGAAGCGCCGATGGGCAGATGCTACGGCCCGGCGAGGCATCTGGTCTGCTCGTGTTCAGCCGACGAGTGCCTGGGCGACAGCCTTCGCCACCTGGTAGGCGACTGGAGGTGCGACGCTGTTGCCGAGTTGTCCGAGCGCCAGATACACCGCGCCGTCGAACTGCCAGTCTGCGGGGAAGCCCTGCAGCACAGCGCAATCGGCTACTGAGAGACGAAAGTGGCCGTTCTCCGCGACGAAGTTCTGGGCTGCCTCCCTCGTGGGGGCGACGCCGTTGGGCCAGATGCCGAGCCGGAACCAGGTCTGCTGGGCGCTTGCGCTGTTCAGCACTGATGTGGTGTGGCGTGGACCGGTGAGGGTGCTGCGCAGCGTAGGGGTCAACGCGTCGAAGCCGATGTCTGCGAGACCGAGTGCATGTCGCGCGCCAGGAGTAGGGGCTGCTGTCGCGGCGGCGAGTGAGATCGGCCCGCCGGTCAGATGATCGGCTCTGTGGGTTGGTGTCGGCGCGGCGAAGCGTGAGAACGCTTTCGCTGAGCGAAAGCCGACCATGAACACGCGTCTGCGCACCTGTGGAACCCCGAACTCGTGGGCGGCGAGCTTGAACATCGAGATTTTGTATGTGCCCGCGAGCTTGTCGTGGAATTCCTTGCGTAGATAGTCCGCGAACTTGGGACCCGCCAGGGCCGTGACGTTCTCGGCTACGAACGCGGATGGCTTGATGGCGAGTACCGTTCGGACGAACTCGGGCAGCATGTTGCGCTCGTCGGCATGTCCCTTCTGACGTCCCGCGACCGAGAACGGCTGGCAGGGGGGTCCTCCATGGACGACATCGACGGCTCCGCGCCAAGCGCGCCAGTCCACCCCCTGCACGTCGCCCTCGGCACCCGAGCGGACATCCCAGCCCGGCCGGTTGGCGAGCAGTGTCCGCCCGGCAGCCTCCAGCGTGTCGAACGAAACCACATGGGCATACCCTGCGCGGTCGAAGCCGAGATCCAGGCCGCCGCCGCCGGTGAACAGCGACAACGAAGCGATCCCGTTTGCATCCACCTGCGGCATCAGCATCGCCGGATCGAGCGTCGGGGTGTTGATCGGATGGATCGGCTCGATGCGCTCGTCGCTCAGCGCCCTGAGCTTTGCCGCGTGCGACTTCCGTGAGCGCTCACGGAAGTAGGCCCTCCGCTCGTCGCTCAGATCCCAGCCGCTGTACCACGAGGCCTGCGTCCCGCCCTTGCGGTCGGGGGTCTGTTGAATCTCCTGGTTCCCAGCTCTGCTCACTGGAGAGACCCTATGGATCACCTCGGATGCTTCAGGAGCGCGGCAGGGCCTCGATGACGAGCTCGCGCAGCCGCGCAGCGTGATCTTCGACGATCCGCTCCCATCCAGCGAAGTGGCTCGCCGGGATGTGCGGGTTGTTCAGCGTGGACCCACGTTGGATGACGTAGGCGCACCGCTCACGAAGCATCTCAAGCATCGCCTTGCGCGAGTATCCGCCCGTCTTCGGATCAGATCTCGCCTCATACTGCTCGGCCCCAAACTGGTTCTTCATCAGGCGTTTGGCGTCCTCGGACGAGAAGCGCCTAGACGTACCAAGGACGGCCGTCAGTGTCTTATCTGTAATGAGTTGTGGTACGTGCGCGGCGAGCGCGACGTCCGGGGCGATGTAAGCTGCCATGCGATCGAACCACGGCTTCATCTTGGCGGGAGATCCATAGAGGCAGTACTGCAGAATCTGATCGCCGCGGGCATCGCGCCCGTAGATCCCAAAGAGCCAGTGCAACTCCCGCCACTTCTCGATGTGGTGCAACCCGAAGTCCCGGACCGTGGAGATGTTCGCTCGCCCGCCGGTGGCCGACTTCAGCTCGAAGCTGACCTGCGTGCCGCGCAGCCGCTGCGGGACCGCGCGTCCCTTGAGCTCCAGCATCGCGTCCACATCGCTGCGGCCAGCCTCCGGAGCACGCACGAGATTGAACAGCGTCCGCATCTCCCGCTCCCGCGCATCATCCTGAGCCGCCATGGCGAGGTGTTCGGCACACAGCGACACGGTCCTGCCATCCGCCATCCTCGCGATCTATGCATTGGTCATCCGAACCAGGCGGCTCGATCGGCCGACGGATACCGCTGTCAGGAGTGCAGCGAGACTGGCTGAGGACGCAACCTATACCAGCCGATCGAGATACCGTGCCGAAGATTGGCGCGGTTCGCGTGGCGATGGGCAAGCTCGCGCAGCCAGACAAGTAGTGAGCCAACTTCGCAACATTCGAAGGGCCATTGGCTTTAGGCTGCGCGTATGGCGGGACCTACAGAGAACGACCAGGCTCTCCACCCGGACGTCGATCTTACGGACGAGCGTTGGAGAGAGCGCGTTCGGGCGGTGTGGTTTGCCGAGGTGCCGCCCGACATGGCGGAGCGAGCAGTTCAGTGGATCACCGAGAAGTGGGGAGACCCCCCGCCCGCTTGTCCGTTCTGCGGCACAAACAGTTGGGCCGTTGGCGAACGTCTGGTCGTGGAGCAGGGCTGGGCGACGGACAGCGTGCGCCCCATGCTGCCAATCACGTGCGACAACTGCGGACATATCGTCCATATTGCAGCGCCTAAGGCTGGCCTTGTTGGGCCCCAGGAGCCGCCTCAATGAGTGTCTACCGAGCCGGCCAACAGGCCGCCGCCGAGGGCAGCTACCATCCTGCGGCCCGTATTGCCTTCATAGCGGACGCAGAGCAGGAGATGGTGCCAGTGGGACGTGCTGAGGTTCGCCGGTTCGCTGTTGAAGTGCTGACTGTCGCCCGTAATCCACTTGAGAATCTATCTGCTTGGACAATCGGCTCGTGGAGCGTTGCGGCCGCGGCGGCATTGTCGCTGATAGCGCTGTACGGGACGGAAAGCAAGACCGTCAAACCTGCAGGTTGGGTGCTGGATGCCCATTGGATTACGGTCATCGCTTTCGCTGGCATTGGCGGCGTCTGCCGTTGGGTCGACTACCAGCTAAACAAAGATCGTGCGGATCGCTGTCAGGAGCTGTCGGACAGAATCAAGGAGCTGGACAAACGCGCTCCCGTTGTGGCGTCGGAGGGCCTCAGTAAGGCCGATGCGCCTGTTGCGCCAGCCTCCTCCGAGTCTGCTCGGTAGGGGAGGCGGTGGGCCTTGCGGCTCTACAGTGGTCTGCATGGATCGAGCTCCACATCTCACGGGTTCTTCTCGCGCGTTGCGGGTTGCTCGCGCGCGCGGGCGCGCGCGTCACGCTGTCTGCCCTGCGGCGGTGCGCCGGAGGTGTTGTGATCCGGCTACTTCGAGGAGTCAAGCCTGTCGACGGCCTACCAGCGATCTTGGCGACTGCTGGATCCTGTCCCTGATCCTTTGGCTCGATCATCCCACCTCTGTGACCGGCGACACTTGCCTTCGGTTCCGGCTGCCTGCTTTGTTGTCTCCCATCCATCTCATCCCCCCCTCACCCCACCCCGCCATGTTCTGCTCAGCCACCGTTGGTGCCTCGTGTACTTGTTTGTTTTCCCTATCCCCGACTCACTTGGCGGCCATCCCCTTTGGATCCCTGCGTAGCCACCACGTATCTGGCCCGCCTTTCAGGATGATCTCTGTCGCCTGCGTGAAGCCTCGACGTTCATAGAAGCGGCGGTTTTCCGCTGTCGATGTCTCCAGGCAGCATGGGATTTCGAGTCGGTCGGCCTCCTCGATGATCGGGCTCAGCAGCGCGGTTGCCAGGCCCTCGCGTTGGCGCTTCGGGTCGGTGGCCAGCACTCCGAGATACCAGTAGGGCTCTGCCGGATACGCGGCGGCGACAGCCTCCTTGTAGCGCGCCAATCGGTCCCACGCCTCCTCGCCCGCAATCGCGCGATACCGCGCCCACACTCCCTCGGCGTATCCCCCAGCCGAGTCCTCGCCCCCCTCCGGCGGGTCCCACATCGCCACCGCCGCCAGGTCGTCCGTGACCCACACGTTCTTACCCCCAACCCTCACATCGAACGTCGCCCCAACGAAATCAGCTACCAGGCGCTCGTACTCCTTGCCCAGGATGAACGCCCAGCCCGGGTCCTGCGCGAAGGCCGCCGTCACGGTTGTCACGACGCCGGGGCGGTCCTGGGGGTGGGCTTGGCGGATCACAGTCAGCTGGCCGGCAGGTCACTGTCGCCGTGCAGGCTGATGAGTCCTGCCTGCAAGCTGTCCAGGCGCTCACGTGAGCTCGCCGGGCGCGTGTCGCGCTCGAACTGCGCAGCCGGGATCCGCCAAGACCCGCCGGGCCCTCGCGTCCCCTCGATCCGCTGCTTCTGCAGCCACTTGTACACCGCCTGCGTGGTCACCCCGAAGCGTGCCGCGACATCCCCGACGCTCAGATACGCCGGCTCCGGACGCCGGCGCCCGAGAACATGCTCTCGCCACTGTGACGCCATCTCGACCGCGCGCACTCGGCGCTCAACACCAAGGTGCTCGACGTCGGCCGCGGCACGCAGCAGCCCCGCGAGCTCGGCGGCGAGCAAGTCCGCGCCCCCACCGGGCTCGTGCAGATTCTCCAAACACCTACGCAGACTGTCACTGGCGAAGAGCCCCGCATCGTCGAGGGCCCCGAGGCTCTCGAGAGTCAGCTGCGCGTACTGGTCCTCGTACAGATCCAGCGCGCCGAGACTATCGACGACCTCCTTGGCAATTGCATGTACCAGGGCCTCGCGGCGGCTTCCATCGGCCTCGATCGCCGCACGCCACAGCACCACTCGGTCCTCAGGGCTCAGGATCTCCATAGGCTCATCCTAACGTCGCCAGCCAAAATCTGCAACTCTTGCAACCAGTCGGTATCGGCTATCTCGGGCACATAGATCAGGCGATCGGTAGCGTAGATTGGCGGCGATCGGTAGCGTAGCCTCGAGCGGCTGTACGGGTTTACCGTAGAGGGATGTACGGTTTTTCCGTACAGGACGATTCGCCGCCGAGTACTTCAGGGCGGACTTTGATTGGGATGGGGCCTACATCTCGTAGGTTCTTCTCGTGCGCGGGTTGCTCGCGCGTGGGCGCGCGCGTCATACTGATCACCCTGCGGCATTCGGCATCGTCCGTTTGTTCCAGTAGCCACCAGATGTCCGCCAACGGGGCATACTTGACGCATGGCTGAAAAACGATCTCCGGCTCCACTGCCCGAACCATCCGAGGTTCCTCAGGTTTCGGTGCCCTCCGGAGTATCCTTCGGGGGGCTCAAGGCCCTTCGAAAGCTCCTGACGTCAGTTCGCGAAGCTGTCGCTGCACACGCTAAGCCGCCGCACGCTCACGTCAAGCAGTAAAAGCGCCCGAAGCTATCCACGCAGTGAGCCGGCCGGGGCGGAACTGGGCGGTGTATCCTGAGCCCATGGCCACGACGAAGAAGCGCACAACTACCGCTGCCAAGCCCGTGACCCGGGCCAAAGCCCGTTCGACGTCGAAAGCCGTTGCGTCGACTCGGACCAAAGCTCCCCGGGAGACGGGTGTGGCGCCGATCGTCCGCTTCACGCCGAAGCAGTGGGCCGCCTACCTCAAGCACCAGGTGCAGCGCGAAGTGGGCATGTCGGTCGCCGAGTTCAAGCGGGCCTTCGCCGCCGGCGAGCTCGACGCCGGGGACATGGACGTCTTCTACGTCACCGGGCTCCTGGATATCAGCCATGACGGGCACAGCGCTGTCGCGTAGTGCCGCGCAGCACCACGCCGATCGTCTGCACCTCCCGCTTGAACTGCCCCCACGGGCGGCCATCGCTTCGCCCCACGCCCGGTGTCCTGATACCATTTTGGTATGACGGGTGGTGATCTGGTTTTGATGTCTCGTCGCCGGGCGGGCTTGACTCAGCGCGAGCTCGCGGAGCGGATGGGGTGCCGGCAGGCCACGATCGCGCGCTGGGAGCGTGGTGATCGTCACCCCTCTTATGACGAGGTCCAGGCCGTTGCGCGGGCGTGTGCTCTGCAACTCGACGCTCATCTCGCTCGGGAGGATCGCTCGTGGTGGCCACAGATCGCGATCCAGCTGGACCACGCCCCGCTGCAGCGCGTGCGCCGGCTGACCCCTCCGGGAGCGTTCGATGCCGTCCCGGTCCTGGAAGCGCTGGCTGACAGCGACGTGCCCACGATCGTGCTCGGCGAGGTTGCCGGTGCGCTGCACGGTTCACCGCTCGTGCTCGGCGGCGCTACGGTCGAGGTCTGCGCGCAGGATGAGGACGCGCTGAACGAGCTGCCCTCGCGTGAGGGGCTGCTCGTCACGGTGCTCCCCCCCGGCACGACCGGCTTCGCTGACCTGGCGCGCGACGCCGACACGGTCGAGATCGACGGCGCAGAGATTCGGGTGGCTCACTTGCGCGATCTCTTGCGGATCGCCGATGCCTCTCCGGACCCCGACTCCAGGCGCCAGGCCCTGGCCTATCAAGCGGTCCTGGATGTGCGCCGCGCGCGGCTAGACGCCGGCGCCCCTGACGATCGCGGCGACGAGGAGAAGGTCGAGTGACCTGCTGGTTTTTGTTGGGTTGGATTCCTGGGTAGGTGGCCGGGACGGAACTGGGCGGTTTATCCTGAGTCCATGGCCACGATGAAGAAGCGCACGACCACCGCTGCCAAGCCCGTGACCCGGTCCAAAGCCCGCTCGACGTCGAACGGCGTTGCGTCGAGCCGCAGCAAAGCTCGCCGGGACACGGACCTGGCGCCGATCGTCCGCTTCACGCCAAAGCAGCGGGCCGCCTACCTCGAGCGCGAAGTGCAGAGCGCTGTGGGCATCTCGGTCGCCGAGTTCAGGCGGGCCTTCGCTGCCGGAGAGCTCGACACCGGGGACATGGATGTCTTCTCCGTCACTGCGCTCCTGGGTATCAGCCGGAAGGGCAGCGAAGCTGTCGCGTAGCGCCGCGGAAGGCGTGGCGTGGAGCCTCGCCCGTGAAATGAACCACAGTCTCACCTGGGGGCAAGCGGCAACTTAAGCTTCACGGCTCGCCGGCTCCTCGCTTTCTTCTCCCCGGCCCGTAGTACCCTGTGGTCATGCTGGTCACGTATACAGATGCGGGTACGCCGGTGATAGATCTCACTCCGGAGGAGCAAGCCGCCTACCTCGAGCGCGAAGTTCAGAGCGCTG
>Ga0302326_10004439_pt1 | contig 32485 bp, 27 predicted proteins | sample Palsa_T0_3_FD_202264 | JGI IMG/M metagenome (GOLD analysis project Ga0302326, IMG submission 202264) | Peat permafrost microbial communities from Stordalen Mire near Abisko, Sweden - Palsa_T0_3 | ecosystem: Environmental > Terrestrial > Soil > Palsa > Peat permafrost | place: Sweden: Abisko...
TCAGCGGGCTACGCGCGCTTCGGTTGTTGCGTGCCATCACCGTGCTGTCGGTTGCGGTCAAGACGCAGCGGGAGACAAAGAAGATCGTAAGTCCGCAGAGCGTCGGAACGGCGCTCTTGATCTTGGGACTCGTGGTGACCGTGGCGGCGGCGCTCGAATTCGAATCCGAGCGCGGCGCAGCCGGCGCGAACATCACCTCATTTGGCGATGCGCTCTGGTGGGCGGTAACGACGGTAACGACGGTCGGCTACGGCGACACGTATCCCGTGACGACCGAAGGACGCGGGGTCGCGACGCTCTTGATGTTCGTCGGCCTCGGTACGACCTCGCTCCTGGCGGCGGGCCTCACGACGTTCTTCGTCGGGCAAGAATCGCAGCAGGATACCAAAGCGATTCTCGAGCGGCTCGAAGCGATCGAACGCGCGCTGACCGAGCGCGATCGCAACCCGGACACGCAGCTCAACGCGCCGCCGGCTCCTTAGGACCCAATTTGAACTCGTAGGAGCTATAGAACTGGAAGGCGTGCGCGCCTCCGAGCGAGCGGCCGATCGAAAAAAGTAGGGCATGAAGCTCGCCGAGCGAGGCGATCGCGCCGACATTGAAGTCGGTCGTGCCGGCGGCCGCCGGCGCATCGGAGGAGTCGTGGTAAAACTCCGCGCCGATGGCCGTTCCGGGTGAAAGCTGACGCTCGAGGGCGGCGCCGACGAAACTGCTATCGTGCCGTCCCGCACCGGCATTGACCGTGATACCGCCGCCGCCGAACGCCGTCCAAGGCCCCTCGCTCTTTTGTATCCACAGCGGAAGAAGCGTTTGCAGCGAACCTCCCGCGGCCGGAATCTCGACGCTCGGATAAAACGAAATCTGCGGCCTTGTGTTCGACTCTTGCACGAAGCGCAGCTTGATCCCAAAATCGGTAGCGCCGTAGCCGAACGCACGCGCTGCGCCTGACGAGTCGAATTGAATCGGCAACGATGCAGAAACTTGGACGTTCGGCAGTGCGCCGTAGTTGAACTCGGCGAACGGCAAGCTGGCGGTCGCGCCGTCTCCGCTCCGGTATTGATAGTCGACGCCCGTGTAGATCTCCCAGTTGCGGTAGTCGGTCGGTTCCGGATCGTCGGTTTGATAGGGTGGACCGGCAGCGGCCGGACACACGAGCGCGAGGCTCGCTGCGAGCGCGGAGAGCGCTAGTGGGAAAGCGCGAATAGCGGCGACATCGGGAGGATGGACGCGTCGCCCGCGTGGCGCAAATGCCCGGCGAGATCGAACGCGTCTTCGATCGTTCGCAGCAGGCTGTAGTGATCGTACGGGGTAGCGTCGGCGAGTCCGCGCGGCCCATGGTTCGTAACGACGATCGTCGGGATGTGACCGCCGCCGGGATTGGCGGCGTCGGTAACGCAGCAGCTTTGGGGTGCGCCCGGCACGCGGTCCGCCTTGCCGTCTTCGTCCCAGGTGATGACGATCGCGGTGTTGACATCGGGTGCGGTCCAGATCGGAGCGGCTTGAATTTCCGCAACCAGCGCGCCCACGCTTTCATCGCCGCGCCGTACGAGCGCTTCGTCGGTCTTTCCGCATCCCGGCGGTGCCTTGGGCGAGTCGATGCCGTGCATCTCGTTGCATTGGTTCGGAACGATCAAGGCAAAGCTGGGCACGGTTCCGTTACGCAAGTCCGCATGCAGCGCATCGAAACCGACGAGTTCACGCGCGAGGTCGGGGTCGTGATGTACCGAAGCGAAATTGGTGAATCCCGTGTGTTTGGCCGCGTAGAGGGCCGGCGGCGCGGTCGCGGTTTCGTCGGAGAAGATTGCCAGTGACCCGGGTGCCGGAATGTCTTCGAGGTAGGCTCGCCAAGCGAGGCCTTTATCGCGCAACTGACTCGCGAGGTTTGGGCCCTCGACGAGGTGCGGCACGAATCCCGGGGCGTCCGATCCCTTGCAGTTCGGCTCGGTGGAACCGGCTACGCAGTACCACGAGTCGTCGTCGTGAATGCCGAACGTGTCTCCACCGAGGAGTGCGACGTAGTTGGCTTCGCTTGGATGCACCTCGGCGAACATTTGCGTCGCACTCCCATACGTTTTCGCAAGCGCCGCAATGTGGGGCGCGTAGCCGCTGTCGAGCACCGTCCGATAGCCCTTGTTCTCCTCGACGATGACGATGATGTGATCGTAGTGAGGAACCGTTTTATCGAGGAGGCTTTGCGCCGCGCACGCCTCAGAGGGCGCCGCGAGCACAACGCACGTCGCCAGCAGCGGCCCGAGCCATCCGCGCGCGAAGCACATCACCTTGCGTATCGGCATCTACCGTGTGCTCAGATTTTCTGCTGCAGGGTGAGCGTCACCTGAGCGGGTGGCAAGCCGAACTCCTCGGATGGCGCAGGGCTGCCCCCGCTGATGGAGTTCGTGATCGGCGCGGTTCCGAAGCCGATAAAACCGAAGTTCTGCACGGCACTGTTGAAGATGTTCGTTCCGCCGAGCGTCAGCAGCGTGCCTTTGCCGAGCGAGCGGCTGACGAAGGCGTTTGTGTGCCAGTAGGCCGGGCGGTTGTAGCCGTTGTTGCCGTCGACATAGTAGTTATCGACGCGGAATTCCCACGGTCCCGGAGCAACGTCGAGTGAAATCGTCGCCTGATGCAGTGGGATGCCCGGAAGCTGAGCTCCGTTGACGACGGTCGGATTGTTGAGGAGGATGTCGTTCGTGATACCGGTCTTCGTCGACGACTCGATGAAGTAGCCGTAGTCGAGGTAAGCGATTCTCGCAAAGCGCTGCCGCCCGCTGAGTTCGATGCCGCGCGCCAACGCGTGGGCCGCGTTGAAGGTGGTCGAGACCGACAGAAATTGCGGCAAGTCCGCCATGGTTACGTTTTGTCCGGGACACTGTTGCTGCAGCCGCAGAAGGTACGTATTGAGTGCGTTTGGCGCGAATACGACATTTCCGATACCGTATTGCAGCAATGGCTCAGAGGCGCTGAAGAGCTGGTTTCCGACGGCGGTGACGTAGGCGTTGAGTTGAACGTTGCTGTCGCCGTTGAAACGATGACCGTAGCCGGCCTCGAAGTCATTGGCCGTCTCGGATTGGAGCTTCGGGTTGCCTGCCGAAGTCACGTCGTTGAACCCGTTGCACGTCACCGACGTCAACGACGCGCCGGGATCTGAGGCCACCGCCGCACCCACGAGCTTGAGCTGCGGTGAGGGAGCGCCGTCCGAGTGCCCGAAGGTGAACTGCACGACGTCCGAATTTGAAGGGCGGACTTGCAGGGTCGCACGTGGATCGAAGGTCGTCTGGTCGGTCACCGATGAGTGCTTAACCCAAGCGTTGACGAAGAGCGAGAGGCGGTCACTGAAGCGGTAGCTATCGCGCGCAAATATGCTACCCTCGCTGAAGAAACCGGTCGGAATGTGCGGGCTGATGCCGGAAGCGTCGTCTTCGATGCCGTTCTGCAACTGGTGCCAAACCGTATAACCGAAGCCGAGATCATTGCGGCTTCCTACGATCTCATCGGAGAAAAGGTAACCTTGCGTGTTGTAGTAATCGGCGAACGTCGGTGTGCCGAGTAGCTCGCCGGTCGCGGAAATTCCGCCCGCCAGGCTGCTGTCTTTCCAAAACGAGTAGTTGTCGTCGAAGGCCGAGACCGTGAGGTAATTCGATCCGGCTTGTGTGTGAAAGGCGAAGTCGTAGTCGCGCATGCTGGTCGACCGTTGCCGTCCGGCGCCGCCGCCGTCGGGGCCTGAGGAGGCGGCAGCGAATTGGGATGCGGTGTCGCAGCCGACGGTGCCGGCGATCGGATTCGTCGTGACCATGTAGCCCGGAGCCCCTCCCGCAGCCGTACAGTTCGAGGGGCCACTTTGGATGGTCTGCAACCGCGTTGCAAAGGGGATGTTGTCGTTGTCGCCGTTTCCGGTTGAGTCGGACCACTGAATCCCGTCGTAAGCGGTCACGCGAAAGTTCGTGACGGGACTGAAGTTGTAGACGACCTTTGCAAGTCCAACTGTTTGTTCGGTGTTTTGGCTAACCGCGTATGTGTTTGCCGCTAGGTTACACGCGCCCACAAAAGGAGGCGGGGTCGTGGCAGCGCTTGGGTTAGGCTGCGAGCACACGCCGTTTGGATTGACCGAGTTGAATGCCACATTGTCGGGCCGAGCCGTCTGCGCAAGCGTGCCCGGGGCGAAATCTCCATACTCGCCCAGACGTCCGGCCGCGATCGCGTAACCGACCTTTCCGCTCGTCCCGGTTGCGGTAAGCCCGGTCGAACGGATGCCGAAGCCGCCGATTTGCTGCTGGTAGGAAAACTGCGGCGTGCTCGTCGGGTTCAATGTCACGAAGTCGACCGCTCCGCCGATCGTATCGCTTCCGAAAAGTCCCTGAGCGCCGGAGCCGTAGGTTACGTCGATTTGGCTCAACCCGAATGCCGGGCCTAGGGAGAAGTTGAAGCCGCCGCTTCCGACGCCGAGCGGACCGACCGGATGCCCGTCGAGCAACGAGGCGGTTTCATCAGAACCAAATCCGCGCAAATTGAGGCTCGAATCGTCACCCACCGACGAACTCGTCGAAAAATTTGTCGCCGGCAACGTTCCGAGCTGATCGCCGATCCGAAGCTGACCGGTTGCGGTCAACTCTTGTCCGCTCACCTGCCGCGAGATCGTCGTCGCAGCGGTCAGGGGATTCGAGCTGACGCTCGTGCGGCCGATGACCCGAAGATTGCTCGACGTGTTCGTTGCCGCCAGGAGCAAGGCCGCGTTGAGCGTCGTCGTTCCGGAAACGAGCGCAAGACCCGTGGCAGCCGAGGCTTCGTACCCCTTCGCTCGTATCGTGACCGTGTAGATGCCGGGGGTGATGTTCGAAAGCGTGTAGCGTCCGCCGCCGTCCGTAGAGGTCGAGTCGGCGCGCGTCCCGTCGTGGCTGAGCACGACGTCGGCGCCGGCGACCGGAAGCGCATTGTTTGTGTCGACCACGAGTCCCGTGATCGTGGCATCGGCCGTCTGTGCCGAGACGACGCCTCCCGATCCAATCATCAGCATCGCGCACAAGAGTGCGGCATACAAGCGAACAATTCGGTTATAGTTTTTCGATAAGACCGCGACGACGGCGCGCATGACACTCCTCAAGGGTACAATGACAAAACGATGTCGCGCAAGGAGCGCGAGGGCATCGAACGATGGCAGCGTAGCGCGCGGCTCGCTAAGAACACATCAACGAAACATTAAAATAAGACCCTAACCAATAATGTCTTTGAATCGTCTAGAAAACGTGTAGATTTGGTCGAGACACCGTGGACAGGTGTCCCGCGGAACAGGCGGCAAACTATCGCGCTGCCATGCCGTTGATTGCAGCAATTCCACCTCAACCGGTCCCGGTTCTTAGCGGCTTCGACTACGTTACCGTCGACGCACAACGCCGGCGCGTCTATGCCGCGCACACCGGCAGTCAGGCGCTCCTGATCGTCGATGCCGATACGGGCAAGGTGCTCGGCCAAGTGCGCGTCGGTCCGATGCACGGTGTAGCCGTCGATCCGGCGACGGGTCACGTCTACACGGGTGACGGCGAGTCACACACCGTCTCGGAGGTCGATCCGCAAAGCCAAAGCGTGGTTCGCTCGGCCGATGTCGACGGCAACGTCGATGCGATAGCCTACGATCCCTCAAACGGTCACATCTACGCCGACGAAGATGACGGTACGCGCATCTTCGTCGTCGATGCGAAAACGATGAAGAGCATCGGAACGGTCGCGCTGCCGGGCCACAAGCCCGAGTTCCTCGCCGTCGATCCGAGTACTCACGACGTCTATCAAAATATCTCCGACCTGTCGGAAGTCGTCGTCGTCGACGGCTCGACGTTTACAGTCAAGCGAACGATCCCCACGCCGCAAATCGTGGCCAATCACCCGCTGCAGTACGACGCCGCGCTCGGACACGTGCTCGTCGGCGGCCAGAACGGCATGCTTGCCGCCTACGACCGAAGCGGAAAGCTGATCGGTACGGCCGCGATTCAGGCTCGCGTCGACCAATGCGGCCTCGACCAGACGTCGCATGAAATTGCCTGCGCCGGCAGCGGCGAGATCACGGTCCTGCGCGACAATCCCGGCCGGGGGCCGACGATTGTCGCTCGTGGTCCCGCGGCGCGCGGAGCACATACGCTTGCGATCGATCCGAAGACGGGCAACGTTTGGGTCGTGTGGGCGCAGGCGGACGGCGACTTCGTGCAGGCGGTGAAGCCCGCCCCTTAAGCGAAGCGGGCCGTTCATGCGCGTTTTGATCGTAGAGGACGACGATCGTATTTCTGCGCCCGTGGCGGACGATTTGCGCCGCCAGCAGCACGCGGTTGATGTCGCCGGCGACGGGCAGACCGGCCTAGCCTACGCGCAGAGCGGCGCTTACGAAGTCATCTTGCTCGACGTCTTGTTGCCGGGCTGCAGCGGCATCGATATCTGCCGGCAACTACGGGAAGAGCGCTCGAACGCGTTGATCTTGATGGTCACGGCACGCGATGCTACGCAGGACGTCGTCGCCGGGCTCGATGCCGGTGCGGACGATTATCTCGTCAAGCCCTTCGAACTCGAAGAGCTTTCGGCTCGCCTGCGAGCACTCGCGCGGCGGACGGTTCCGGTTCGCGACGTCGTGTTGCGCAGCGGCGCACTCAGCCTCGATCCGGTAGCGCGTTACGCCCGCTTTGCCGAGCGAATGCTCGCCTTGACGCCGACCGAATTCGTGCTGCTCGAAGCGTTCATGCGCCGGCCGCTGCAAGTCTTCTCGCGCGGCATGCTGCTCGAACGCATCGCCTCGCTCGAACGTCAGCCGGGCGGCGAAGCCCTCAAATCGCACATCGCGAACCTGCGCCGTAAGATTCGCCGGGCCGGCTGTACCTACGACCCGATCGACACGGTGTACGGTAGCGGCTATCGCCTCAGAGAACCGCGGTGAACGCTCCCGCATTCATGCGTCCGCTCAAAACGAGCGTCACGGTATCGTATCTCACAGCGTTCGCGGTCGTGCTGCTGATCTTTGCGCTAGCGGTGCATGTTGCGTTTTCGCTCGAGTTGCGGCTAGAGACGACTTCGCGTGTCGACGCGCTGATCGAAGGCGGCAAAGAAGCGGTCGAGCTGAAGCACGGTCGCGTGAAGATCGACGACGATTCGATTCAAATCACCGCGCCGGCAAACGAGACGGTCATCTGGTACGACGCCGCCGGACGAACGCTCGACCGCATCGGGTCGCCTAACCTCTTGCAAGCATCGGCCGGCACTCTCGCACAGCGACGCGTTGCGGCGCCGGTCGTCAAAGCGGGCGCGGCGCGGGCGCCGGCTTCGATCGTGGCCGCAGTCGGGCTTGGGCCGTCGGAAAACATCTTGAGGCGGGTCGACGTGGGCTTGTTGATCGGCCTGATCGTCTCGCTCTTTGCGGCGGGTATCGGCGGGAGCATTCTGGCGAACCGCGCGCTCGAGCGGGTGGTCGCGACGGTCCGCACGTTGCGCGATTTTACGGCCGACGCTGCCCACGAATTGCGCGGCCCGCTCACGGCGCTATCGAGCAACGCCGCAGCGAGCCTGCGTGATCCGGCCGGCCTGACGCCGGCGCACCGCAAGCGCTTTGAGACGATCGCCTCGACCGCGTCCGCGATGGGCCGGACCGTCGAGGACCTGTTGCTGCTCGCGCGCGCCGAGACGCCCCTCGGCCGCGAGCTTTTTGCGGTCGACGTCGCCGAACGCATCGGCGGGGTCGTCGACTCGCGCCGCAGCCTCGCTCAAGAGCGCCGGATATCGCTCGAACTGCGCTCGTGCCCGGCACGCGTCTATGGAAATCCGGCCGAGATCGACCGAATCTTCGGCAACCTGGTCGACAACGCACTGCGCTATACGCCGGCCGGGGGCTTGGTCGAAGTCGAGTGCGCCGCCGAGCGCAACGGCGTCACCTTGCGCGTCAAGGATACGGGCATCGGCATCTCGCCCGTCGATATCCCGCGGATCTTCGATCGTTTCTGGCGGGCCGATGCCGTTCGTGGACGCGACGGCGGGACGGGTCTTGGCCTGGCGATCGCGCGCGCGCTTGCGCGCCGTCACGGTGGCGACGTGCGAGCGCAAAGTGAGCCTGAACGGGGCAGCGAATTCTCCGTTTGGCTTCCGGCTCGGCCGCCGCGCTCGCCCGTCGATAGGAGTCCGGCGGGCGCCTGAACATATCTTTCGCATGAAGACTGCTTTGACGCCGCTCGAGTTTATGCGCCGTTCGCGGAAGCTCTACCCGGAGCGTGAAGCGGTCGTCGACGGCGACCTGCGCCTGAGCTATACCGAGTTCGGTGACCGCTGCGACCGCTGGTCGGCCGTCCTGCAGAGCTTCGGGATCAGAAAGGGCGACCGGGTCGCGTACCTGGCGCCCAACACGCACGCCCAGCTCGAAGGGTTTTACGCGGTGCCGCAGATCGGCGCCGTGCTCGTGCCCATCAACTTCCGTCTGACCGCAAACGATTTTGCCTACATCATCAATCACAGCGGTGCCCGCATCGTCTGCGCGCACTCGGACCAGCTCGAGGCAATCGAGAGCATTCGCTCGCAAATTCCCGGCGTCGAGCGTTTCGTAGCATTCGAAGGTCAGCAGGCCGGCTGGCTCGACTACGAGACGCTCCTTGCGGACGCTTCGAGCGCGAACTTCGTTCGCCCGGAAATCTCCGAAGACGATTTGATCACGCTCAACTACACGAGCGGTACGACGGCCAATCCCAAGGGCGTGATGGTCACGCATCGCAACGCCTACATGAACACGGTCGGCACGATGATTCACGTGCACATGACGCCGGACGAGCGTTATCTTTGGACCTTGCCGATGTTCCACGCAAACGGCTGGACCTTCGTCTGGACGATAACGGCCTGCGGCGGGACGCACGTTTGCCTGCGAAAAGTCGAACCCGCTCGTATCTTTGCACTGATTGCCCAAGAACACGTTACCTTGATGTGCGCCGCACCGACGGTGCTGATCGGGATCGCGAACGCGCCGCCGGAACTCTTGCGCACGGCTGCTCCCGGCGTGCGGGTGCTGACCGCGGGCGCCCCGCCGGCCGCGGCGACGATCGAGCGCATCGAAAACGATTTGAAGTGGGAGATCACGCACGTCTACGGCTTGACCGAGACCGCACCGTTCATTTTGGTGTGCGAGATCCGCTCCGAGCACGCGGAACTCTCGCTCGGCGAGCGGGCGAAGATCAAAGCGCGCCAAGGTGTTGAGCTTGCCACGTCGGGCGAATTGCTCGTGGTCGATGAAGCGGGTATCGAAGTGCCGCACGACGCTACCACGGTCGGCGAAATCGTCGTCCGGGGCAACGTCGTCATGGAGGGCTACTATAACGATCCGCAAGCGACCGAGACGGCTTTTCGCGGCGGTTACTTCCACACCGGGGATGCCGCGATCGTTTATCCCGACGGCTACGTCGAGATCCGCGATCGCCTCAAGGACGTGATCATAAGCGGCGGCGAGAACATCTCGTCGGTCGAAGTCGAAGGCTTATTGCTGCGCCACCCGGCCGTCGGCGAAGTCGCCGTGGTCGGCATGCCCGACGAGCGCTGGGGCGAAGCGCCGCACGCTTTCGTGGTCCTGCGGCCAGGCGCGAGCGTCTCGCCCGAAGAGCTCCGCGCCTTCGCGCGCGACAGCATGGCGCATTTCAAAGTACCGAAAGAATTTCACCTGGTCGATGAGTTGCCGAAAACGGCGACCGGGAAGATTCAGAAGTTCGTCTTGCGCGGCCGCCGCGTGTCGATCGCGGCGCAGTAAGCCAGGCCGGCCGGCGCCGGTTTTGTTACCTGGTCGATTCGAGCGTGGAAGCGACCAGCGCAGCATATGCGCGAGCACCGAGAACGTTCGGGTGTACGCCGTCGGCGCCGAAGTAGTCGGGATGCCCAGCTGCAACGGCGTGCCAGTCGGCTAACACCGCGTTGGGGTAGGCCGGAACCACCCGCGCCATCAGCGCATCGTTCTCGTCTTGCCACGGCCGCGGCACGCTCGCATTGATGATAACGACGTGGGCGCATCTGCGCAGCAAGTGCAGGATAGCGCGTAAGGTCGGTTCGTCGACGGTTCCGTTGTTGCCCAGGTTCAAGATCATCGTCGGTTCGAGCTTGCCGGCCTCGGCCAGCTCCTCTGTCCGTTCGAGCATCGCCGTCGCCTGGCGCGAGACCGCGGCATCGACTCGAACGACGTTGACGTCGTGGGCGATCCATTGGCTGGTTCCAAGCATGATCGAATCGCCGAGCAGCATGGCGGGAACCTGCACGGGCCGCAGCACGCTGCGCCGCCGGGAAGCACGAGTGCGCTGGCCCGAAGCGAATGCCGGCGCAGCATCGACCGGGACGACCAGTGGTTGCAGAGAGGCGGCATTCGCGCTGATCGCACGGGTGGCGAGCACGCCCTCGGCGAGCGCTACCGCGAACACGCTGCACGCAGCGCAGACGGTAACGGAGCGGAACTTGAGCGGGCTCCAGGCGCGCATACGCGACCACAGACGCTCGAGCGCACCGCGGCGCACGGGCATCTCGACGTACCGGTACGAGATCTCGGCAATGGCCGCGGTTAGCGCGAAGCGCAGCACGAGGTCGGCAAGCTCCGGTAAGCGGACGTCGATGCCGGGGCGGGTGGCCTGAAAGACGGGCCAGTGCCACAGATACATGCCGTACGAGCGCTCCCCGATCCAGCGCAGCGGCCGTAAGCCGAGCAGCATACCGACGCGTAACCCAGGATACGTTGAAAGGAAGATTAGGAGCACCGCGAGCAAGCCCGCAATCGGAAAGCCGATCCGCATGAAGTGACCCGTCGAGCCGTCGACGGTATGGAGCACGAGCCCGAGCGCGACGAGCGCGACGATGCCGATCGCATCGAGCCAGGCGCGACGTCCGGCCGTTGCCTGACGGGCCGCGGCCGGGCGCCAGATCGTCGCCAATACCGCGCCCAGGAACAAGCCCATCGAGTGCGTGTCGGTGCCGAAGTACATGTGGCTGATCGAGCGGCTCGAAGCCAGCTCGAAATGCGACCCGAGCCAAAACATGCTGGCGGCGGAAATGACCGCGCAGACCGACGCGATACGGCGTACGCTGCGCGTTCCAAAGGCCGGCAGCACGAGCAGTAGCACCAGCGGCCAGACCAGGTAAAACTGCGCTTCGACGGCGAGCGACCAGGTGTGCTGCAACAGCAACGGGCGCCCGATCGATTCGAAATAATCTTGCTGGTGAAGCACGAACCACCAGTTGCTGAGGCCGTTGAGCGCCCAGGGCAGGTCGCGCCACGTCGAGGCGACGGCATCATGCATGAAGAGCGTCGCGTAGGTCGCGACGACGAACAGCATGACCACCAGTGCCGGCCCCAAGCGCCGCGCGCGGCTCCGGTAGAATTTGCCGAGACTGATGCGCCGGCTCGTGGCAAACTCGGCCAGCAACAGGCTCGTGATCAAGTAGCCGCTGAGGGTGAAGAAGACGTCGACCCCGAGGAATCCGCCCGGCAGCAACTGCGTCGCGCCGTGATAGAGCATGACCGCGACGATCGCGACGGCGCGCAAGCCGTCAAGCCCCGGCAAATACGTCAGCCTCGGGGCGGTGTCGCTAAGCTCGGGTGAGGTCGTTGCTGTCATGCTCCGCGCACTAGGAGCGAGCGTCTAGCGCCTCGGCGAAGAGGCGGTAGTTGATTAATTAGATATCGCAACGTGAAATCCGCTGCGAAAGTTCCATCGGAGTGCGCGTGTGCTACCGATCGGCTTGTCCGGCGGCACGAGCGGCTGGTCTGTCGGGCGGAAATGGGCTACGAATCCCGCCGTCACACTTCCAGCCGGTGAAAAAGTTCGTTACGGCCATTTTGATTGCCGCGCTCTTCGCCGCGTGGTCCCCCGCTCGAGCGGATGAAGGTATGTGGACCTTCGATGCATTCCCCTCGGCGAAGGTTGGAAAAGCCTACGGCTTTGCACCGGGCAAAGCGTGGCTGGATCACGTCCGCGAAAGCAGCGCGCGGATCGCGGGAGGCTGTTCAGCTTCCTTCGTTTCGCCGCAAGGGCTCGTGATGACCAACCATCACTGCGCTGTCGATTGCGTCGAGCAGATCTCGACCGAAGAAGAGAATTACGTCGAACTGGGCTTTTACGCCAAGACCGGCGACGACGAGGTGAAGTGCCCGGGCTTTGAGCTCGATCGGCTCGACACGATCGACGACGTGACGGCCAAAGTCCGCCAAGCGACCGCCGGCAAAACCGGACGAGCGCTGATCGACGCGCTGCAAGCAAAGGAGGCCGGCCTCTCCGCTGCCTGCCGGTCGAGCGAGGCCGTTCGCTGCGACATGGTGTCGCTCTATCATGGCGGCGTGTATAAGCTCTATCACTACAAGCGCTTCACCCGCGTGCGCTTGGCGTTCGCGCCCGAGTTCGCAGTCGCGCAGTTCGGCGGAGATCCCGACAACTTCAACTTTCCGCGCTACGATTTCGATGTCGCGTTTCTGCGCGCATATGAAGGCGATAAGCCCGCTGTCACGCCGCGTATCTGCACTGGAGCACGAAGGGCAGTCACGCGGGCGACCTCGTGTTCGTCTCGGGTAACCCCGGCGGCACGAGCCGCCTCCTGACCGTATCGCAGCTCGTCTACGAGCGCGATGTCGACTATCCGCACACCTTGCCGCTTATTGCGGAGTTGCGCGGGCTGCTCGAGCAGTACCAAACGGAAGGACCCGAACAAACCCGGCAGACCAAAGAATTCCTATTTTTTCTCGAAAACTCATACAAAGCGTTAGTCGGCCGCTATGGTGCGCTACGTGATCCGGCGTTCTTCGCAACGAAGGTCGCCGAGGAACGCGCGTTGCGCGCGGCCGTTGCCGAACGTCCGGACCTCGCACGCACGGTTGGACCGGATTGGGAGCGGCTTGCCGCCGTTGAGAAACTTCGGGCCCAGCTCCAGACGCGCTACGATTATGAAGAGCAGGCCGCGTTCTCGCAGCTTTTCGGATGGGCCCGCATCCTGGTGCGGTACCCCGCGGAAAAAGCCAAACCCGACGGGAAGCGGCTGCCGGAGTTCAGCAGCGCGCGCTTGGTCACGTTGCCCCAACAGTTGCTCGCACCGATTCCGACCTATGCCGGTCCCGCAGAGTTGGTGTTCAACCTCTACGCCAAGAAGATGCGCGAGGATCTCGGTGCCGACGATCCGTTCGTGAAGCAAGTGCTCGGCACGAAATCGCCGGCCGTCTGGGCGCACGATCTGATTTCCGGCACCAAACTCGGGGACGTGGCCGTTCGCAAAGCGCTCTTTGACGGCGGACAGGCTGCGATCGACGCATCGCAGGATCCGCTGATCCGCTTCGTTGCGAGCATCGACGCGCAAGCGCGTCAGGTTCGTAAACAGTACGAAGACCGGATCAGCGCCCCGGAACACGAGCTCGGCGAAGCGATCGCGCGCGCGCGTTTTGCGGTGCTCGGCACGAGCGTCTACCCCGATGCGGCGTTCACGCAACGGCTCAGTTACGGCACGATAAAAGGCTTCACCGACCAGAACGGTGGGAACGTCGTGCCCTACACGACGATCGGCGGCCTCTTCAATCGCGCGACGGGCAGCGAACCGTACGCGTTGCCGCAGACCTGGCTCGATGCCAAATCCGCATTGGACACTACGACCCCGATGAATTTCGCCACGACCAACGACATCATCGGGGGAAATTCAGGCAGCCCGGTCATCGACAAGGCCGGCAACGTCATCGGTCTGATCTTCGATGGGAACATCTTTTCGCTCGGTGGCGATTATGGCTACGATCCCGTGCAAAACCGCTCGGTCGCCTCGATAGCCGCGCGCTGCTGGAGGGCTTGCGAACGGTCTATCATGCCGACCGGATCGCGCAGGAGCTGACCGGCTCCTAGACTCGCTCCGGCAGCGCTGCACGGCGCGGTACGACTGGCAAGCGCACGCGAATATAGCTGCCGTAACCCGGTAGGCGCGAGACCTCGATCCCGCGGCTCAGTTCGGCAATCAAATAGAGGCCCCGGCCGGATTCGGCCCAGAGGTCGCGCGGAAGCGCGGGACGGGGTTCAAATCCGGGGCCTTCATCGATCAAGTGGAGCACGAGCTCACCGTCGTCATCAGCGCACACCGAGATGCTAAGCGGGCCGGGCGCGTAGCGAACGGCGTTGCCGATCAATTCGCCGAAGATCAATTCGCACGCCTCGAGTTGATTGTCCGCCGGATCGGCGACGTCGCAGATCGATTTGATGAAGTCGCGCCGGATGGCGTAGGCAGCGGCCGGGTCGCCCACATCAAAACGCCACTGCCGATCGAGGCCGCCAAAGCGCAAGGTCATAATCGCGATGTCGTCGCGCAGGCTCTCGCGCGCCACCGCGCGCTCGACGAAACGGGCCGGGTTCGCCGCGTGAACGACGGCCTCGCTTTCCAAGACGCGGCGCAGCATCGCTTCGCCCGCGATCGCGTCCTTGGTTACCTCGGTGATGCCGTCCGTGTAGAGCACGAGCAGGGCCGAGCCCTCGATGCTGACCTCGTGCGGCTCGAAGGCAACTTCGTCAGAGATCCCGAGCGGCGGCGAGGCGAGGGCGAGCGTTTCGATTGCGCCGTTTCCCCAGCGTACGAAGGCGGGCGGATGACCGGCTGAGACGTAGCGCAGCGACCGGCAGTCCGGGCTGACGACGCCGACGAAGGCCGTCGCCAGTGCTTCGGATTTGTCCAAGAGGAGCGCCCGGTTGATGATGCGCAAGATTTCCGCGGGGTCACGGCTGATCGTCGCTGCTACGCGTACTGCCTGGCGAAGTTGGACCATGATGCGCGCCGCTTCGATGCCGCTTCCGGTCACGTCGCCGATCGTCGCGACGATGTAGCCGTCGGGCGTCTCGAAAGCGTCGTACCAGTCGCCGCCGAGTTCCGCGTCGTTCTTGCCGGGCCGGTACAACGCGTGAAAACTCAAGCCGGGCTTGGACGGAAAGTCCTTCAAGAGAAACGCGCTCTGCAGGGTGGCCGCAACATGCCGCTCGCGGTGGAACTGTTTGGCGTTTGCAACCGCAAGACCGGCACGCCGCCCTAGTTCCTCCGCTGCCTGCACGTCGCGTTCGTCGAATGGCTCGGCGCCGGCCGTGCGCACGAACGTCAGCGCACCAAATACGCGCTCGTGAGCCACCACCGGCACGACGATTTTCGAGCGGTATCCCATCGTGCGCATGAAATCGGCGTGTTCGAGGGAGGCGGCGTAGCGTGGAATCGTTTCGTCGTTAAGGACCGGTACGAAATAGGACTGGCCGGTCTCGGTAACGCGCACGGCCGGGTGAACGTCGAAGTCGGTTCCCTGCAGGACGGACGAACCGAGTTTCTTTAGGAGCCGCGCTTTCGCCGGGTCCCGGTGGGCGCCCGCGGTGACGTAGAGGCGTTCGGACTCATCGTCGATCGCATCGAACAGGCACACGTCGGCAAACGACTCGACGGCCATCTGCGCCACGTTGGCGAGCGTGTCGTCGACGTCGAGCGAGCGATGGAACATCTCTCCCGCACGCACCAAAAGGGCCATGCGGTCGTGCGTCCGGTCGACCGAGTGGTTCACTCGTTGTCCCTTCGTCTCACGCCGTCGGCGGCCCGGTTCCGGGGGAAACCGAGGCTACCAGATTTGTGCCTACCCTGTTTTTAGACGCCTCAACCGGTCGCGCTAGCCGGCTGCCTTTGCAGGCGCTCCTTTGCCCGTGGGCAGCGTGCGTATCAGCTTCATATTGGCGAATTCTTTGATGGCGTGGCTCGAGAGTTCGCGCCCAAAGCCCGAGCGCTTGACGCCGCCGAAGGGCAGTTCCGGGGAAGAGCCGGTCGGCGCGTTGATCCACACCATGCCGGACTCGATACGTTCGGCGAGCCGGTGCGCGCGCGCTTCGTCCGCACAGAAGACCGAGCCGCCGAGTCCGTAGGGTGAATCGTTGGCGAGCGCCACGGCGGCATCTTCGTCCTTGACTTTATAGACGACCGCAACCGGGCCGAAGAGTTCCTCGTGGTACGCCCGCATCTGGGGCGTTACGTCGGCCAGAATCGTCGCCTGCACGTAGGCGCCGGCCCGGTCGACCCGTTGACCGCCGACGACCACGGTCGCGCCCTTGTCGACCGCGTCCTTGACCTGGCCCATCAGGTCTTTGGCGGCGCGTTCCGATGAGAGCGGCCCGAGCGTGGTTGCCGGATCCATCGGATCGCCCGGCGTTACGCCGGCAAACGCCTGACTCAAGCCGGCGACAAACGAGTCGTACACGTCCTCGAGCACGATGAAGCGCTTGGCCGCGACGCAGCTTTGGCCCGTATTCGCCAGGCGGCCTTGCGTCGCCAGGCGGACCGTGCGCTCCAGATTCTCTGCGTCGAGAACGATGAACGGATCGTTTCCGCCGAGCTCCAAAACCACTTTCTTCAGGTTGCGTCCGGCAATCTCGCCCACGCTCGCCCCGGCTTGCTCGCTGCCCGTGAGCGACGCTCCGCGGACGAGCGGATGCTCGATCGCATGCGCGACTTGCGAGGCCTCGATGAAAAGATTCGTGTAGGCGCCGTCGGGGACACCGGCGTCGGAGAAGAGTTCTGACAGCAGAAGCGCGTTCTGCGGGCAAATGTTGGCGTGCTTGAGCAGGACGGTATTTCCGAGTACGAGATTCGGGGCTGCGAAACGCACGACTTGGTAGAGCGGAAAATTCCACGGCTCGACCCCGAGCAGGACGCCGATCGGCTGGTAGATGATTTCGGCTTCGCCCGTTCGCTCTTCGATACGCTCGCCGTGCAGAAAGCCTGGGCCGTTCTGCCCGTAGTATTTTAAGATGGCGGCCGAGAGATCAACTTCGCCTTGCGCCTCGACGAAGCGCTTGCCCATCTCGAGCGTGATCGTGCGCGCGAACTCGTCCTTGCGCTCGAGCATCAGCTCGCCGGCCCGCGCGACGGCGGCCGCGCGCTCCTCGACCGGTCGCTCGCGCCAACCCAGATAAGCAGTGTTGGCGCGCTCGATCGCGCTGTCCAGCTCGTCGTTCGAAACGCTTTCGAAGACCTTGATCTGCGTGTTGGAAGCTGGGTTGACGGTCGCGTACGCCATCTGAAACGTTCTCGCTTTCTCGTGTCTCTCGGGCTGAAGGCAGAAAGATAGCCGCTCGGCGATTTCCGCACAAGCACGGTCCCGGCCTATGCGCGAACGCACACGAAAAAACTCACGATCTGCAAAGGGTTGCGGACCGTGAGTTTTCGAGTCGCCCGATACTTAGGTCGCGGCGGGAGCCGGCGGAGGCAGCGGGAGGACGGCGCTTCCCTGACCATCCGGACCTTCGTACTCCGGATTTACGGTGTGACCGTCGGCAAAGGTCGCGGTGACCACGCGGCAGACCGTCGGCGAAGCGCCCGCCCACGGAGCGCCGCCCAATAGGTCGAACTGATGCGTGATCGAGTTCTTGAAATCGAACGATCCCGTATCGGTGACGGTCACCGGCGTGCTCGCGTAGACGACGCGGAACGTGATCGAGGTCAGCTTGCTGTCGCTGGCATTGTTGTAATAGTTGATCCGTAAACTATTGGGACTGACCGTGCTGTTGCTCTTGTTCTCGTTGACCGTGCACGAGGTGATGGTCACGGGTCCCGATTTGTACGGGAACTCCTGCTTGGGAACGGGCTGCGCCAAGGCGGGCAGGGTGAGTGCCACGAGCCCCGCTGCGACTAGACCTCCCCATAAAGCTTTTATCATTTTTCTTTAACCTCCGGCTCTTTCAGTAAATATCTGTCTCGCATACAGCTCTTCAGTTTCCGCAATAAACTTAATACGAAACATCACGGCGACGGCACCGTGCGCTTCTCAGCGGCATAGCAAGCCCCCGCCGCAGCAAGCGTTTGGCGGGACCGCGCGGAAGGAAAGAGCATGAGCGCAACGCACGTTCCGTCGCTGGAAATCGATCCTTTTGCGGACGAATTTCTCACCGATCCGTATCCGCATTTCGCGGCAATGCGGGAGGTGGGGCCCATCGTTCATTTAGGACGATACGACATTTGGGCGATGGCTCGTCATGCCGAGTTAGCGGCGATCCTCACGAACTGGGAAGCGTTTTCGTCGGCTCGTGGCGTCGGGCTGTCCGACTTTGCCAAGGAGACGCCGTGGCGCCCGCCGAGCATTGTGCTCGAGGTCGATCCGCCGCTGCATAGCAAGACGCATGCGGCGCTGATGAAGGTCCTCTCACCCGCGGCTCTGCAGGCCTTTCGGGACACGCTCGCATCCGCTGCCGAAGAGATTGTCGACGATGTGCTTGCGCGCAGCAACGTCGACGGCGTGACTGATATCGCAAGTGCCTTCCCCTTGCGCGTGTTTCCCGATGCGGTCGGCGTGCGTCCCGACGGCCGCGAGAAACTCTTGCTCTACGGCAACATGGTCTTCAACGCGTTCGGACCGCGCAACGAGCGCCTCGAGCGTTCGCTTGCCGAACTGCGGCCCGTCACGGGTTGGATTGACGAAGCTTGCGAGCGCGGCCGACTTTCACCGGAGGGTATCGGTGCACACTTGTACGCGCTGGCCGATGCCGGTGACATCACGGTGCCGGAAGCGGCCTTGCTCGTGCGCTCGCTCTTGGCTGCGGGACTCGATACGACGGTCAGCGCGATCGGAAACGCACTCTTTTGCTTCGCTCGCTTTCCGGACCAGTGGGCCGTCTTGCGGGACGATCCCTCGCTCGCGCGCAACGCATTCGACGAAGCCTGCCGTTTTGAATCGCCGGTGCAAACCTTCTTCCGGACGACGACTTGCAACGTCGAGATCGGCGGCGCGACGATCGATGAGGGCTCGAAGATCCTGATGTTCCTTGCGTCCGCCAACCGCGACCCGCGCCGTTGGGAGAACGCGGATGTTTTCGACATCCGCCGCCGGACCGGCGGTCATCTCGGCTTCGGACACGGAATCCATCGTTGCGTCGGCGAGATGTTCGCCAAACTCGAGGGCGAAGCGCTGCTCGCCGCGCTCGCGCGGCGCGTCAAGTCGATCGCCTTTGCCGGCGAGCCGGTACAACGGCTCAATAATACGTTACGCTGTTTCGCAAAACTGCCGCTGGTGGTCGAGGCAGCTTAAGGTGTCCTGAACGGAAACGATGATGCCGTCCGCGACCGGAGTCGCGGACGGCATCATCGTTTTGGGGTCGTCTTAGTTTAGGAGTCCGGTCGGAGCAAACAGCGGCTCCCAGAACGACGAGCAATTGTGCTCGGCGTCAAAGTCGACCGTGCCGGCGCCGAGCGCCGTCGGCGTTCCGGCGGCGCCGTTATTGAGTTGCATGACGTCGGTTCCAGCCTTGAATGTCGGCCAGTTCGGCAAACCGCTTCCGTTCGGATTTCCGGTCTTCACGAAGTTCGACCAGTAGGTGACCATCTGATTCGAGAGCGTCGCTTCGGCACCGGTAAGAGCCGGCCCAGTGCTCGTCAGTGAGGGCGGAGCGGTCGTTCCCGGCCAAACGTACTGGACTTCTGAAGCGTGAACGGGACCGCCCGGCACGACGCCGATGAACGGAGCGAACGGCAGGGTGCTCGGTGCGTTCAAGTCACTGAACTCAAACGCATAGATGGCCTGGCCGCTTGCGCTCTGCTTTTGCTCGGTGGCAAAGTCGTAACAAAGCGCGATGGGAACGGCTGGAGCGAAGTCGCTTTCGGTAACCGTCAGCGCGTTGAATCCATTGTTGTTGTAGACGTTCCAATTGTATTGTGGTGACGCGGCGACGACGGAACCAGCCGCTCCATATGACGAGCCCGCAGATTCGAGGAAATTGTTGTAGTCGGTCGCGCTCTGCGGGATCGCTTGTAGGCCGAAGACGGCGTCGATGCCGACGAACAGCCCCCATTCGAATTTGTTGCCGCCGAGCAAGAGCGGCATATGCCCGATCCCTGCCTTCGGCTGCTGCGGGATGTCGAAGCTGCCGGCACTTGGCGACAACGCCTCGAGAGGCAACGTGTTCAGTGCGGCAATTGCGTTCTTGATCGAGAACGTTGGACTTTGCAGACATTGGACCGCAGCTGAGCCGGCCGTCGGACATCCAAGGGCCGCCGCGGCGGCTGCACCGGTTTGTTCGGCCTGTGCGAATGTCTGAAGCGGAGCCTCGCAGGGTCCGCTCTCGACGATTCCACGGACGAACAGCCCCGAGGCCGCTCCGCCCGAAGCCGCGTTTTCATTGAGGATGCAAACGCTCGCGCCACCTGCGGACTCACCGGCGATCGTGACGTTGTTCGGATTCCCGCCGAAGTTGGCGATATTCGTATGCACCCACTTGAGCGCCGCAATCTGATCTTCGATACCGTAGTTGCCCGTCGTTCCGTTCCCTTGCGCGTCGAGCGCCGGGAGGGCCAAGTACCCAAGTATACCGAGACGGTAGTTGATCGTTACGACGACAATGTGACCCGTGTTGACGAGCGAGTCCGCCGGATAGAAAGCACCGCCGCCTTGGCTGTACGCGCCGCCGTGAATCCAGACCATGACCGGAAGGCCGGCGCCGCCGCTCGGAGTGGTTACATTGAGGTTGAGGCAATCTTCATTCGTCTCTTGATCGAATCCGAACGGCGCGACCGGCGGCCCACCCTGCGGGCACGGGCTGCCGAACGATGTCGCGTTCAGCGTCGTTGCCCACGCGGGACGAGGCTGCGGCGGTTCGAAGCGCAGCGTACCGGTCGGCGCAGCTGCGTACGGAATTCCCAGAAACTTGCGGACGCCGTTCACGAACTCGCCGCGAACGGAACCCTTGTCGGTGCTGACCGTCAAGCCGTCACCTTGACCGCCGTTTTGAGCCGGCAGCTTAACGGAAGTGCCGTTGCCACCGCACGCTGCGAGCGTAGACACCAGCAGAATTGGTAACGTGCGCGCTGCAAGAGCGCTCCATCGAAAACGTGCCATGGTTCCTCCAACAGCCAAATAGAGAGACAAAGGCAATGACCATACGGTAAGTCATTTGCTCGCTCGCGTTGTCACTGACGTACGCGCCTTGCGGGGCGACTCCTTCGCTCCGGTACTTTTCTTCATCGGCACTTGAGCGCTGTATCAAAGCGCTAAATGAGCGTACCGAGCCTTACGGCGTCTCAGGAACCTCTGCGAAGACGGTGCGTGCAAGTGCGAAGGCGTGGTTTGCGGCCGGCACACCACAATAGATCGCACTTTGCAAGAGCACTTCGACGATCTGTGAGCGCGTCACACCGTGTTCGAGCGCGGCTCGCAGGTGCAGCATGAACTCTTCGTCGCGTCCGAGCGCGATCGTCATCGCAAGCACGAGCAGACGGCGTGTCGGCTGATCGAGTCCGGGACGCGTCCAGATCTCGCCCCATGCGTAGCGCGTAATCAGCGCCTGGAAATCGGTATTCTCCGGCGTGCGTGCCGCCAAAGCACGATCGACGTGCGCATCGCCGAGTACCGAACGGCGCGTCTTGAGTCCGAGCTGGTAACGCTCGTCCTCCGTCACGCGGTGGTCCGGGCGAGCAGAAAATCGAGTAAGACGGCGGTGAACTCCGCCGGCCGCTCGATGTTTGAGAGGTGGGCGCTGTCGAGACGTGCGAGCCGGGCTCCCGGAATCTTGACGGCGATCGATTCGCCGGCGGCCGGTGGCGTCGACGGATCGCGTTCGCCGACGATCACGAGCGTCGGCGAGGAGATCTCGCCGAGCGCACCACGCGTGTCCAGCTCGCGGATCGCCGCACAGCAACCCGCGTATCCGGCGGGCGGCGTCTCTTCAAGCATCGTGCGCACGCGCGCTACCGCCGCTGGATTGCGTTCGCGGAAATCCGTCGTGAACCAGCGCGCGAGCACGGTGTCGACCACGGCGCCCATGCCGTGTTCCAGCACCGTTGCGATCCGAGCATCCCAGCTTTCCTTCGGCTCCATGATCGGCGCCGAGTTTGCAATGACGAGCCGCTCGAGTCGCGCAGGCGCTTTCGTCCCCAGCGTTTGGCCGACCATGCCTCCGAGCGAAAGGCCGCAGTACGAGCTGCGTTCGATACCGGCCGCGTCGAGGACGGCAAGCGCATCGGCGGCGAGGCGGTCGATCGTGTATTCCCCGGAGGGCGCGTCCGAATCGCCGTGGCCGCGGCTGTCGTAGCGTACGACCCGAAAGCGTTCGCGCAGCGCCGGCATCTGGTCGTCCCACATCGCAAGCGTCGTGCCGAGCGAGTTGGAGAGCAGGAGAGGCGGTGCATCTGCCGGCCCGTCGATCTGGTAGCGCAGCCGGCAGCCGTCGCTGGTAAGGGCGTCTGCCGCCGTCGTGGTCGCGTTCATGTTGCCGCCTCCGTTATGGCCCGGGAAACGAACGTGTCTGCCATCCCGAGATAGCGCTCGGGTACGAACAGAAGGTCGAGTTGATCCGCCGCCAGATGCGCGCTCACCTCGGCGTCGCCGGCCAGCACGTCGCGCAGCGTGCGCCCTTCGCGCAGCGCGCGCCGGCTGGCGGCTTCGACGAGCTCGTGCGCGGGGAGCCGTCCGATCTTTTCGCCGAGTTTCATGACGACGGCTTCGGCGAACACGAGCCCGCGGGTGGTATCGATGTTTACACGCATGCGTTCGCTATCGATCTCGAGGCCCGCAATCGTCTCGCGCATGGCGCGCAGCGAGCCGGACACGATGCAAAAGAGTTCCGGCATGACTTGCCACTCGGCGTGCCAGCCGCCCAGGCCCCGTTCGTGCTCCTGCGGCATCGCGGCTAGGATCGTTGCGACCAATTGCGGCGCGCGAATCGCCGCCGATAGCGCGACCGCGCATGCGACCGGATTGCGTTTGTGGGGCAAGGTGGACGAGCCCCCGCGCCCGGGTGCCGCCGGCTCGAACGCTTCGCCTGTTTCGGTCTGCATCAAAAGTGAGATATCGCGCGCGATCTTTCCGAGGGTTCCCGCAAGAATCCCAAGAGCTGCCGCGAGGTCTGCGACCCGGTCGCGCTCGGAGTGCCATGGCAAACCGGGCAACTCGAGTTTCAAGTCGGCCGCGAGTGCCTGCGCGACGTCGAGACCGCGCTCGCCAAGCGATGCGAGCGTTCCCGCAGCGCCTCCGAATTGCAGCACGCACGCTCCGCGACCGCGTTCGGCCAGGCGCCGCTTTGCCCGCGCGGTTGCCGAGAGCCAACCCGCGGCCTTCAGTCCGAAGGTCGTCGGGAGCGCATGCTGCAGCCAGGTGCGGGCGATCATCGGCGTCGCGCGGTGGCGCTGCGCGAGCTCGCTCAGCCCGCGTACGAGTGTTCGCAGATCGGCCTCGAGCAGCGCAAGCGCGGCGCGCATCTGCAGCACGGCGCCCGTGTCGATGGCATCTTGGCTCGTTGCGCCCCAATGCACGTAGCGCGCAGCCTCCGGATCTCGCGCGGCCACGCTGCCGGTTAATTGCTTTACCATCGGGATGGCGATGTTGCCGGCGGCGACCGCGGCCTCTCCAAGCGCAGCGATGTCGAAAGCGGAGGCCTCCGCCGCCGCGGCAATCGGAGCGGCGGCCGCTGCCGGAATAATGCCGGCCTGAACTTCGGCACGGGCCAGCGCCGCTTCAAAATCGAGCAAGCCTTGCAGGGTGGCGCGGTCATCGAAGCAGCGCGCGACCTCCGGATCCGCGAACGTCGGACCGTAGAGGGACGGGGCTGCGCCGTCGTTCAAAACGCGAAGAAGACGGACTCGTCTTCGCCTTGCAGGACGATGTTGAAGCGGTACACGGCGGCGCCGGCGGGTTCCGTTCGCGCGATGAGGCGTTCGCGCCGCGTCGCGTCGACGAGGCCGAGAATCGGATCGCCGGCATTTTCGGGCGTACTCTCAAAATAGACGCGGGTGATCAGTTTCTGTAGGAGCCCGCGCGCGAAGACGATCAGCATGATGTGCGGGGCTTGCATGCGCCCGCCGGGTGCCGGAACGGCTCCAGGCCGAATCGTGTAAAAGCGATACTGCCCGTCGGCGTCGGTCGCGCAGCGCCCGAAGCCGAGGAAGGCCGGATCCACCAGCGCGTCTTCGCGACGGTCTTCGGGATGCGCATACTTGCCGGCGGCGTTGGCTTGCCAAATCTCGACGAGTGCATCGATGACGGGCAAGCCGTCACCGTCAAGCACTTGTCCGCGGATTTCGATCCGCTCGCCGAGCGTCTCGGGAGAAACGAGCGTGTTGCCTCCGGTCCATGGTAAGCCGATCGCGAAGAACGGTCCGACCGTCTGCGACGGCGTCGTTTCGAGGAGCCGGCTCACGCGCGCTCTTCCAACGGCGTGGCGTCGCGCCCGCGCAGCACGAAATCAAAATGGTAGCCGAGCGCGATATCGGGCAAGGTCGTGTCGAGGTCGAAACGTGACACCATCCGGTCGCGCACCGCCGGCGGCAGTGCGTTTGCGATCGGGTCGATCTCGATCAGCGGGTCGCCGGGAAAATACATCTGCGTGACCAGACGCGTTCCGATCGCAGGACCAAAGAGCGAGTAGTGGATGTGGGCCGGCCGCCAAGCGTTTTCGTGGTTGCGCCAAGGATACGCGCCGGGTTTGATCGTGACGAAGCGATAGCGGCCGTCATCGTCGGTCTCGACGCGCCCCATGCCTACAAAATTCGGATCGAGCGGCGCGGGGTGAACGTCGCGTTCGTGAACGTAGCGGCCGGCCGCGTTCGCTTGCCAAATCTCGATCATCGAGTTGCGTACCGGCCGCGCGTCTTCGTCGAGCACGCGTCCCGAGACGACGATGCGTTCACCGATCGGTTCGCCACGGTGTCCGGCGGTTAAGTCGGCGCAGGCGGGCCCCATCAAGCGCTCCCAGCCGCCGCTCGGCCCCGTCAACTCGGAGAGCGTCGGCGTGATGATGACCGGCGCTGCGAGCGGCGCGCGTTTGACGGTACTGCGGTAGCTCTCGTGCAAGTACGGTGGTTGCGAGCCGGGCTGCTCGGGACGATAACGGGTCACACCCGGCATTTCTCGCCCGTGAAGCGGACTCATTTCGGCCTGGCTCGCTACGAAAACGGTAGACCCACGTAATTTTCCGCCAAGCTTTGTGCGGGTGCGCGCGACGAGGTTACGTAGTCGAGTTCGGCCAGTTGGACGTGCCGCTCGAATGGCGTGTGATCGGGGAAGCGGTGCAGCATGCCCGTCATCCAGGCTGAGAAGCGCTGCGTCTTCCAGACGCGCCGCAAGCACGTGTCGGAGTAGCCGTCGAGCAGCTCGCTGCGGCCGGTATTGTAAAATGCATCGAGCGCGCGGGAAAGCGCGCGCACGTCGGAAAGCGCAAGGTTCATGCCTTTTGCACCGGTCGGTGGAACGATGTGAGCGGAATCGCCGGCCAGAAACAGCCGTTCGTAGCGCATCGGTTCGACGACGAAACTGCGCATCGCGGTCAATCCTTTTTGCAGCACGGTGCCTTCAACGACGTCCGGGCCGCCTTCGTCGCTCCCCAGTCGCGCGCGCAATTCGCTCCAAAAACGATCGTCGGACCAGGCACCGACGTCGTCGTCTGCCGGGGCCTGCACGTAGAGACGCGTGATCGTCGGCGAACGCATCGAAACGAGCGCAAAGCCACGTTCGTGATTGGTATAGATCAGCTCTTCGGAAACCGGTGGCGACTCGGCCAGAATGCCGAGCCACGCGAACGGAAACTCACGCTCGTAAATCTGCAGAGCGTTAGGCGGAATCGCGCCGCGTGAAACGCCATGGAAGCCGTCACAACCCGCAACGAAGTCCGCTTCGATGCGTGCTTCGCCCTCGTTCGGCGTGCGATAGATGACGGTCGGGCGCTCTGTCTCGAGGCCCGTGATGCCGGTGACCTCGGCTTCAAAATGAAGCGCTCCGCCGTAAGCGAGCCGGGCCGCGATCAGATCCTTGACGACCTCTTGCTGCCCGTACACGGTGACGGCCTTGCCGGTCAGTTCGTCGAAGGCGATGCGGTGGCTCTCGCCGTTGAAGCGCAGCGCGACGCCGCGATGGATGAGGCCTTCGCGGTGCATCCGTTCGCCGACGCCCGTCTCATCAAGCAGATCGACCGTACCTTGCTCGAGGACGCCCGCACGAACGCGCCGTTCGACGTATTCGCGGTCGCGCAGCTCCAGCACGATCGATTCGATGCCGGCGCGATGCAAGAGGTGCGCCAGCATGAGACCCGCCGGCCCGGCGCCGGCGATTGCCACCTGCGTTCGGGTAATTTGGCTACTCATGGCAAAACCAAGGCCACTTGGACATACGCCGGCGAAACCGGCCGGTGTAGTGGTGTATTGTATCGATAAGGATTCGACAATTCACATCGAGGGAGCGAGCTCCTTCGGAACATTTTGCTGTTGGAGTTGCCTGTTTTGAGCGACGTTTTCATTTGCGATGCGATCCGCACCCCGATCGGGCGGTTCGGTGGTTCGCTCTCCTCGGTCCGGGCCGACGATCTTGGTGCGATTCCGCTGCGGGCTCTGAGCGAGCGCAATCCGCAGGTCGACTGGACGGCCGTCGACGACGTGTACTTCGGTTGCGCCAATCAAGCCGGTGAAGACAATCGCAACGTCGCCCGCATGTCGCTTTTGCTCGCTGGTCTGCCGGAGTCGGTTCCGGGCGTGACCGTCAACCGTCTTTGCGGTTCGGGAATGGAAGCGGTCGGGCAGGCGGCCCGGGCGATCCGCACCGGTGAAGCGGAACTTGCGATTGCGGGCGGCGTCGAGAGCATGTCGCGCGCTCCGTTCGTGCTGCCCAAGGCGGACGCCGCCTTCTCGCGCAACGCCGAAATCTACGATACGACGATCGGTTGGCGTTTCATCAACCCGCTGCTGAAGGCACAATACGGAACGGATTCGATGCCGGAAACGGGCGAAAACGTCGCGGCGGATTTCAAGGTGAGCCGCGAAGATCAAGATCGCTTCGCCGTGCAAAGCCAGAAGCGCGCCGCCGCCGCGCAAGTCTCCGGCCGTTTTGACTTGGAGATCGTCTCGGTGAAGATCCCCAAGCGTAAAGGCGATCCCGTCGTCGTCGACCGTGACGAGCACGTGCGCGGCGATACGACGCTCGAGGCGCTGGCCAAACTTCCCACGCCGTTTCGCAAGGACGGCACGGTGACCGCCGGCAACGCATCCGGCGTCAACGACGGCGCATGCGCGCTACTGCTCGCTTCCGAAGCTGCCGCGAAACGCTTCGGCTTGACGCCGCGAGCACGCGTCATCGGCATGTCGACGGCCGCAGTGCCGCCGCGGGTCATGGGCATCGGCCCGATTCCGGCCTCGCGCAAGCTGCTCGCGCGCCTCAATCTCTCGATCGATCAAATGGACGTCGTCGAATTGAACGAAGCCTTTGCTTCGCAGTCGCTGGCTGTGTTGCGTGAGCTGGGTCTCGCGCCGGATGCGCAGCACGTCAATCCGAACGGCGGCGCGATTGCGCTCGGCCATCCGCTTGGAATGAGCGGAGCGCGCTTGGTGACGACGGCAACCTACGAGTTGCAAAAGCGCGGGGGCCGCTACGCGCTCTGCACGATGTGCATCGGTGTCGGCCAGGGTATCGCCATGGTCATCGAGCGCGTTTCGTGATGAACGTCGCGGAGCTGGTCGCGATCGACGTACACGTTCACGCCGAGCCGGGCGAGGATGCAAGCGAAGCGGCAAAGGCCGCCAAAGCGTACTTCGGCGCGAGCGACGCACCGCGCGAGATCGATCCGCTCGCCGAGTATTACCGTCAGCGGAAGATGGCCTGCGTGCTCTTCACGGTCGACGAGCGGCTCTCGGGCCGGGCGATGGTCCCGAACGACGAGGTGATCGCCGCGGCTGCGCGCCATCCGGACGTCATCATTCCCTTCGTCAGTATCGATCCGACGCGCGGACCGGCCGCACTCGACGAGGTGACCCGACTTTTTGCGGCCGGCGCGCGCGGCTTCAAACTGCACCCGCCGCTACAACAGTTCTCGCCGAACGATCAGGCGATCTACCCGTTTTACGAAGCCGTGTCGGCCACCCGGTTGCCGGTCATCTTTCACACGGGTCACAGCGGCATCGGAACGGGCGCGCGCGGCGGCGGCGGCATTCGCTTGAAGTACGGCGCTCCGATGCCGATCGACGATGTTGCCGTCGATTTCCCCGACATGCCGATCGTGCTCGCGCATCCTTCGTTCCCCTGGCAAGACGAAGCGATCTCGATCTGCTTACACAAGCCGAATGTGTACATCGATCTGTCGGGCTGGTCTCCGAAATACTTTCCACCGCAATTGGTCCAGTACGCCAACACGCAACTGCGGCGCAAAGTGCTGTTCGGTTCGGATTATCCGTTGATCACGCCGGACAAGTGGCTGGCGGAATTCGAGAAGCTGCCCATTCGTGACGAGGTCCGGCCCTTGATCTTGCGCGAGAACGCGATTGGGCTGCTCGGACTCGCGGCCGCCTAAGCTCCGCTTTCGAAGAACAGATTGAACGAGCGAAAGCGCTGATCGGGAACGTATCCGTGGGCGAGGTAGAGCCGTTGCGCCTCGCGATTCTGGTGCGCGGTCGCAAGCGTCAGGCGTGCGTATCCGCGCTCCCGCGCATAAGCAGAGGCGGCATCGAGTAGCGTGCCGCCGATGCCGGCCTTGCGATATATCTCAGCGACGTAGATGTCTTCGAGAATCCCGATCGGGCGCAGTGATAACGTGTCGAGCGAGGAGAGCAGATGGGCGAATCCGACGAGCGTCCCGGTGGCCGTTCGCGCGACGAAAAAGCGTGAATCGGCGTGCTCGAGACGTTGGCGCACGAAGTGGCGCGCGGCCGGCAGATCCGACGGGCACTCGTAGAATACGCGGTACGCGTCCACGAGCGTGGAGAGTGCTTCGAGGTCCGTCTCCAGGCGCGGCTCCTCGATCGTCGGCAAGCTCATCGTGAGGCGATCGCCTCGAGGGTTGCGAGAAAGGATGCCGTCGCGTCGAGCGTCGCAAGCGTGCGATCGCGGTGCGGCGAGTGGCCACAACTCGTGAGCGCAACGATTCGCGAGCCCGCAATGGAGTGCGCGATCGTTTCATATTGCGCGGCGGTTCCGTATTCGTCGTCCTGGCCTTGAATCACCAGTACCGGAACGCGCACGCCGGAAAGGTAGCGCTCGATATTCCAATTGCGGAAGCGTTCGTCGAGCCAGATGTCGTTCCAGCCCCAGAAGGTTCGCTCGACGTCCCGATGATAGCGAGCCAGTTTCTGTGGGAGGTCCGTTTCGAGAAAAGCGGTTCGGGCCGCCTCGATGCCCGCGATCGTATGGTCCTCGACGAACACGTGCGGCGCTTCGAGCACGAGCGCGGAAACCAGTTGCGGGTGCGAGCCCGCGCAGATCAAGGCGATCGAGGCACCGTCGCTGTGCCCGAAGAGAATCGGGCGCTCGAGCCCGAGCTCGGCGATCACTTGCGGCAGCACAGTCTCCCCTTCGTAGTGCATGTAGTCGACGTCGCGCTTTCCGGCGAGCACGTCGGATTGACCGTGCCCGTAGCGAGAATAGACGGCGACCGGCCTGCCGGTGCGCTCGGCTAGTTGCAGCGGGAACGATTTCCACAGTGCTACCGAGCCAAGCCCTTCATGCAGGAGCACGATCGAAGCTTTGCCGGCCACGGGCGTTCCGTGCAGCGCGACCTCGAGGCGCATGCCGCCGACGATGATCTCACGCTCGAGCAGCACGCAGGTCCGCCTCTTTGCCGCGCAGGATATGGCGCTGAATTTTGCCGGTCGCGGTCTTTGGAAGATCGTCGACGAATTCGATCCAGCGCGGATATTTATATGGTGCCAAACGATCTTTGACGAATGACTGCAGGTCCCGGCTCAATTCGTCGCTGCCGGTAAAGCCGCTGCGCAGCGTGACGTAGGCCTTCGGTTTGACCAAGTCGTTTGCGTCCGGCACCCCGATCACCGCTACTTCGAGCACGGCTTCGTGCGCGATCAACGCGCCTTCGACCTCGCTCGGCGCGACCCAGATGCCGCCGACCTTCATCATGTCGTCGGTGCGCCCGCAATGCACGTACTCGCCGCTGGCCAGTTGATAAAACTTGTCTCCTGTGCGAACCCACTCGCCTTCGATCGTGCGCTCCGTCCGCTCGGGATTTCCCCAGTAAAGTGAGAAGGCGGAGGGTCCCGCGACCAGCAGCTCACCGAGCTCTCCCTGGGGCACGTCGTCGCCTCGTTCGTCGACGAGGCGCACGCGGTAGCCGGGAACGGGCACGCCCGTTACGCCGTAGCGTACGGCCGCGGGTCGCGTCGAGAGAAAGATGTGCAGCATCTCGGTTGACCCGATACCGTCGACGATGTCGACACCGGTCGCCGCGCGCCATGCCTCACCGATGTGTTGTGGGAGCGACTCGCCGGCCGAAACGCACACGCGCAGTGCAAGCGCCGGCTTCTTGCGAAACCCCTCGCTTGCGAGCAAGCTGCTGTAGAGCGTCGGCACGCCGCAGAAGACGGTCGCCTCGTGACGCGCAAGAATGTCGAGGACGGTATCGGGCAGCGGTCTGCCGGCATAGAGAATGCTGGTCGCGCCGGTCGAAAGCGGAAACGTCAGCGCGTTGCCGAGGCCGTAGGCGAAGAAGAGCTTTGCGGCCGAGTACACCGTGTCGCTTTCTTGCAAGCCGAGAACCTGCTGCCCGAACAACTCGGCCGTCTGCATCAAGCTCTCGTGGCGATGAACGGTACCTTTCGGCTTTCCGGTCGAACCTGACGAATAGAGCCAGAAGCAGGTGTCGCCGGCGGCGGTCTTTGCGGCCTCGAAGTTCGAGCTTGCGGCGGCGAGCAGATCATCGAAGTTTGGTTCGCTCGCCGCGCGGCCGTTCGCAACGATGAATCGGCCGCTCCAATCCGCCGAGCGTGCCGCGTCGGCGCACGATGGGTAGAGCGTTTGCGAGACGATCGCCGCCTTCGCCGCGCTGTTCTCGAACACGAACGCATAGTCGGCGACGCGGAACATGGTGTTGATCGGAACCGGCACGATGCCGGCTTTGATCGCGCCGAGAAACGCAACGGGAAAGGCGATGCTGTCGAGCAGCACGAGTAACACCCGGTCGCCGGAACGCAGTCCGAGCGCGAGAAGTGCGTTCGCACAGCGGTTGACGCGCTCGGCGAGCTCTCCGTAGGTGTATGCACCGTCGTCGTCGACGAAAGCGAGCTTTGCGGATCGCCCCGAACGCAGATTGTGGTCGAGGAGCTCTACCGCTGCGTTGTACATAGCCCCACTACACAGCGTTTGCTAGGTAGCTTGGGTCATCCGATATCCAACCCAAAGCCCAGCCGGCGGCGATGTCTTCCGCGAGGGTTCCGCTCCCGGCGTCGTGCTGCAAGACGTCCCCAAGCCGCGTGGCTCCGAGCTCGCGCAACGTCGCTTCGAAGCGCAGTCCGCCGTGACAGAAAGTCGCGTTGTAGGTGCGGTCGCCGAGTGCGATGACGCCGAAGGACACGTTGCGCAGGTCCGGCCGCCGTTCTTCCAAATCGGCGAGGAATGCCTGCGCGTTGTCGGGCACGTCGCCATTTCCGTACGTCGATGTGCATATCAGATATACGGAATCAGCCTTGAAGGCAGATGCATCCAGGTCGTCCATCAAGTGGACCGAGACCGCGAGTCCGGCGCCTTCGAGGGTCGTCTGAACCTCGGCGGCGACGAGCTCCGCCGTGCCGGTCATCGTGCCGACGAGAATCGTGACCTTGCCAACCGCAAATGCCCCCGCTGGTCTCAAGTGGCCGGACTCCCTAGTTTTTGATGAGGTCAAGAGGTAGTATAGTGCATGTCTGCAAGAAATTAAAGGCGGAATAATGCATGCATCGGATCTCGACGACGACTTCCTGGGCCGTATCGGCGAGCGGGTCAGGAAGGCGCGAGCGCAGCGCGGGATGACCCGCAAGATCCTGGCTCGCGATTCCGGCGTGTCCGAGCGACACCTTGCGGAACTCGAATCGGGTCGTGGGAACTTTTCGGTCGTGCGCCTGCGGGAGGTGGCCTCGGCGCTCGATGTGTCCGTCGCCTCGCTCGTGGACGACGGGCCGGATCCCCACCCGGCCTTCCAATTGGCAGAAGCCTACTTGCGAACGCTCGGAACCGAGCAGATCCTCGAGGCGCAAGCGCTCCTGCGCCGCCACTTTGAGGCAAGCAATCAGGTAGGTCGCGAGGGTCGCATCGCGCTGATCGGCTTGCGCGGAGCCGGAAAATCGACCCTTGGGAAGCTGCTCGCGCAGAAGCGCCGCGTGCCCTTCGTGGAACTCGACAAAGAGATCGAGAGCGCAAGCGGCCTATCGCTCGGAGAGATCTTCGAACTGTACGGTCAAGGCGGCTTCCGTCGTTTCGAGCGTCAAGCGCTCGAGACGGTGCTCGAGCGCGAACAACGTTTCGTGATGGCGACGAGCGGCAGCATCGTCTCCGAAGCCGATACGTATGGGCGCGTCCTGACCGCCTGTTTCACGGTTTGGCTGCGCGCGACGCCGGGCGAGCACATGCAGCGGGTGATCGCCCAGGGCGACCTGCGGCCGATGGCCGACAATGGCCAGGCGATGGCCGACCTCGAGCAGATATTGGCCAACCGGGAAGGGATGTACGGCCGGGCGGATCTCGCTATCGAGACGTCCGGCCAGGGCGTCAAGGCAACGCTGGGCGAACTGGCGCGGCGCCTCCCGTCCCCAA
>Ga0302326_10004441_pt1 | contig 32484 bp, 32 predicted proteins | sample Palsa_T0_3_FD_202264 | JGI IMG/M metagenome (GOLD analysis project Ga0302326, IMG submission 202264) | Peat permafrost microbial communities from Stordalen Mire near Abisko, Sweden - Palsa_T0_3 | ecosystem: Environmental > Terrestrial > Soil > Palsa > Peat permafrost | place: Sweden: Abisko...
GGTTGGGGATGTACTCGCTGATCTGTCCCAAGGTGGCAATCTTGGTGCGGCCGTCGACCTCGACGTAGCGCACCGCGCCGTGATACTCGGGCGGCAGGAACTTCGTCAGCGCATCCCGGGTCTCGTATATGTGGTTATCACCATCGAACACCGGAAAACCCAGCTTCGGTGTCATCCAACTCCTCCTGGCGTGGGCACCTACATTGCGCCAAACTCTAGCATCGAGTGCGCATGAAGAGAACATGCCGATACTTTTTTGCATGTGACAACTCCGCCGAGGGTAATGTCCTGGCTACGACGCGAGACATGGGAGGAGTCCGACGTGGATCTGCGCCTCAGTGATGAGCAGCGCGCGGTTCGCGCGACGTTTGCGGCGCTATTCCGCAAAGAGTCGACCCCGCAGCGAGTCCGGATTGCCGAATCGACGGGCCTGGACAAGGACTTGTGGCGGACCTACAGCGCGATCGAGGCGTTGAGCATCGGCATCCCATCGGATTACGGCGGCTCGGACGGCAGCCTGCTCGAACTGGCGTTGGTGGCCGAAGAGGCGGGCCGTTGTCTGGCGCCGATTCCGGTTGCAGAGACCGCCGCCGCGGCCCGACTGCTTGCTCGCCTCGGTGAAAAAGAGCTACTGGCGCCCGTATTGAACGGATCGAGCATCGTGTCGCTGGCCACGCGCATTGCACCGGTGGGCGACCAGCTACTTGTCGACGGAGCCATCGCTGACGCGGTGCTGGCTCTCGACGGCAAAGCTCTGCTTTACGTGACGAGGCCGGACGGGCAGCCGACCATCCCGCGACGCAACTTAGGCGGCCTGGCTCTGGCGCGATGGGACGTAGACACCACCGGCCGTTCGCTCGCCGAAGGCGCGCAGGCGCGGACCGAGTTCGCGGCGGCCCTTGACGAGGTCCGAGTGCTCAGGGCGGCCGCGCTGGTGGGGCTCGCTCTTGAAGCCGTGCATATCGGCTCCGAATACACCAAAGTACGCAAGGCTTTCGGCCAGCCGATCGGCATGTATCAGGCCGTTGCGCATCCCTTCGCCGACTCTCTCAGCGCCCTGGATGGCGCCCAATTGCTGGTGCATAAGGCCTGCTGGGCACTGGAGGGCGGGCAGGACGACGGGCCGGCGCTCGCCACGATGGCGTTCGTCTTCGCCGCCGAAACGGCCTACCAGGCGACCCAGCACAGCCTGCACGTCCACGGCGGATACGGCTTCACGGAGGAGTACGACATCCAGCTCTACTACCGCCGGGCCAAGGCGTGGGCCGTCGCGTTCGCCGACCCCCAACGCGAGCTTCTCGTCCTCGCGGATAGACGCTTCGGTCCCGCTCTCACCGGAGGTCACTGAGCGAATGGACTTCGCCGAACCCGCGAACTGGGGCCGCATCCGAAGTGACGCAGAGGCATTCGTCGCTGAGCACGTCACCCGTGAGGTAATCGAGAACGAACGTCGAACCGGAGACGGCGTCGAACGGGCGTTGACCCGCAAGCTCGGCGAGCGTGGGTGGGTCGCGCCGACCTGGCCGGTCGAGGAAGGCGGCGCCGGCCTCGACCCGTTCGAGGCGGCAGTGCTGTTGGGCGCCCTGCGCAAGGGCGGCGTCCCGACGATCGGGCCCGGCACGACGATGCTGCCGGCTAATGCGATCAAAGCCACCGGCTCCGACGAACTCAAAGCCAGGATCCTGCCGAGCGTCGCGGCCGGCGAGACGCTCATTTGCCTCGGTTACACCGAACCGGCCGGGGGATCAGACGTCTTTGCCTGCGCGACACGCTCGGAGCAGGACGGCGACGAGTGGATTGTCAACGGGCAGAAGATCTTTACCACATTCGCCCACGTCGCCGACTACTGCTTCCTGCTGACGCGGTCCCAGGTGGGTTCGGTGGGCACCCGCGGCCTGACGATGCTACTGGTGCCGCTGAATTCACCGGGGATCGAGATCCGCGCGGTGCACACCATGGGCCACGAACGTACGAACGTCGTGTTCTACAACGACGTGCGGGTCGCGGACACGAACCGGATCGGTGAGGCACATCAGGGCTTTTCGGTGATGCGCTCCGCACTCGAAGCGGAGCAGAACGTCGCGCCGGGCTCACGGACACAATGGATCGCGAGAGACACGCTTGAGTTCGCCCGGACCCAGCCGGGACCGGACGGTGCCCCGTTGATCAACGACGATCTGGTGAGGGAGCGCCTGGCCCGAATGGCAATGGAAGCTGAAGTCGCTGACCTCCTCGGCCTGCGGGTCGCCTTTCTGGACAGCGAGGGTGAGAAGCCGGGCCCGGTGTCCGCCTTGTTCGGCCCGGAAAGCTACGTCCGTGCCTCGGCCGCCGCGATCGACATCGCAGGACTGTCGGGGCTGCTCGACTGGACCGATCCCGAGGCTCCCGTCGACGGCGGCCTGGACTTCCACTATCGCAGCGCAGTCGCGACGACGATCTATGGCGGTTCTAGCGAAGTGCTCCGGAGCTTGATCGTCGAGAACCGGCTTGGCCTGCCCCGCAGCCGTCCACGGCGTTAACGCGAGCGCCTAGAGAAAATCGCTGCCACCGTCGACATTGAGGTGCGCGCCGGTCATATAGGCATTGCTGCGTGACGCGCAGAATGCGATGACGGCAGCCACCTCCTCAGGCAGGCCGAGCCGCGCCAGGTCCACTGACATCCCATGGCCGCGGGCCAGCACACCGAAGGCCGCGATCGGGTCGTTTACATCGACTCCTGCGGCGGCGAGCACCGGTCCCGCCCAGTCGGTGAGGATCGGACCGGGCGCGACCGCGTTGACCAGAATCCCATCGGCCGCCAGGGATCGGGCGAGGTTCTTGGTGACGGACAGCAGCGCGCCTTTCGCCGCGGTATAGCTCACGAGTCCAGGCGACTGGTGTTGAACCGACATCGCGGTCACGTTGACGATCCGCGCCCAGTCGGCCGAGCGCAGCAGGGGCAGCGCGGCTCTCACGCAGCGGACAGCCGACGTCACCCCTTGCTCGAAGGTGTCGGCCCAGTCGGCGTCGGTCAGATCTTCGAATCGTCCCGCGCCAGCCAGCCCGGCCGCGTTGACCAGGACATTCAGCACTCCCCATCGACTCGTCAGCTCGTCGAAAACGCCCGCGACGTCGGCGCTTGAGGTGAGGTCCGCCCTCAACGTGAGCACCTCGGGGCTACCGGCGTCTCGCGCGGCATCGGCAGCGGCAGCCAGGCGGGATTCGTCCCGACCGATGATGCCGACCCGGCAGCTTTCGCGGGCAAGACACAATGCGGTGGCCAGGCCGATGCCGCGGGTACCGCCGGCTATCACCGCCGTTGCGCCACTGAACCCAAGATCCACGATGGATGGCCTCTCCTGTCGGCGGGGTCGTGTCAGCGGAACTGGCGGGCCAGCCAGTCGGCGCTGTCGCGCGCCGCGCACCTGACGACCGTGCAATCGGCGAACATGTCGAAGCCGTGCACCGCGCCGGCGTACACATGAAGCTCGGTCAAGACTCCGGCCTGGCACAGGCGTGCGGCGAAGTCGATCGCCTCGTCGCGCAGGCAGTCCGCGGTGCCCACCGTAATGAACGTGGATGGTAGACCAGCCAATTCGGACGCCCGGCCTGGCGCCGCGTCGGGCGGCACGGAATCGGTTCCACAGCGGTCGCCGAGATAGGAGCGCCAGCCGAAGGCGTTGGACTCGCGACTCCACAGCGGGAGTCCGTCCAGCATGCTCGAGGGAGTATTCATCCGGTCGTCGAGCATGGGATATTCAAGGTATTGGAAGGCGGCACGATCGTCGCCCCTGTCGCGCCAGCGGAGCGCGAGAGCGGCGGCGAGTCCGCCACCCGCGCTGCGGCCGGCTAAGCCGATGCGGTGCGTATCGAGCCGCAGTTCGGCCGCGTGGTCGAAGATGTAGCGAAGCCCTTCGTCGCAATCGTCGATCGCTGCCGGGTATGGCGCTTCCGGCGCGAGCCGGTATTCGACGCTGACGCAGACGCAGGACAGCGAGCGGCACCACTCGTTGAGGCGGTCGTTGTCCATAAAGCGGTTTCCGATCACCGTCCCGCCGCCGTGCATCCAGTAGAGGACGGGGAGATCGCCGACGGCATCACGCGGGCGCAGCAGGGTCATATCCAGCCCACCGTCCGGTCCGGCCGTCAGCTCGATGCGCTCGATGTCCGGCGAGTCGACGGGCGCGAACACGGCGTTCTCCCGCATGATCGCTACCGTCTCCGCCGAGAACACAAAGTCAGGAATGTCGCGAACGGCCGCGCGGATTTCCGGGTCGAGTCCCGGTGCGCCGGCACCGCCGTCAATCGCGAGTACGCCGTTGTCGGCCATGCAGGAAGCCTCTCGATGTCGGTGCATTGCTGCGCGTGGCTATAGTACGACCGTTGCGTCTGACGCATATAGCGTTCTACTGTTGGGATGCGATGCCTCTCAGAAAGAGACCACATGCTTCCCGACGACGCAAAAATCATTTCCGTTGACGACCATGTCATCGAGCATCCCCGCGTTTGGCTCGACCGGCTGCCCTCGAAGTACCAGGACGTGGCGCCGCGCATCGTGAAGCTCCCCGACGGCAACGACACCTGGCTTTACGAAGGGCGGCAATCGGGCAACTTTGCGCTCAACGCGGTGGCGGGTAAACACCCGCGCGACTTCGGCATGGACCCACGCAGCTACGACGACATGCTGCCCGGCTGCCACGACATCGCCGACCGCATCAAGGACATGGACATCGAGGGCACCTGGGCCCAACTGTGCTTTCCGAACTTCGGCGGATTCGCCGGCAGCACCTTCCACAAGGCCGAGGACAAGGACTTCGCGAAGCTGTGCATCAGCGCGTACAACGACTTCATCATCGATGAGTGGTGCGGCTACGCGCCCGAGCGCCAGATCCCGTTGGTGATGGTGCCGTTCTGGGACATCGAGGCGTCGGTGGCCGAGATCGAACGCACCGCCGCTAAGGGCGCGAAGTCGGTTTCGTTCATCGAGGCGCCGCACAAACTTGGCCTGCCGTCCTTCCACACCGATCATTGGGATCCGATCCTGCGCGTCTGCGAGGAAGCCGGACTTCCGCTGTCGATGCACTTCGGCTCCGGTGGCGTGCCACAGGGGCTCGCGCCGGACGGCGATATGTTCATCAGCATCGCGCTGTTCGGGCTGAACTCGATGATGGCGACCGTCGACCTGTTGATGTCCGACGTGTTCTACAAGTTCCCCGACCTCAAAGTCGCGCTGTCCGAGGGCGGCATCGGCTGGATGCCGTATCTGCTGGAGCGCATCGACTACTCGTGGGGCCGGCACAAGTACTGGTGCAACGTCAACGCCGACAAGCTTCCTTCCGAGCTCTTCCGGGAGCACATCTACGGCTGTTTCATCTCCGACCAGTCGGGTATCGAGCAACGGCACCGCATCGGGATCGACAACATCATGTTCGAAAGCGACTATCCGCATTCGGATTCCAACTGGCCGCACACTCGCAAGTTGCTCGCTGAGCACCTTGCCGATGTGCCGGACGACGAAGCCCGAAAGATCGTAGAGCTCAATGCCCGCACGCTGTACCGGTTTTGGGACTGAGGCAATGACAACGACTACATCTGATTTCACTTTCGACCCGTTCAAGCCCGGACCACGAGACCAGCTGCCGCAGGTACTCGCCGAACTGCGGGAACGATTTCCCGTCTACCGCACCAACTCTGACATCTGGGTGGTGTCGCGGTTCGACGATGTCAAGGCGGTGCAGTCGAATCCGCAGCAGTTTTCATCGCGACCCAATCCCTACGAGGGATCCGAGCCGCCCGAGGCCGAGATGAAGCCGGAGGTGCTCGAACGACTACTGGCGCTGGCTGCTGGTATCCCGGTGGATATGGCCGAGATGGCCTCCGCGAAGACCATCGCCGCAGCCGACCCTCCCCAGCACACCCGGATGCGCCGCATCGTCAGCAGGGGATTCACGCCGCCGCGCATCAAGGAGATGGTGGCCGCGATCGAGGAGATCGCCGAACGCTGTGTGGCCGGAATCGAAGATCAACCAACGTTCGACGCGGTCGAGCGCCTCGCCGTTCCGCTGCCCGTCGAAATGATCTGCCATATCTTGGGCATCGACCGCAGCCATTACAGCCAGGCCAAGCGTTGGTCCGACGCGTTCGCCGCTGCGGCCGGTGGGGTGTTCAGCAGTCCCGCCGAACGCAACGAGTTGATGTTGGGCACCATCAAGGAGTTCAGCACCTACTTCGTGCCGTTGATCGAAGCGCGGCGCGTCGAGCCGAGAAATGACTTGGTCAGTGCGATGGTCGCGGCGATCGACAACGAGTCGCTGAGCAATGTCGAGACGTTGATGGTGGCGATCACCATCATGGTCGCCGGCAATGAGACGACGACGAATCTCATCGGTAACGCCGTGGTCGAATTGCTGGCCAACCCTGACCAACTCAAGCTGCTGCTCGACGATCCTGGACTGCTGCCCAATGCCGTTGACGAAGCCAATCGATTGACCTGTCCGATCCAGTTCGCTTTTCGCGAAGCGACAGAAGACAACGAGATCGCCGGCACCCCAATCCCCAAGGGCGCCATCATCGCGTTGCATATGGCCGCGGCCAACCGAGATCCGCGCCGCTTCGACGACCCCGACCGCTTCCTGATCGCCCGGCCGCCTGGCAAGAACCTGGCGTTCGGGCACGGCATCCACTTCTGTCTGGGCGCGCACCTTGCCGGTCAGGAAGTGCGCGCGGCAATTGGCGGGCTACTTCCGTATCTCGACCGCCTCGAGATATCCGGAGCTCTCGAACGCAATCCGACGGCGCTGCTGAATGGCTGGCAAAAGGTCCAGCTTGCGTGGATTTAGGGGTTTCGGCGCGCGCTCAGCTGCCAGGACGGTCTGCCGATAGGGCGGCTGAGCTGGACAGGCGTCTTCGGAGTTCGTCCTTCCGCACCTTGCCAGTGGCCGTGCGAGGTAGGTCGTCGACGATCTCGAGGCGTTCCGGTGTCAGGTGACGGGCGGTACCGGCGGCGGAGAAATGCGCACGGATGTCGGCGAGCGACAACGCGGCTGCGGGCCGCAGCACGACGAAGGCGCATACCCGTTCTCCATAGAGAGGATCCGGTGCTGCCACGACCGAGGCTTCGGCCACGGCCTCGTGGTCGGTCAGGACGTCCTCGATCAGCTTCGAGGACAGGTTCTCCCCGCCGCGGATGATGAGGTCTTTTCGGCGGTCGGTGATCGTGAGGTAGCCGTCGGCGTCAAGCACGCCGATATCTCCGGTGCGAAACCACCCGCCCGGTAGGAAAGCGTCCGCGTCCAGGGCCGAATCGCGATAGCCGACAAACAATTCGGGGCCGCGGCTGAGGATCTCGCCGGGAGTACCCGCAGGCAGGTCTTGCAGCGCGTCACCCACGATCCGGACCTCGACGCCGTCGAGAAGCCGGCCGTCGGTGTGTGCGCGTTTGTCCAGGGCGTCCTTCGACGAGCCCCCGCTGACGGTGGGGTGCTCGCTGGAACCGTAGGTGCGGAAGGCCATGATTCCGCGCTGGTGGGCCCGCTCGATCACGCTCGGCGGCACGCTGGCGCCGCCGACGCCGTACTCACGCAGGCAGGACAAGTCGACCTCGCCGGCGAGGTCGAGCAACGTCGTCAGGAAAAATGGTGTCCCGCCTGTTGCGGTGACTCCATGCTCGTTGATGAGACGGGCGGCCGTACTGGCATCCCAGGCCTCCATCACCACGTGCGGCACGCCCTGGAGCAGCATGCGGAACAGCGCCAGGGTGCCCGCGACGTGGCCGGACGGGAACGCCGCGAGGATCACACTGTCGCTGCTGACGCCGGTCAGGCGCGTGCGCAGCTCGGCGAGCAGGGTGGTGTGGGTGTGTTGGACCCCTTTGGGCTGCCCGGTTGTCCCGGAGGTGTACACCAGCAGGCATACGTCGTCGGGTCCGGCAGTCACCGGCGTGGCCAATGGTTCGCTGCCCTTCACCAGCTGCCCGAAGTCGATGTATCCCTGCGGTACCGAGTCCGCGATGACGGCCACCGACGACAGATCCGGGCAGCCGCCGAGGCGATGCAGATCGGCGAGGTAGTCGCGCCGGCCCCAGCGGTCCGGCGTCACGAGCAGCCGGGCGCGCGACTCCCGCAGGATGAAGCCCAGTTCGTGCGGGCCGTAGACGGGCACCACCGGTACCAGTACCGCCCCGGCCAGCACTGCGGCCGCCTGCGCGATGACCCCTTCGATCCGGCTGGGTACCTGGATCGCGACAGTGTCGCCGGGCTGCACGCCGAGGCTGAGGAAGGCCGCCGCGCAGCGGGCCGCCCGGTCGACGAGGTCGGCGAGTGACACCGTCTCGCTGTACGCGGCGCCGTGGAAGATGACGGGGACGTCGGGATGGGCACGGGCCGCGGTCAGGAAGGCGTGGGGCAGCGTCTGGGGATCGTCCGCCGACACCATCACTGCCGCCCGCCCGCGAATGCCGCTGCGCCAGCGGCGACCACCACGCCGCCGCGGCCCTCGTCGATCAGGGTGAAGCGGACCGCCACTCGCCCCTCGGGCCCGGCCCACCCGTCTGAATGCACGAGGAACGGGCCGATGCGCCCGGGACTGACGAAGTGGACGTCCCAGTCGCGAACCTGGACGGTCTCGGTCCCGGCCAGCTCGGCGGCTAGTTCCGTGGCGGCGGCCTCGAACACAACGTGGATCGGGCCTAGATGCAGCGACGCCGAGGTCGAGGCGTGTCGGGAGGTTAGGGCGGGCAGCCGCCAGCCATCCGGCGTGCGCTGCGCCCCGAACACCACGTGCAGCGGGGGGAGCTCGGCGGTGTCGGGTAACTCGGGCGGCAGGTCCACCGGCCGAAACGACGGCGGCGCGTCGCCGAGGGTGACGCCGACGCCGGTAGTGACTGCAATGACCCGGGAGGAGTCGGCGGCGTCGGTGATCAGGGACCGGCTAAAGCCCATCTTGGCGCCTCGGCGCACCGTGCCGCGGGACACCCGGATCTCGGCGACGTCGCGGGCATCGTCGAGGATGTGCAGCCCGTAGGTGACGGGCGCTGGGACCACTTCGCGATCTCGCCAGCCGCCGGTTTCGGGGGCGGCGATCGCCAATGGCGCTGCCATGATTCCGCCGGCGTTGTTCCGCATGTCGCGGCGCAGCCGCACCGTATCGGGATCCACGGTCTGGTTGAACGCCCGGCCGAGATACCAGTAGGTGATGAGGCCCCCGGGCCCCATCATCTCCCGCAGACGATCCCAGTATTCCTCGACTGGACCCTCGCGAATGTCTCGGACCATGGCGGTCAGGCCTCCATACGGCAACGTCATATCCGTAATATGCAGTGGACGTGTTGTTTTTCAGACACCAGTAATACTAGTTTGAAGGAGGTTGCGTTATCGACCCGGGATTCCGCACGGGGTACGCCGTCCGGTGGACGGAGGCCGCTTGTCGGCGGCTGGGGTGAGCGAGGGTGACGGTGGATCTTGATCTGACTCCGGATCAGCAGTTGCTGCGGGACACGACCCGCAAGTTCCTGCACGCGACGGTCCCGTTGACCGCGGTGCGGGCGCTCGCCGAGAACGCGGCAGGCTTCGACCCCGGGTGGTGGCAGCGCGGTGCCGAACTCGGCTGGACCTCGCTGCTGGTCGATGAGCGGCGAGGCGGAGGCAGCATTTCGGGCGAAGGACTGCGTGACCTCGCTCTGGTCGCCGAGGAGATGGGCGCGATGGTGTCCCCAGGGCCCCTGATCGCGACGAACGTTGTCGCGCAGACCCTTTCACGGGAAGCCTCCGAGGAGCTCGCTTCGCACGTGCTACCTGGCCTGCTTTCAGGCGAAACGATCGCCGCGTGGTGCGTCTCGGAACCGGGCCACGACATCTCCCCGGATGAGATGACCCTGCAGGCGCGACGCGACGGCGCCGAATTCGTCCTGGACGGGGTGAAACGACCCGTGGACACCGGCGGGCAGGCCGACTGGCTGCTGGTAACCGCCACCGGGTCCGACGGCCTGTCCCAGTTCCTCGTCCCGTCGTCGGCACCCGGTCTGCGGATCACACCCCTGCGCGGGCTCGACCTTGTCCGCCGACACGTCGAGATCGGGTTCGACCGCGTGCGGGTACCGGCCTCGGCAGTGGTTGGTGTCCTGGGTGGCGCCTTCCTGTCGCTCGAGGCGCAACTGCAGACCGTGCTGGTACTCCAGTGCGCCGAGATCGTGGGCGCGACCGACCGGGTCTTCGACTTCACCGTCCAATACGCGTTCGACCGATCGTCCTTCGGTCGCGCGCTGGCGTCCTATCAAGCCCTCAAGCACCGCTTCGCCGACATGAAGCTGTGGCTCGAGTCCGCCCAGGCCATCACCGTCGACGCCACCAGGGCCGTCCAAGACGGCGCCCCCGACGCTGGTGAGGTCGTCCGCATCGCCAAGGCCTATGTAGCCGAGCGGTGCCCCGAGCTGATCCAGGACTGCATCCAGATGCACGGCGGGATCGGGGTGACCTGGGACCACGACCTACACCTGTATCTGCGTCGCGTCGTTGTCAATCGGCAGACCTACGGCGATCCGATGCACCAGCGCGATTCCGTGGCAATCCTCGCCGATCGGATAGGGGAGCAACGATGACCGTGACGACGGCAGCATCCAGAGGGCCGGCCGAAGACCTCGGCACCTTCCAGGCGCGGGCCAAGGAATGGGTGGCCGGAAATCTGGTGCCCCTCGACGGCGCTGACCCCTTCCTGGGACACGCCACGGACGACGCCGACCAAGTGGTGCGCGCCAAGGTGATTCAACGCAAGCTCTTCGACGCCGGGTTCGCCGGGCTGTGTTACCCGGTCGAGTACGGCGGGCGAGGGCTGCGTGCGGAATATCAGGACGCCTTCATCGGCGTGAGCTACGGCTACGAGCTGCCCCGGTTGTTCAACATGCCTACTTTCACCATCATCTTGCCGACCATCCTGGACTTCGGCACCGAAGAGCAGAAGAAGCGGTTCATCCCCGCCGCACTCAAGGGTGAGGAACTGTGGGTGCAGTTTCTCTCCGAGCCGACCGGCGGCTCCGACTTGGCGGGGGCACTGACGCGGGCTGACCGCCGCGGTGACGAATTCGTTCTCAACGGGTCGAAGATCTGGAGTACGTACGCGTGGAAGTCGGACTACGCGTTGTGTGTGGCCCGCACGAACTGGGACGTTCCCAAGCACAAGGGGCTCAGTGTGCTCATCGTGAAGGTCCACCAACCGGGAATCACCATCACCCAGATCAAGCACGTCGACGGGACCGACGAGTTCTGCCAGGAGTTCTTCGACGACGTCGCCGTTCCCGCCGATCAGGTTCTCGGCCAAGTCGACGACGGATGGAACGTCGCGTCGCGGCTGCTGCTGCACGAGCGAGAGGCGATGAGCGGATCCTCGGTGTATGCGATGGCGCCGCGCACCGCCGCCCACGAGAACGACCAGGTCAGCGCCGCAGCGCTTGCGCAAGACTCCGGCGGCGCAACCGACCCCCGAGTGCGCCAGCTGATCGGGGAAGCGCGGGTGCTGACGCGTGTGCACGCTGCGCTCGTGGGGCGCATCGCCACATCCATCCGCACCGGCCGTCTCCCGGCCGCGGCCGGATCGATCCCGCGGTTGTCCAACGGGATGATGCGCGTCCGGCTGGCCAGCATTGCGCTGGAGATCGCCGGCGACCGCGCGATCGCCTGGAACGACGACGATCCGACCGGCGACCTCGGCGTGGCCTACCTCGGCCGCCAGGGACCCTGCATCGGCGGGGGCACCACCGAGATCACCCGCAACATCATCAGCGAACGCGTACTCGGGATGCCGCGTGAGCATGCCGAAGACCTGGACCGCCCGTTCCGGGACGTGCGCACCAACGCAGCAGTCCCACGACACCGACGATGAACAACACAGGAGCAATCATGGGCAAACTCGACTATCCGGTATTCGACGCCGACAACCACCTATACGAGACGCAGGACGCCTTCACCCGACACCTGCCCGCGAAGTACGACGGGCTGTTCAAGTACGTCCAGGTCAACGGGCGCACGAAGATTGCCGTCGACAACGTGATCAGCGATTACATTCCCAACCCCACCTTCGACGTCGTCGCTCGCCCTGGAGCATTCGCCGAGTACTTCTCCGGCAACAATCCCGACGGCAAGACGCTGCGTGAGTTGGCCGGCAAGCCGATTCGCACCGGTGAGGAGTACCGCACCGCCGAGCCCCGTCTGCGGTTGCTCGACGAACTCGGACTCGATGCGGCGCTGATGTTCCCGACGCTGGCCAGCTTGCTCGAGGTCCGCCTTGCCGACGACCCCGATCTGACCTGCACGGTCATCCACGCGTTCAACCAATGGCTCTACGACGAATGGACGTTCAACTACCGCGAGAGGATCTTCGCCACCCCGATCGTGAACCCCTCCATCCCCGAGCGCGGGGTAGCCGAGCTGGACTGGCTGCTCGAGCGCGGCGCGAAAGTCGTGTTGATGCGGCCGGCACCGGTCGCCGGTCACCACGGCACCCGATCCCCGTTCCTGCCGGAATTCGATCCGTTCTGGGCCCGAGTGGCCGAATCCGGCGTGCTGGTCGCCCTGCATGCGTCGGACTCCGGCTACCAGCGGTACATCAACGACTGGGAGGGGACCAACCGGGAAACGCTGGCGTTCAAGCCCAATCCGTTTTATGACGCCGTGTCGTCTGGGCGGGCCATCAACGACACGATTGCCGCAGCGATCTGCCACGGCATGCTCAGCCGATTCCCGACCGTCAAGCTCGCAAGTGTGGAAAACGGCGGTAGCTGGGCGATCTCGTGCCTCAAGGCGCTGGAGAAGACGTATCAGAAGATGCCCCGCGAATTCGCCGAACACCCCCGCGAGGTATTCCTGCGCAACTTGTTCATCAATCCGTTCTGGGAAGACTCCATCGAGGATCTGGTGAACCTCATGTCACCCGAGCACATCCTGTTCGGCTCTGACTATCCACACCCCGAGGGGATGGCCGACCCGCTCCACTGGGCGAAGGAAATGGGCGACTTATTCCCTGCTGCTGACGTGCGAAAGATGATGGGCGGCAATATGTTTGATCTTCTCGGGCTGACCCATCCAGGCCACTGACCGCCGCCGCCTGAGCCGATCGCGAGGATCGGCGACGGCCAGCCCGCCCCAGCACACCCGGATGCGCCGCGTTGTCAGAAACCCGACGGCGCTGCTGAGCACCAATCATGCAGGGCCTCAAGGCAATATACGTGGCCGGCGCTGCCGTCATCATCAACCCTGCCCTGACCGCCGAGCAGACGATCGCCAGCACCGTTGCCAGGCATACTGACTACCTCGGCGAGCGTTATCGGCAAATCGCAGAACGTAATCGATCGCAGATCCATCGGTCCAGCTGAAGGTCGAGTCGTTTCCTGCTCATGGACGTTCTGCGGCATCTTGCGGTACATCGGCGCTCGCGGTTGATTACCGAGTCGGGGCTCTCAGGCGGCGTGGTGAATATCTCGACGGCCTAAAATTACGGGGCGCGTAGGGCGCCGTCGAACACTGCGTGAAAATCTGCCGAGGTCACCGAAGCGTTGGTAAGCGCGTATTCGTTGATCAGCACCGACGCGAAATGGGCGAGCGCGTCCGGCTCCCCGGCCCTGATCTCGCCGCACTGTTGCCCTTCGCGGACCAGGTCGGACATCACCGTCATCGCCTGCGCGTAGCGCCCGTAGACGTCGTCGGCAAAAGTCTCCAACGCCGGACCGATGATGGCCGATCCTCCCTGCATCTGCCGAAGCACCGATTTGAAATGGGGTCGCGCCCCGAAGAACCCCGCGGCGGCGTCAACAATCCGGTGCAGCCGTTCGAGCGCGTTGCCCTCGACTCGCGACGCCTCCCGCAGTTCGGCGAGGTATTCATCGGCACGACGGCTGAGGGTCTGGGCGACCAGGTGTTGCTTGCTGTCGAAAAACTTGTACATCGCGGCCGTCGAATAGCCCGACAAATCCGCGATGCGGCGCAACGACCCATCGCGCAGCCCGTCTTCGCTGAACACCCGTTCAGCGGCGTCGAGGATGCTTGTCACGCTCTCCGCTCGACGGGCGGCTCGCCGCTGGCTACGCAGCACTGCGCGGGCGGTATCCGTCACGGAACCACTGTAGCCAACTCGGCTCTTGATTTGCGGACGGTCGTCCACCAAAGTGGATCTCTATCCACATTCGTTTCGAGGCGGGGAGCATCAGGTGAGTTCAGGTGACGATGTCATCCGTCGATCCGTCGCTGCTCTGAACGCAGGTGACGTGGATGGCTATTTGGCCGGCTTCGCGCCGGACAGCGTGCGTTGGGCGCTTGGCCTGGACACGCCGTTGTCGCTGTCGGATATCGAGGCCAACCTGCGGCAAATGGTCGCGGCGTTCGACCAACTGCATCTACAGGAAGATCTGTTGTTCGGCGGCAGCGGTCACGTGTTTGCTCGCTGGACATTGCGGGGCATCCATACCGGTCATTACGGGGGAATCGCGCCGACCCATCGGGCCATCGCCGTGCAGACAGCCGAGCTGTACGCCGTCAGTGGGTCGGTTGTTACCGAGTCTTGGGTTTATGGCGATCTGACAAGCCTTTTCGACCAAATCGGGGTCGGTAATGACTGAATTGAATGCCTCAATGTTGCTGGCGCCGTCGGTCCTCGGCGACCCGTACGACTTTTACCGGAGTCTGCGGGAGGACACGCCGGTCTGGGCGGTGCCAGGCACCGACGTCGTGGTGATCAGCAGCTTCGCGCTGCTGTCAGAGGCGGTTGCGCGGACCGAAGACTTCTCCTCGACGATGCAGTGCCTCATCTATCGCGATGAGAACGGACTACCCGCCCGCCTCGACTTCGGCGGAGCAGCCCTGCCGACGCTGGCGACCGCCGACCCGCCTGTGCACACCACCCAACGACGCGCAGTCTTTCCCGAGTTGGTCGCCCGTCGCATGCGCGCACTGGAGAGCGACATCGACGCGCTGGCTCAAACGACCGTCAAAGAGGCTCTGCAGGACAACACGTTTGAGTTCATGGGAACGATCGGCAACGTCGTCCCGATCACGGTGATGGCCCGACTGATCGGATTCCGCGACATCAATCCGGCGCAACTTCTCGAGGCTGCGTTCGACTCCACGACGATGGTCGGTGGAACGGTGCCGCTGGATCAGCTTAACGAGCTCGTCGCCCGCATCGGAAATATCCAGGCGTGGATTGCCGAGCAGGTCGTCGGTGTCCGTGACGGCGACGACGAGGGCATTCTGTTGGCCGTACGGCGGGCGCTGGATGCGGGCACGCTGGAGATGGGCGAGGTCACCGTCATTCTGCACACCTTGCTTAGCGCGGGCGGCGAGTCAACGACCAGCCTGATCGGCAACGCTGTTCGGATGCTCGCCGAGGACCCGGATATGCAACAACGATTACGCGAGCACCCGGAGCTTGTCGACGTGTTCGTCGAGGAGGCGCTACGGCTGGAATCGCCGTTTCGACAGATGATGCGCAGCGTCCCACATGACACCACGCTTGGCGGGGTTGATGTCGCGGGCGGGTCCACTGCGTTGCTGTTCTTCGCCGCGGGCAACCGGGATCCGGCGCAGTACGAGAATCCTGACGCCGTCGACCTCGAACGCAGTTCGCCGCGCCATCACCTGGCGTTCGGCCACGGAATTCACTACTGCGTGGGGGCCGCACTGGCCCGGATCGAAGCCCGCGCCGTGCTCAAAGCCGTTCTGGCACAGACGCAGGACTTCGCCCTCGACCCGTCTGGCGCTCCACGCTGGGTCGATAGCCTGCTGGTCCGACGACATGAACACCTGCCCATCACCGCGACCGCGCGTTGAGGCAGTGCCGCGGGCATGGTGGGCAGGTCAGTCTTGCCAGAAACTCTTGATGAGTTTGCGGCGTTCGTCGCGCGTTGACTTCTCGGTGAAGTCCTTGATGCCGGCCATCGCGTTCTCGCCGGGGCCGAATCGAGATGGGTTTCCTTCGAAGACCATGCTCCTGCCGATGTCGAGGTCAGCGGCCTTGTCGACGAAGTACTTGGTGACAGTGGTGGCATGTCGGTCCTTCGACAGGAGCACCTCGGTGAGGGCTGCGATCTCCCGGTCGAGATCCGCGGGGTCGCAGAGACGGTTGACCAGGTCATAGCGCTCGGCGGTCGCGGCGCTGAACAAGTTGCCAAGTAGGTTCCATTCCTTGGCTTTTCGACGTCCGGCGAACTTGGTCAGCTTTCCCGTGCCGCCCCAGCCTGGTGTGATGCCCCAGTTGATCTCCGGCATGCCCCAGCGCGACCGGTGGGTAGCAATGACGAAATCGCACACCAGGGTGAGCTCGAGGCCGCCTCCGGTGCAAACGCCGTCGACCCCGGCGACGGTCACCGGGACCAGGTTGTCGATGATGTTGACCGTCTCCTGGTACATCCGGATCTCCCAGGGGCCATCGTCGGGCTTGAAGTTCAGGAAGCCCTTGATGTCGTCGCCGGCGCAGAAGGTCTCGCCCGCTCCACGGAGCACCAGGACACGGCAATCGCGGTCCACTGCAACGTCCTTGACCGCAGCATTCAGCTCGGCCGAGATCTCTTGATCGAGCGCGTTATGCACCCGCGGGCGGTTCAACGTGATGGTGGTGACCGCACCGTCATGACCCACGATGAGCTTTCCGGACGGCGATGTTGTCTCGGCCATTGGTGCCTCACTATTGGATGGATCCACTTCACGCCCAACGGCTTGAGGTAGTCTAGTTATGCAAGTTAGTTCGGTAACCATACCGCTAGAGAGGCGGAATGTGAACGACTCCGCGCCGCTTTTTACCAGCGGGGCTGATTCGATCCTGCGGACCGCGGAAGTTGTCGGAGATGCGTGGTCCTGGCTGGTCATGCGAGAGGCGATCCTGCATGGTTGCACCCGATTCGCGGAGCTGCAGGCACGCCTTGGGGTGCCGCGTTCAACACTGTCCGCGAGGCTGGCGCAACTCACCACGGCCGGATTGCTCACCCGGAACGAGCAGGGCGGCGAGTACCTCCTGACCGAGGCTGGCCGGGATTTCCTCGCGTGTTTGCTGCTGGCCATGCGGTGGGGCGATCGATGGCACTTCCGACCGGAAACCCGGCCCCAGAAGGGCATACACGTCCCATGCGGCGGCGCGTTGGAAGCGGTGTTGCGGTGCGCGCACTGCCGGGAGGTGGTGGGTGCCCGTGAGGTTAAGACGAGCCCTGGCGAGCCCTTGACCAAGCCGACAATCGCGGCGGTCAACCAGGTCAGGCGCCGCCGGCCGGGGTTGGAGCTTTTGGAGCGAAATCGCCCGTGCTCGATCGCGCGGACCTTGATGGTCACGGGTGAGTGGTGGAGCGGACTGATCGTCCGAGAGTGCTTCTTTGGCACCCGCCGCTTCGACGACTTTCAACGCCGTCTGCACATCGCGCCCAACACCCTGTCGCAGCGACTGCAGCGACTCGTGATGCTCGGCATCCTCGCCAAGGTGGCCGACGACAGTTGGTCGGTCCGGCACGAGTACCGACTTACCGCCAAGGGCGCGGATCTGTATCCCGTGCCGTTAGCGATCATGACCTGGGGGCGACGATGGCTAGGGCCGGCGGAATCGGACACCACGTTGACGCACACCACTTGCGGAGCCGATCTGCAACCCGTCTTGAGCTGCGCTGCGTGCGCCCAGCCGCTTTCACGCGAAAACATCACCCTCGAGGATGAGCAGTAGCTCCCAGGCCGACTTGGGCAACCGGTGTCGGAACTAAGAGCCGTCCAGCAGATGCGTATAGGGATCACTGTCGGCATCGACATGCTCGGGCATCGGATAATAGGTCTTGATCAACAGGTTGCCCTCGTCGTCCCAGGCGAATGTCTCGATGCTGTAAGCCATCTGCACGTTCGGCTCGGTCCCGAAGTAGTTCTCACATACCCAGGCCATCTCATTGCCGTTCACCTGAACAGTGAGCATCTTGATCTTCAAGATGGACTGGAACATGTCAAACGCGTCGCTCGTGGCGGCATCGAAGCCAAGCTTTTCCTCAGTGCCCACCGGGTCAAACATCCGGACGTCGCCGGGCACGATCGTGCGCCACGACGCCACCCATTCCTCCTTCTTGCCCGCGTTCCACAACTCCGCGTGCTGAGCGGCGTGCGCCAAACGCGCCGCTCGGCTAGGGACCTTGTTCATCACGCCGAACCTTTCTGCTCGTCACGCTGGACTTCTGCTGCATGCGCAGCGGATGGCTGCACGTATTCGGTACTTCCTGGAGTACTACCGGTCGCAAGAAATTCGCCGATTTTGGATATAAAGCTATATTTTCGGTCAATCTCATTCGTCACGTAAGCGCGAATTTCTGTTATAAGCCCGTTTTTGACTTCAAAACAATCACAGTCATAGTCAGTAAAGGATTCGCCCGTCGGAGGTAGAACCAGGCCCGGCAGCACTGGATAAGGTTCTGTAAAAGTGCCTTTCTCAGTAAATTCGCATACCACTCGATCACCCGCGGCTATCAAACTGGTCATTTCCCAGCGCCAGTCAGGAAATGCGGTGAAAAAATTCACCATTATCTGCTTCCACTCCTGCTTGCCGATTGGCGTCCAGTGAGTACTGTCACCTAAGCGAATGAAGTCTTCAGACATCAGGGCCGATGTGGCCTCAAGATCCTTCCTGACGTAAGCATCACTCCATGCTCTAACAACTTCTTCTGGTGTCATATCTTTAGACATTTTCATGCTCCAACTTATAATGTTTGCAGATCTATCGTGTGTATTCAGCTCATCACGGGCGCTGGCCGGCACTCCTCTAATCCGTCAAGGCAAGCTATCCTCAACGGTTCAACTGCCTTTGAAAACTGGCGCTCGATTTTCCATCATGGCGATGATAGCCTCTCTGCAATCTTCAGTCTGGCTCAACGCCGTTCCGACGCGAGCCTCGAATTGAAGCTGTGCTTCAAAACCAGGGTCTATGGCCTGATAAACCAACCGCTTGATGGCTTCCACAGACGCCGGCGGCATGCTCGCCAGCTTATTGGCCAATTTCATCGCTGAATCCATTAGGTGTTCGGGGGGCGTGACTTCTTTTACCAATCCGCACTCCTTTGCCCATTGCGCGTCTCTTTTCTCTCCAGTGCTCAGAAACTCGAGAGCGACGGACAGGGAGGTGACCCTCGGCAATGTATAACTTATTCCCATCTCAGCAGCCAGCCCAAAATTGACGAACTGCGGTGTAAAGGAGGCATTCTCCGACGCAATGCGATAATCACAAAGGCTGATCAAAGCCACCGCTATGCCAGAAGCAAAACCATTGATAGCGGCAATCGTAGGCTTCGGACAGTTGTGGAGAGACGAGGGGAGTACTTGATACGGACCAAAGGGTTTGCTGAAATTGAATCGCTCCGCCGTTTTACCCATATCCGCTTGAATCTGGCTGATATAAGCGGTGTCGCTACCCGCGCAGAAGGACTTTCCGGCGCCGGTGATGATGATCGCCCTTGTGTCTTCGTCCTCACTGAGCTCGTCCATGCACTGGCCAAACTCCTGCAGGGCCACGCCATCGAATGCGTTATGCTTTTCAGGCCTGTTCAACGTCAACGTGGCTACGTGGTTGGCCTTATCTACCGATATTCTTTCGTTTGCCATCAATACAACTCCCTAACTCGCCAAGGTCGCAGTCACACGGGCCGGTATCACAAACTCGTAGCCGCCAACGCCAAGTAAAGGACGCATAATTACAAGACACCAGTCGCCATAATCACAGCACCGCGATCAATTTCCCAATCACCTTGCGATCAGCGAGATCGGCTAGCGCGTCAGGAATATCTTCGAATGATATTTTCTGTTTTGTTGGCCGGATCTTGCCCTCAGCATAGAGTCTAAGTAGCTCGTCATGGGTGCGATCCAAAAAATCTTTGTCATACAACGCAGCGAGAACACCGACGACCGAGCAATTTTTAAAGACCACAGCCCCAGTGGCTGCATTTTTCCAACTTCCGCTTGAGTAGCCGATAGCCAGCATTCTCCCTTCGTTGGCGATACACTTGAATGACCGAACAAACACATCGCCCCCCACGGGGTCAAATATCACGTTCGCGCCCCGGCCTTCCGTAGCTTTATTGACTGCTTCCGCGAAATCCTCCGCGCCGATATCAATCGCCAGAGCAGCCCCCAGCTCGAGGCATGCCTTGACTTTTTCTGGGCCTGTAGCGGTAGCGATAACCTTTGCCCCAAGTGCACAGCCCACCTGTATGGCGGCCGATCCGACGCCACCCGCTCCACCATGAACGAGTAACGTTTCACCGTGCAATAATTGCCCACGTCTACTCAAAGCAATATATGCCGTTTGAAACGGTATCAGAAAAGCAGCCGCGTCCTCATCGGGCATGTCATCCGGAATACAGTATGTCGCACTGATCGGTGCAAGGGCCTGCTCAGCAAAACCCCCATTGCCCTGGATAAAGGACGTGGTGGCGACCACTCGAGAACGAACAGCAAGATCAACTCCTGCACCGGCAGCAGTGACAATGCCCACCACCTCCTGGCCAGGAGTAAACGGGATTGCCGGGTTGAAGGCGTAGGTCCCGCGGCACATAAACACGTCCGGCAAACCCAAGGCCATAGCTTTCACGAGAATACGGACCTCGCCGGGGCCCGGTTCGGGAATAGCTTTGTCACCGAGCTCCATTACCTCTTTCGGCTCGCCATGCTTGATAATTTGCCATGCGCGCATGCATCTTTCCTCTACATCAGATTTCTTGATTCGGTACAAACCGCACCGGGAATTGGGTCGGCGGTGGATTCGCACGCCGCGAATGTCGTCTGCGTGAGTCGTAGATGTCCATGTCACTCCGTATTGGTCAGCCCACCGGCATCAGATCGGCGCCATCGGGCGGATACCACACGGCACAGCTACGGAATTCTTCCGTGACGCCCACCGATGACGTCGGGATCGATGCGGACGCGAGGGCATGGATCTTGAAGGCTCGCGCGGCGTCACTGAGTCGGTGCGTCACCGTGCCGAACCGGGCATCGGCTCCGAACGAACCGACGTCGCCCCAGAGGGTCACCTCGACGTTGCCGCGCTGGATGATCGGGAGAATCTCATCTCGAATCCGCACGTCGTCGCGCAGGATATCGGCGGCGGCCGCGATCGCCGCCGGACCCGTCTCGCTCAGGAAGTCGATCTCACCGTCGAAGTAAGATACGCCTACTCCCAAAATCTGCAGTGGTCGTAAATCGGAATTCGGCGGCGCCAAGACCGTGACCCGCCAGCCGGCCCGCACACGGTCGCACAACCATCCGCCTGCCGAAGTCACAGCGTCATTGACGTCTCGGGTGAGCACCACAAGGTCGTACACCAGAAGCTCTGTGGCGGAGATCCTTACACCCACGCCTGTGCGCTTTTCGAAGCCGCCGGTATCGGATACATCTCCCATGCCCGTCATTTCGCCACGTAGCTTTGGCGAAGGGCGAGCCGGTGAATCTTTTCGCTGGCGTTCCGCGGCAGCGGTGTATCGGACAGCGTGATGTATTTCGGAACCTTGAACATAGGCAATGTGACTCGCAGATGCTCACGCAGTGCGTCCGCGGTGAGTGCAGCGTCCGGCTGTGGGTGGCACACCATGGCCAGTTCCTCACCCATGGCGTCGTCGGCGACGCCGAACACGGCGACCTCCTTGACCGCGGGGTGCCGGTAGGCGACGTTCTCGATTTCGATGGGGGAGATGTTCTCGCCGCCGCGAATCACGATTTCCTTGATCCTGCCGGTGACGTGCAGGAAGCCGTCGCCGTCGAGGTGGCCGAGATCGCCTGTGCGAAGCCAGCCATCGGGGGTGAACGCCTCGCGGGTCATATCGTCGCGACGCCAGTATCCGGGTGTGGTGGTTACACCCCTTAGCTGAATCTCGCCCTGCTCAGTCGACGCACCGACGGCGCCGTCGGAGGTTGCAACGCGCAGTTCGATAATCGGGGAGAGCACGCCGCATGCCAACGGCTTGAGGTCGAACACTGGACCACTCATAGTTGCGCACACTGACGCGGTCTCGGTCATTCCGTAGCCAGCCGACCGGGTGACGATGCCGAGCTTGTCTTGGAGGAGCCCGGGTAGGTCTGACGGGGTGGCCGCACCGGCGGCGGCGACCCGGGAAACCGACGAGAGGTCGAACTCCCCGAGCCGGGGATGCGTCAGTAGATCTTTCAGGATCGCCGGGACAGTGGACAGCATGGTGATCTTCTCCCGTTCGATCACCCGCATCGCAGTCTCGGCGTCCCATTTGCGCAGCATCGCAACCTTTTGTCCGACCGTGCACGGCAGCAGGAAGCCACTGAACAATCCGGTGGCGTGGAACAGCGGCACGGTCACGAGCTGGGCCTCAACCGTTGCGCCGCCGCGTAATTCGACACTTGCACCGAGTGCCATGGGAAGGAATCCCACGAGGAACATGTTCATCAATGCCTGACCCACCGCGATGTGGCGGTACATCACACCCTTAGGCGTTCCGGTACTGCCGGAGGTATAGAGCAACAGGGCAACATCTTCGGGCGCTGGTGCCGCCACTGTGTAGTCTCGGCCGCTGCCCGCGGCCGTCACATCGCGAATCCGGCGTACGTCTAACGATGATTCGGCGTGGCTCGCCAGGTCGGCGACAGGCCCGTCGATATCACTGAACAGCAATGGAATTCGGCCCGCGAGAAGAGCATCGACAGCGAGACGGGCGCGCGGAAGGTCGGCCGCCAGCACCGCCGCGCCGCAATTGTCCAGGGTGAACTTCAGCTCCTCAGCCGATCCCCAGCTGTTGATCGGCACCACCACCGCGCCGATCAGAGCCGCGGCAGCGAACGTCGTGACCCAGTCCGGGGAATTGCGCATCGCTATGGCAACCCGGTCGCCGACCCGGATACCGAAATCGTGTTGAAGGCTGGCGGCCAGCGCATCGACGTCGGCGAAGAAGCGGTCGAACGTGAAGCGCTCATCGTCGTACACCAAAAAGATGGCGTCTCGATGACTGCGGCCCGTCTGGAGGATGTCGACGAGTGTGGCTGCGGCGTGGGTGAACACGCGGTGCGTGACGCCGGCGACGTCGCGGGTGGTCACTTCGAATGGTCCACCAGCGGCGGTGAGACGGCGGACCGTGTCGTGCACGACTTCAGGGGTGACGGTCATGGTGTCCTTGGTTCGATCTCGATGACGGTCTTGCCGAGGGCGCTGCCCGCGTACATCTGGGCGCACGACCGCCGGAGCTCGCCGAAGGCGGCGACGTTGCCGATGTGGGCGCGTAGTTGGCCCGCGTCATACCAGGCGAACAGCTGGGCGAAGTTGGCGCGGTTCATGGCCGGATCCTTGATTGCGGACATTCCGTAGGCGACACCGATCAGCGCCATCGATTTGAGGATCGTGTAGTTGGCTGGCATTACCGGGATGTCGCCCGCAGCGAAGCCCACGACCAAGTAGCGGCCGTTCCATCCAACACAGCGGCGGGCCTGGTCGAAGAGGGCGCCCCCGACGGGGTCGAAAACCACCTCCGCACCGGCACCATCGGTGATGTCCAGGACGCGCTCACGCAGGTCCTCGGTGGTGTAGTTGATGACGTGGCCGGCACCGAGTTGATCAGCGACAGCACACTTTTCCGGCGATGACGCGCCCGCGATGACTCGCGCACCCATTGCGGCAGCGACCCCGACCGCGGCACTGCCGCAACCGCCGCCCGATCCGAGCACGAGGACGGTCTCGCCGGGTTGCAGACCACCTCGCTGGCGCAGGCCGTGCAACGCGGTGCCATGCACCATCCCGAAGCATGCGGCCTGGGTGAATGTCATGGCTTCGGGGATGATGTGGACCTGCTGCAGCGACGGCGCTACTACCACCTCGTCGGCGAATGCCCCGACACCGCAGACGGTTAAGACCCGATCACCGACCGCGACCTCGTTGACGTCTGCGCCGACTTCGGTGACAACGCCAGCGGACTCGCTGCCGGGCACGAACGGCGGCTCGAGCCGAAGCTGATATTTACCGCGGGTGATAAGCACATCGGGAAAGTTCAGTGCAACAGCCTGATTGGCGATACGGATCTGGGTGCTGGCACATTGCAGGCTCGGCAACTCCTGAAGTTGCAGGCCATCCTCGCCGTCCAGGCTTGTCGCGACCCAGGCTTTCACCGGGCGTGCTCCGTCGCAGGGGCCGATATCTCGTCGATCGCGCTGTCGCCGAACACGATTCGGGCCAGGCCCTCATAGTTGGCGCCATCGTGAACACTGAGTCCGCCGCACACGTTGAGCATCTGCCCGGTGACCCAGGACGCGTCGTCGGAAGCAAGGAACGCGGCTGCTTTGGCGATGTCGGCCGGGGTACCTAACCGGCCTAGATAGGTTTGCCGAAGGCCGGCTTGCAGCGACTTCTCCGTGAGCTGTGCGCTCACCGCCTCGGTCAGCACGACGCCGGGTCGGATGCCGTTCACCCGGATCCCGAGCGGACCGAGTTCGCGTGCAGCGCACGCCACCAGCGTATCCAGTGCCGCCTTGGTGACGTTGTAGGTGGGCATGAACTTGCTGGCTCGCACCGCCTCCACGCTGGAGATCACCACCACTGCGCCGGTGCCGCGGTCGCGCATAACGGGACTCGAGTGCTTGATGCACAGTGCGGTCCCGACGACGTTGACGTCATAGGCGATGTGCCACTGGACTTTATCCAGCAGCTGCACCGGGCCGGGCCACGCCGTGCCGGCGTTGGCGATGAGCACGTCCAGCCCGCCGCCCTCAGTGGCCGTCGCCACCGCGCGTTGCACCTGCTCCTCTTCGGTGACATCGCATACCGCGGTCCGCACCGCGTCGCATCCTGTGGTGTCGCGGAGTTCGGCGGCGGCCGAATCGAGCACGTCGCCGTCGGGCCCGACGATGGTGACGGTGGCGCCGTGGGCGAGGAAATGCTGCGCGCAGCCCTTACCGATGCCGGTGCCGCCGCCGGTGATCAAAACCGCGCGGCCGCCGAACGTGCTCATGGCGCGCCTCTCATCCCGATACACCTCCATCGATGGTGATCAGTGATCCGGTGGTGTAGCTGGACGCATCGGAAAGTAGATAGACGGCTGCGCCGACAACCTCCTCCGGGCGTCCCACCCGCCCGAGCGCGATTAGTTTCACCACTTCGGGTAGCAGGTCAGGGTTGCGCACGAACCCGGAGGCGGCGTCTGTGTCGAAGGAGCCACAGATAATGCCGTTGACTCTTATCGCGGCGTTCGCGTACTCCAGGGCGGCGGCTCTGGTCAGTGCGTTCAGGCCGGCTTTCGCTGCCGAGTAGGTGGTAGCCATCGGTGTCGGTTTGATCGACGCCAGCGAGCTGATGTTGACGATGGAACCGCCACCAGTGGCCGTCATCGCTTGCGCGGCAAGGGCGGTCAGCCGGGTCGGGCCTTTCAGGTTGACGCCCAATACCTTATCGAACAGTGCCTCGGAGGTGTCCAGCAGCGACGGTGCCAGCGGGCTCATCCCGGCATTGTTGATCAGGCCGTCAAGGCGACCCCAGCGCCCGGCGGCCGCTGAGACCACCTGGTCGAGCGACGCCCAATCGCCGACATGGCAGGCCAGGGCAGCGGCGTCGCCGCCGTGGTCCCGGATCTGTGCCGCCAACTGCTCGCAGGCGTCGATCTTGCGGCTGGCGATCACGACCCGAGCACCGCGTTCGGCCAGACCCACACACATAGCCCGGCCTAGGCCGCGGCTGCCGCCGGTCACCAGGACCACCCGGCCGGCGACGGAGAACAGCGGATCGGTCACTGCGCGAACCGCCTTGCCCGCGAAAGCAACTGGTCCACTACGAAGCCGAAGAACTCGTGGTGTGGGTTGTGCGACTCACCGCGCCGATATTTCGTATACGAGGCTTCGAGCACGATCGCGAGTTTCCAGGCACTGAACGCCTGGTACCAATCGAACCCGGAAAGGTCGCGCCCGGTGGCTGTTGCGTAGCGCTGGGCGAGGTCGACGGGGGACTGGCAGCGGTCGGCGTCGATGCCGTTGGGGCTTCCCGGTGCCGCCAGCGCAATCAGATTGTCCTCTTCGGGCCAGAAGATCAGCGCCCACGCTAGGTCGATGAGCGGATCACCGACGGTGGTCATCTCGAAGTCGACGACGGCGGCAACCCGGGGCGGTGGGTGCGCGGCCCAGATCAGATTGTCGAGTTTGTAGTCACCATGCATGACGGTCAGTTCGCCGCCATCAGGAAGGTTCGCGGCCAACCAGGCCGCGACCTCGTCGACCCCGTCGAGTTCCCTGGAACGGTAGGTCGTGAGCTGCGCCATCCACCGGTCCACCTGGCGAGGAAGGAACCCGTCCGGGTGCGATAACTCCGCCAGCGCGGTCGACCGCCAGTCCACGGCGTGCAGTGCGACCAGGGTGTCGACCACTTCCTCGCCGATGCCGAAATGCGATTCAGGTTGTGCGGCAAGGCGTTCGGGTAGGCCATTGCGACGCACCACGTCGCCGTCGACGTAGTTCATCACGAAGAACGGGGCACCCAGGATGCCCGGATCTTCTCCAACGGCCAGGATCGTCGGCACGGGGACGCCGGTGCCCGCGAGCGATTGCATGATTCTGGCTTCGCGGATCACCTGATGGGCGGTGTTGGACACCGCCGCCAGTGGAGCGCGCCGAACCACCCAGGATTGCCCGCGTCGGTCAACGCGGAACATCTCGCAACTTCCGCCGCCGCGGATCGGTGAGACAACGACGTCACCCGACCGACCGGTCACCTCGGATAGCCAGTCGCGGAACCGCGGTACATCGAAGCCGGGCGCCGCCACGGTCACACGCCGGCCTCCAGGAGATGGGCGAACCGTTCTTTCGCTATCGCCAGTCGGGTGGGCACATGCTCGCTGGGCCAGCCTTCGACGGCCTGGTAGCGGGCAAGCTCGCTCTTGGCGATGGTGACCTTGTGCACTTCGTTGGCGCCGTCGACCAGGCTGGCCATTCGCGCCATCCGGTACATCCGTTCCAACGGCATATCCGAGCTGTATCCCAGCGATCCGTGCACCTGCAGGGCACGGTCGACCACGTTGTGCACCACCTGCGCGTTGTAGACCTTGCACATCGCGATGTCACTGCGGGCAGCGCGGTTGCCCTCGCGGTCGAACTTCCACGCCGCGCGCAGGGTCAGGAGTTTGGCGGTCTCAATTTCGATGCGAGAGTCGGCGACGTACTCCTGCACCATTTGGTGACGGGTGTAGCTTTTCCCGAACGACGAACGTGACTGTGCCCGTTCGCACATCATGTCGAAGGCCCGTTCGGCCTCGGCCAGCCAGCGGGTCGCATGATGCAGCCGGCCGGGCCCCAATCGCACCTGGGACAACACGAATCCGTGACCGCGTGGTCCGATCAGATGGTCCTGCGGGACTCGGACATTCTCGAGTAGGACCTCGGCATGGTTGCCGCGGCGGCCGAATTCGACGATCGGGTCGTGCATCGAAGGGATGTCCCGGAGAATCGTCAGACCCGGGGTGTCTTTCTCCACCACGATCATCGAGCACCGCAGATGGGCCGCCGCATCGGGCTCGGTGACCAGCATGAAGATGATGAAGTCGGCGATCGAGGCGTTGGTGATCATCCATTTGCGCCCGTTGAGCACCCAGTGATCGTCTTCGAGAACCGCCGTGGATTGGATCTGCGTCGGGTCGGTGCCCGAGACCCACGGCTCGGTGATGGCGAACGCGCTGCGGATGTCGCCGCGGAGGTTGGGCCACAACCACCGCTCTTTTTGCGGCTCGGTGCCGCCCTCGGCGATCAGCTCGGCGTTGCCCGAGTCCGGCGCCATATTGCCGAACACCTCCATCGCTACCCCAACGCGTCCGGTGATCAGGTTCATCTGCGCCAGGGGCAGCTGGCCGAAGCCGTTGCCGCCCAGCTCTTTAGGCAGATGTGCGGCCCACAGTCCGCGGTCTCGAACCTGTCGCTTGAGCGGCTCGAGTAGCCGTGCTGCGTCGTGGGCCGACAGCTCGGGCAGCAGCGGCTCGAGCGGCTGGACTTCCTCGGCGATGAAGTCGGTGATCCAGTCGAGGGTGCGCTGGAATTCCTGATCAGCGCAGAAGTCCCAAGCCATGCTCTTCTTTCGGGTCGCTGTCACGATGGTGATTGCGGTCACTTAAGATAACTATGTTTTCCGAACGTATCAGCGGCCGCGGGAAAGGACAACACCTCCGAATGTCTGCGCCGGTGCACGGGATCGACAGTGGCTAAACCACTGCTCAGCTCCGAAGCCATCTATGACGAAGCGCTGCGGGTGCTGGCAACCGATGGCGCTGCCGGGCTGAATGCCCGCAACCTCTCCAACCGGCTGCGCTGCTCGACCAAGACCCTCTACCGGCAGGTCGGCAATCGGGACGCGCTGGTACGGGGAGTCGTGGCACGGACCTTCGCCTCGATCGACATCGACTTCTCCACCGACACGGGCTGGCAGGACAGCGTGCGCACCTGGTGCCACGCGCTGCGCTCGGCGCTGACGGCGCGCCCGGATCTGTGCAGCTTGATGACGACCGCTGACCGTGGCGTGGTGATCGGGTACGTGACTCAACTGATCCGCGTGCTGACGCGGCACGGCTTCTCCCAAGATGATGCCGTTCGCGCGTGCGGCATCCTCGTCCACGTGACGCTGAGCATGACCTTGGCCGATATGGCGGCGCCCGGGCAGTGGGACGACCCCGCGGTATTCGACACCACGATTCGCTGGCTCATCGACGGCATGGAGGCGCCGGCAGGTGGCTAGCACAGAACACGAACAACTCGTTGCGGTGCTCTCGGCCGGCGGCACCGTACTCACACCAACGACGCCGCCGTCGATCGAGGCGTTGGCGGCGCTGCGCGAATCGGAGGCGTCGGCAAGCTTGGTGATTCCCGCCGGCACCACCGTGGTGCCATGCCGCTACGGCGATGTCGACTGTCTGCGCCTGGGCGTGGGTCGACACCGACGAACGGTTCTCTACTTCCACGGCGGCGGCTACGTTTACACGCGCGCCGCGGATGCCCTCGGGGCCATCGCGGCGCTTGCGAAGCGTTGTGATCTGCAGGCGGTGGCACCGGAATACCGTCGGGCGCCCGAAGCGACTTTTCCCGCTGCAGTGGACGACTCCGTCGCGGTCTATCGGGCACTCTTGGCAGAGGGCTTGTCCCACAACGACATCGTGATGGCGGGTGACTCCGCCGGCGGCGGCCTTGCGCTGGCCTGCATAATTGCGGCCAGGCGGGCCGGTCTGCCACCGCCAGCGGCCGCGATTGTCTTCTCGCCGTGGACGGACCTTGCCGTCGAAGGATCGTCCGCCGACACCGCGGAAGACCCAGTGGTCAATGGCGCCGGACTGCGCATGATGGCGGATGTGTACTTGGCCGGCGCTGATCCGCGCCATCCGCTGGCGTCGCCGCTATACACACCGGACGACGAGTTAGCTTCTCTGCCAAAACTTCTCATCCAGGTCGGCACGCGCGAATCCCTACTTGACGATTCGCGTCGCTTCCTCGCCCGAGCGACCGCGGCCGGAGCCGATGTCACCTATATCGAGCACACGGACGTGGTGCACATGTGGATGGTGATGGATCCGGAATTACCCGAGTCGCATCAGGCTTTCGATGCGGCAGCCCGATTCTTGGGCGAATTGAACTAGCCAACATACAAGTTAGGAGCACCAATGCGGGTCCGCCGGGTTGTCACTGGCCACAATGGTCAGGGGGAAGCAGTCTTTGTCGACGACGGATACGTCGAACCCACCACCGTCGCTTTGTCGACGACCGAGTATCACGAGTTGTGGCGGGCTGACTCCGCTCCGCAATTCCCCGACCAAGGAGAAATCGGCGCCAAGACCACTTTCTTCCCGGGTCTCGGCGGTTACCGGTTTTTCATCTTGACCATCCCGCCGGGGGACGGCCACGCAAATCTCGAAAACGTTGATCTGGAGGCCGGTCTTCGCGAATTGCAGGAGAAGCTGCCGGGAGTCCTGGAGACCAACGAATACGACGATCCCGGTATGCACACCACCGACACGGTCGATATGGAGATCGTGCTGTCGGGTGAAGTCGTTCTCGAACTCGACAATGGCGTGGAACGGACGTTGAGCACTGGCGACGTCAACATTCAGAACGGCACGCGGCATCGTTGGCATAACCGCGGCACAGCGCCGGTCACGATGGCCGTCGTCATGGTCGGCGCAAGCCGGCAGCTTCCGCGAACTCCGCCCTCTCAGGAGTCGATGCGGTAGGTGACCGCTCTTGACGCCGTCAAGACCTGAGAACGAAACCGGAGGTAACGAGCGGTCACCGGTCGAACTGCTGACCTTCGCTCACGACGTTGCACAGCAACAGGCCGATGCGGGTGAGTCGCTCTACCTGGTCATCGTGCGGCTCCTGCAACACCGTAATGGCTGGTACAACGTGCCGATGATGACGTCGAGGACCTCCAGGGGGTCGACGCCTCCGGCGATCTCGCCGCGATCCAGGGCGTTCGTGATCCTTGTGGCGAACCCGGTGCGAACCGTCGTCCAAAGATCAGCGCGTGATCCCGGCGATGAGGGGAACGCGGCGGCAGTTGGGTGCAGAACATCACCTCGTTGTCGGGGGATATACCGACGACCCCTCCGCCGGATCCGATTTACCACCTGAACGGCACCGCCTACGGTTCGTCAAAGGCGGCCCTGAATCGGCTGACCGAAGGGCTCGCGTCCGAGTATTACGCCGACTCGATCGTCGCCAACGCCCTCGCACCGGTAAAGGCTGTCCTAACCGAAGGCGTGAAGGCGACGCTCACGGAGGATGTCATCGCTGGCGAAGGCATCCTCGAACCCGTCGAGGCTATGGCCGAAGCCGCGTTGGTGCTCTGCACGAGCGACCGCGACGGTCACAACGGCAAGGTGCACAAGTCCCTTACCCTGCTCGACCAGCTCGGTCTTCCCGTTCGCACTCTGGACGGTAGGACCCTGCTGGGGGTTTGAGCCGGCCGCGGAGTGATTGTGGGGATTGCTCAACTAGACCCGTCCTTCTGTCCACGGCAGGGGAACAATCCCATTCACGAGAACGATGCTGCGCTTGACGCGCGCTGATGCGCTCGTCCTCAATGGTCCGCCGAGCACACCTGCTGGGCCCGCCAGCGCAAAGTACCAGTGCTCCTCCGCGCGGCCGTCTACGGTGCATCGCAGTGCTCTGGCCAGGGCATCATTGTCGGAGGCCAGCCAGCGAGTGCTGTGTTGGCGGTCGAATTCGGCCCATGAGGGGACGGTGAATTCCTCGATGACAAGTTCGGGGTCCTCGCCGCTGCGGTACAACCGCCAGCGGTAGCCGCCGGTACGTGAGCGCGACCTGCCGACTTTGAGCATCGCCGCGGTGAACTGGTGGATTCGGTCGTCGGTGACGTGGTAGGAGGTCGAAATCAGGACCGGCCCGTCGTTGGGATCGGGCTGGAAAACCAGTGTCGGCGTGGGCCAGGCGGTCGAAGTCGTCAGGTCGAGCGTTCCGGTTTCGGGACGCAGCGGAAGCACGGCCACGCTGGCCGCCGTCAGCAGAAGTAGTGCGGCTGCCGCCAACAGCGAGTGCGCAAGCCCGAAGTCGGCGGCAATCAGACCCCACAGATAAGACCCAAGTGCTTGGGAGCCGCTGAAGACCAGCAGATAGACCGCCATTCCGCGGGCCCGGACCCAATGTGGCAGTGACAGTTGGATGGCGGCGTTAAGTGTGGTCAGGGTGGCGATCCACGCCATGCCGCACACCAGCAGCAGCGGGATCGCCGGGCCGAACGGGCCGATCGCTACCACGACTAGGCCCAATGCGTAGGCGCCGGCCGAACCTGCCAACACGGTATTGGTTGCGAATAATCTTCGGAGGTGCGCGATGAGGGCCACCCCGATGACGGCGCCGACGCCAAGGGTGGCCAGCACCAGCCCGTAGCCGCAGGAGTTCATCTGCCAGTGGTGTGCGGCTGTCACGGGCAACAGCGCCCACAACGCTGAGGCGGGAAACGCGAACAGCGCCGACCGTAGGAGGATCCGGCGAGTGACCGGTCCGTGGCGGACCCATCGCAGTGCGGCCAGGATCGAGAGCCCGATGCTTTCGCGCTCACCCAGCGGTGCGCAACCGGGTCGCTTCCAGGCCCGCAACGCGACGATGATCGCGGCGAAAGACACCGCGTTGAACGCGAACACCGCGGCCGGACCGGCCATCAGGACCACGACCCCGGCCAGGGCAGGTCCGATTGCGCGGGCCACGTTGACCGTCACGCTGCTCAGCGACGCCGCGGCGGGTATCTGTTCACGCGGAACGAGTTCGGGCTGGATCGCCTGCCACGCTGGGCCGGTCAGCGCTGAGCCACAGCCGATGGCGACGGTGAACATCAGCAGCCAGGTCGGGGTCAGAACCCCGGTGAACGCCAGTGCGGCTAGCACCGCAGCCACGAGCACCGCATAGGTTTGAATGACGATGAGCAGCCGCCGCCGATCGAACAGATCGGCAAACACACCGCCGAAGAGCCCCAAAACCAATGTCGGTGTGAGCGAAGCGGTTTGGACCAGTGCGATGATGGTCGCGCTGCTGTGGTGCT
>Ga0302326_10004443_pt1 | contig 32477 bp, 30 predicted proteins | sample Palsa_T0_3_FD_202264 | JGI IMG/M metagenome (GOLD analysis project Ga0302326, IMG submission 202264) | Peat permafrost microbial communities from Stordalen Mire near Abisko, Sweden - Palsa_T0_3 | ecosystem: Environmental > Terrestrial > Soil > Palsa > Peat permafrost | place: Sweden: Abisko...
ACGTCCAGGATGCTGTCCACAGCCGGTTGGACGCGAACTCACGGCGCATTTGGATTTCTTTTCGCGTTACGGAGCGCTGTGGCCGGCACAGCGCATGACGCCGAGAAAGGCCGTCCAAGGGCCGACCGCATCGCGATATTGGTAGGCCATTACGCGGGAGAGCTGATGAAGGTGGGTGAGATCGTGCGCGGCCCAAGTGGCCAAGAGCTGAGCAAGCGTGACGGTTCCGAGCCGTTGATGTGTGCCCTTTTTCGCGAGGTCCGCCGGGCGCAGCTGGAGAGCTTCGAGCGCGGCCAAATTTTCGGCACGAAGCGCAGCGAATTCATCGAGCAACTCTTCGAGAGATTTGCCGCGGCATTCTTTTTCCTGAGCGAAACGATCGAAGGGATCGAAAGGGACGGATTCGCCGTGTTCGAGGATGCGTTTGGCGCGGGGCATCCAGTCGGTGCGCTCGCCGATGATGAGGTGTCCAACAATATCGAAGGCGCTCCAGCTAGCAGGGCCTTCGTTCGCGGCCACCCACCGGCTGGGCAGGCCTCGGAGGAACGTATTCAACGTTGGCGGGGTGCGCGCTAGCAGGGCGATGGTGTCAGGCAGGCTAAATGCAGTTTGCATCGCGTTTTATATGTGCGCGGTGTGATAGAACCCTACAGCAATTCCGCGGAACTAAAGAAGAACGGGATCTCCTGGGCCGCCGTTTCCGGCGCGTCCGAGCCATGCACCGAATTCCGCTCAATATTCTCGGCAAATCGCTTGCGAATGGTTCCCTCCGCCGCATTGGCCGGATTCGTCGCGCCCATTAATTCGCGCCAGCGCGCAATCGCGTTCTCCCGTTCTAACGCCAGCACCACCACGGGACCCTCCGTCATAAACGTCACCAGGCCGCTGTAAAACGGCCGCTCTTTATGGACCGCGTAGAAAGCCTCCGCCTCATGCTTCGCCAATCGCCGCATCTTCATGCCCACAATCCGAAAGCCATCCTTCTCAATCATGCTGAGAATGTCGCCCGCGTTGCCGTTTTTCACGGCGTCGGGCTTAATGATTCCAAAAGTACGTTCCATATTTATTTTTTCGACAGCGCCTGTTGCATCTTTTCGCCGAGCACCGCCGGCGAGGGGCACACGATAATCCCAGCGCTTTCCATGGCCGCCACTTTGTCTTCCGCCTTGCCCGATCCGCCGGAAATGATGGCGCCGGCGTGACCCATGCGTCGTCCGGGAGGCGCCGTTTGCCCGGCAATAAAGCCCACCACCGGTTTCTTCACATTCGCCTTGATATAAGCCGCAGCCGTTTCTTCCGCCGTCCCGCCTATTTCGCCAATCATAATAATCGCGTGCGTATCCGGGTCGGCGTTGAAAAGCATAATGGCGTCCGTAAACGACGTGCCAATAATCGGATCGCCGCCAATGCCAATACACGTCGACTGGCCAATCCCTAGCCGCGAAAGTTGCCCCACCGCTTCATAAGTCAAAGTCCCAGAGCGCGACACAATCCCCACATAGCCCGGCTTATGGATATGCCACGGCATAATGCCAATTTTGCATTTGCCTGGAGTGATAACGCCCGGACAGTTTGGCCCAATCAGACGGGTGGCGGGTTTGGTCTGGAGGTAAGCGCGCACTCGAATCATGTCGTTTACCGGAATGCCTTCCGTGATGCAAACCACCAGCGGCAGCCCCGCATCGGCCGCTTCCATAATCGCGTCGGCGGCAAAAGGCGGCGGCACGAAAATGACAGAGGCGTTGGCTCCCGTCGCGGCGACTCCTTCCGCAACCGTATTGAACACCGGCCGGTCCAGATGCGTTTGCCCGCCTTTCCCCGGCGTCGTCCCGCCCACCACGTTTGTGCCCGCTTTGATCGCTTGCTCCGCGTGAAACGTACCTTCTCGGCCGGTGAAGCCTTGGAACAGAAGCTTGGTCGATTCGTTAACCAGTACGCTCATTTTGCCAGCCCTACAACCTTCTCGGCCGCGTCCTTCATGCCGTCGGCCACCGTGAAGTTGAAGCCCGATTCGCGCAAAATCTTCTGCCCCAGCTCAACGTTCGTCCCTTCCATGCGAATCACCACCGGAATCTTGATCCCCAGTTCGCTCGCCGCCGCCACCACGCCGTTGGCCAGCGTGTCGCAGCGCAAGATTCCGCCAAAGATATTAATCAGCACCGCCTTCACGCTGGTATCCGAGAGCAGAATGCGGAATGCGTTCTTGATCTGTTCTTTATTCGCCCCGCCGCCTACGTCCAAGAAGTTCGCCGGTTGGCCGCCTGCGTACTTGATGATGTCCATGGTGGCCATCGCCAGACCAGCCCCATTCACCATGCAGGCGATGTTGCCGTCGAGTTTAATGTAGTTCAGCCCGAAGCGCGAGGCCTCCACCTCCAGCGGATCCTCTTCATTCAAATCGCGCAGCTCCAGCAGATCCTTGTGCCGGTAAAGCGCGTTATCGTCGAGGGTGATCTTTGCGTCCAGCGCGAAAACCTTCCCTTCCTTCGTCAGAATGAAAGGATTGATCTCGGCCAGCGAACCGTCTATGGCGTCGTACGCCTTCGAAAGCGCGATCATTGCGGCGGCGGCCGCAGGCACGCTGGCGGCCGGAATACCAATCCCAAACGCCAGCTTGCGCGCTTGAAACGGCTGCATCGGCTGGCCGGGAATTAGCTGCTCTTTCAAAATCAATTCAGGCGTGCTGTGCGCCACTTCTTCAATCTCCATGCCGCCCGCTTTCGACGCCATAAAGACGTTCTGCCCCGTCTCGCGGTCGAGCACAATGCCCAAATAGAGTTCGCGCTCAATCGGCAGCGTCTCCTCAATCAGCAACCTCTGCACCAGCCGGCCTTCCGGTCCCGTTTGGTGCGTCACCAGCGTCATGCCGAGAATCTTCTTCGCCACCTCGACCGCTTCCGCCGCGTCTTTCGCGACTTTCACGCCGCCGCCCTTGCCGCGTCCACCCGCATGGATTTGCGCTTTCACCACTACGCTGCCGCCGATCTTCTTCGCCGCGGCCTCGCTTTCCTCTACTGTATAGGCGACTTCGCCGCGGGGCACCGGCACGTCGTATTTGGCGAGAATCGCTTTCGCCTGATACTCATGAATTTTCATAAATGGATCTGGACCAAAGGCTAGTGTAGCGTTTCGAGAATCGAGGGCCTACGATTTTATTCAGTCGGTGATATGCTGCAAAACAGACCAGATACGCCATCGTCATCGAGGATACATGTTACACCGCCGCTCGTTCATTGCTTCCGGATTTCTCGTCTCTTTCCTTTCCGCCGCTACCAAGGCCACCGCTGCTAAAGGTTCAACTCTCCAGGTGCATGTGACTTACACTGGCGCCGGCACTGTTGACGATGCGCACAAATTGTACGTTTCGCTCTGGGATACGCCCGACTTTGCCAAGGTTGGCGCGAGCCCGACGACGCCCATCGCCTTGAAATTCGTCACCGCCAAGTCGGCGGTAGCGGAATTTACCGATCTCGACAAGAGCCCTGTGTACGTCGGTATGGTCTTCGATCCAACCGGAAAGTGGGATGCCCAATCAGACCCGCCGTCGGGAACGTCGCTCGGGCTCTACAGCACAGAACCCGACGTGCCCGCGCCGGTTCCGCTTGATCCGGGGAAGACCACCAAGATTTCCGCCACGCTGGACGATTCCTATAAGAAGCCTTGACCATAACGGCCTCTTGTCCTCCGCCAGAATGAGACATCCAATCCCATTCGTGTCCCCCGCCTTCATTACTTGCCTGTTCGTCATTTCCTCAGCGCGCTGGATGGGTGCGGCCACCTCGCAGCTGGAGACGGATATTCCCGCGCTGATGCAGAAAGGAAATGTGCCCGGACTCGCGATCGCGGTGATTCGAAAAGGAAAGACATCTTGGGTGCGCGGCTTCGGCGTGAAAGAGATGAAATCAGCAGTGCCAGTGACGGAAAACACCATCTTTGAAGCAGCTTCACTGAGCAAGCCGGTATTTGCCTATGGAGTGCTCAAGCTGGTGGAGCAGGGGAAGTTGGGACTGGATGTGCCCCTGACGAACTATTTGCCCAAGCCGTATATTGTGGGTGATGACCGCCTCAACAAGATTACCGCGCGCATCGTTCTCAGTCACCGGACTGGCTTTCCGAATTGGCGGGGAGATGGAAAACCGCTTACCATTCACTTCACGCCGGGCGAGCGCTTTAGCTATTCGGGCGAGGGATACGTTTATCTCCAACGTGCAGTGGAGGAGATCACGGGCAAAGCGCTGAACGATTACATGAGCGGCGCGGTTTTCGCTCCGCTGGGAATGACCAGCAGCAGCTACGTGTGGCGTGCCGACTTCGATGAACGCACCGCAACGGGCCACGACGCAGACGGGAAACCGGTTCCGTTATGGAAGCCCAAGGAGGCCGGGGCTGCTTCCACCTTGAATACGACGGTCAAGGATTACGCGCTGTTTGTTGAGGCCGTGCTTAACAGAAAAGGTCTGAAGGCCGCTACGCTAAGTGAAATGGAGACGCCCGAAATCGCCCTTGACCCGGATTGCAGGATTTGCATAGACCGTGAGCCTAAAGCGCTATCGGCGACTCTGTTCTGGGGTTTGGGATGGGGCATTCAACGTAAGCAAGAAGGCGATGATCTGTGGCATTGGGGCGACAACGGTGCATTCAAAAGTTTCGTAATGGCCGATCCGAAAACCAAGACAGCCGTGGTGATGTTCGCGAACAGTGAAAATGGGCTGGCCATCGCGAAGCCTATAATCGCCGAGGCAATGGGCGCGGAACCTTTACCTTTCGCCTGGCTCAAGTACGACAGCAAATGACTTCGGAGCCCGACCCCGAAGCCTAAGGCGCCGATAGGAATCTGAGAATCTCCCGCATCAGCCGCTCTCCCTGATCGGTCTGGAAAATGAACTGGGCGTGTGCCGAACCTTCTAGAATCACCAGCTCTTTTGGGTCGGGCGCTTTCTCGTACTGTGCGCGAATCTTAGCCAACCGCGGCTTGTCGCCCGGGCCAAGGTCATCGCGACTCACGATGAACAACTTGCGACCCTTCAGCCTTTCGGGGGGGCCGTACGCTCCGTGTGCCAGTAGCACAACCCGATCGATTTCACCGGGCTTTGCCTCACCCAGCGCTCCTTCCGCAGCATCGCCTCCCATGCTAGCCCCGACAACCGAAACGGTTTTTGCTCCGTTCTCATGCAGGTAACGGACTGCGGCCAAGACGTCAAGCGGCGACCCAAAGTCGGAATGCGCGGCCTGCGGTCCTTCCTTCGACAGACCGAATCCGCGGAGGTCAATGGCCAAAACACAAAATCCAGCCGTCACCAGTGCACGCGCCTGCTTCTCCCAACTACTCTGTTCGAACCGGCCTCCGTGAGCTAGTACGACGCAGCGATCACCCGTTCCGTATAGGTCTGCGTAGATCGTCCATCCGTCTGGGGTCGGAAACGAGACGTGATTCTGTGCGCAGGTCAATCCAGCCAAAACCACCGCCGCCATAAATGCTCGCGCGACAAGCATAAGGCCAGTGTACTGCGAATACTGACGTCCAGATTCTTGCCGCTTAAAGGCCTAAGATCGATTCGGATGGACGGTTTGCCGTCTTGCGCGTGCTGCTGCAAAAATCGGAATTGAACCCCTACTTACCTAAGTGCGTGTCCAGGAACTTGGCCATGATCTGATCCACTTCCTTTGATTCCGGAAGATCTGGATTATTCCAAAACGCGTGCGGCAAAGCTTCGAACACCACCAATTCAGCATCCACGCCCGCCCGCAGGTACGCCCGATGTAAGATCGTTGTTCCACTTAGCAGCAAATCGCGCCCGCTGGTGACAAAGAGCGTCGGCGGGAATCCGCTCAGATCCGCATACAACGGCGACAGCACTGGGTCTTTAGGATCGGTTGAGCCAGTGTAGTATTCAAGTTCATGAGCGCCCGGTTTCGGAGGGTCGAGATGCCCTGCGAACCCGTTCAATGCATAGATCGCCGCTGAGTCTCCGCCCTGGCTAAAGTCGCCCATGCCGGAGAAAATTCCCGTCGCCCCCGGCAGCGGCAGATTCAACTGCTTCAACTTTGCGGTCACTTCGGCGGTCAGAATTGCACCAGCAGATGTGCCGTAGATACCAATGTGGCTCGGCTTGTACGTTTTGAGCAGCTCTTTGTAGACGGCAATCGCGTCATCTAAACCAGCCGGATACGGGTGCTCAGGCGCCAGGCGGTACAGCACGGCTACTACTTTCGTTCCGCTCAAATTCGCAATCGGAATCGTCTCTGTCAGCGACCCTGAATCTGAGTTGAAGCCGCCTCCATGCAGGTTAATAAGCACGCGGTCACCCTTCTCAGGGGCGATGCTCAAAGGCGTTACCACTCGCACGGGCACGCCCGCCATCGTATCCGCCGCCACATTCGCCGGGTACAGTTTCTTCGATGCCTCTCCGGCACCCGCCTGCCATTTGTCGGTACCAGCCCGCCGCTGTTCGAGCGTCTGGGGCACGACTGCATCTGATACTACCCGAGCGAGCACCTTCTGGGCTTCTGGGCTGATTGTGGTCGGAACCGGCACCACTCGGCTTATGTACGCTGTTCCGTCCGGTCCGATCTTGCTGCTATCGGTTTGCGGTACATCGCCGGAACTCTGTGCAAAGCTCTGACATAGAGCCTGCGAAACGCAGATGGCGACAAAGCCCAATGGTCTTCTGCATCTACCCATGGCGAACTCGATTCTCCTCGGACCCTATATTATCGATGCTCCGGCCGGGCTTTGTTTGACGGATCCTTATCTCTTACCCGAATGCGCCAGTTCGCGCCAACTGGCCTCCTTCATCTCAACGTTAAACTTGCCAGCCGCGTGCTTGATGCGCTTCCAAGCTTCGTCTCGCTCGGCATCGGTCACACCTTCCACTTGGTTGAACCGCGCAATGGCGTTGCGGACATGGGCGGCATCGTGCAGCGGTTCTTTGCGTTGCTTTGGAAATGCGAATTCGCCCGCGCTGATGTTATCTCGCTTTTCTTCGTTAATCTTGCTCATTGGCTTACCTTTCTAACAGCACGTTGCTATTGCACCAATTAGATCGCGGTTCGGCGACCGGTGTTTCATCCATTTCAATCGGCAAACCGCCACGGCCATTTAAATTGGCGCGAGCCACATCTTCGCTGAACTCTGAATTACGCTTAAGGTATGACTGACACGCAATTATATTTCGCCGTCGGCTTGCCTTGTCTCACTGTCATCGCGAGCCTGGTCTTGAGCATATTCACGATGTCCGGCGTCAGGGAGGACATGCGTGAGATTCGCGCGCACTTGCTTACCATCGTCGAGAAGCTCGGATCGATGGATGTGGGGATCGCCAAATTGATTGACGAGAACGGCTGAACCATATGGCCGCTGCGAACATTAACCTTTAAGTCAGACGGAATCGCGCGTGGCGGTGAATGTTTCCGGAAGGCGCGAATCGTAGCCCGATTCAGTCTGCAGGCGAAACTTGATTTTTCCCTCTAGCAGCTTGCCGGAATATTGGTGTTTCTCTTCATACGTTTTGTCGCCGGCCATGCTGGTTGACTGAGTTGAAAAACTGATCTGGTTACCGGCAATTTTGGCATCCTGCAGGACGCGGGGCACGGTGACATACGTGGCAGATCCTAAGAGATCATCATCGTCCAGTTCGAACTTGAAGACTTCTTCGTAGGTAACGCCCCAGCTGTATTGCACAGTGGCGCGCCAGGTGCCCATAAAATCCGCCGACTGCGGCGGGGGAGACACGATTCGATCCAGCGCGGCGATGAGTTGATCGGCGTCCCGTTGAAAAGAAGTATCGTGCAAGACCATGGCTTGCACGCGCGCGAGCGGCGCCAAAGCTTCCGGCAGTTGCTCCGCTGGCGGCATGCCCGCGCCGCCTACCAGCACGGGGCATAGGTGTATGTTCCCTTCGAAGGCCGCCGCGATCTCACGGCGCACAAAGTCTTGCGGATCAAACAGGCGGGCAGCGCCCGTCGCGGAAGCAATCGTCAACCAGGAGCGTCCGATGACGACTACCAGCGCCGAACAACGCTTTTCGGCTTCATCGAGCACATGCACAAAATCGTCGCCCAATTTGATGCCGTCCACATCCATGAAAACTTGCTCAGAGCCGAAGTGGGCGCAAAGCCGGTCGTACACGCGACCGGCATAGCCGGCGGAATCGTCGCGCCGGTAGCTAATGAATATGGCGGGCATATTCGACGATAGCTAATCCTTGGGCCACCACTTTGCGAGGCACTGGGCGAGTTGTTCGGAACGAATAGGTTTGGCGATGAAGTCGTCCATGCCGACCGCGAAACAGTGTTCGCGGTCCGATTCGGTAGCCGAAGCGGTGAGGGCGACGATGGGCACAGCTGAGCAGCCGCCCGCCAAATTGCGAATGGCGGTGGTGGCGGCAAAACCGTCCATTTGCGGCATGACCAAATCCATCAAGATCAATCCGTACTCTTGTTGAGTGACTTTCTGCAGGGCGGCGAGACCGTCGTCGGCGGTATCGACATCGCAACCTAGCCTGGCGAGCAATGCACAGGCCAGCTTCTGATTGACGGCGTTATCGTCGGTTACCAGCACCCGGAACGCGCCCGTTTTCGGCTGAACGATGGGAGGTTTAGAAGAGAGCTGGGCGTCGCACAAAGGAGGCGAGTAGCCACCGGGAGCAAGTTCAGATAACTTCTCCCAAAGAACTCGGGCGCGAACAGGCGTAGGGAGGACGGCATCGGCGACCAGTTCTTTGGTTTTCTCCAACGGGTCGGAACTGAGTAAAACGAGTTTGGGCGGCACAGCGCCACGATTTGAGCGAATGGCGGGAATCAGCGGCGACAGCGCATCGCTGGTACCATCGACGATCACCATTTGAAAAGGGCTGCCTGCTTTGGCGGCAATATCCAAAGACTCCGCCACGCCCGCCAAATCGCACTCTTTGACAATCATTCCCCAGCGCTGGCACCACTCCGAAACCACAAAGCGGGCAATCTGCTGGCCACCACTCACCAGCACGGAGGCACCGGCGAGGCGGCCATCGTCGGGCAGTGGACGGGATTTCGCTTCATCGATTTTCAGCGGAATTTCGCAATAGAAAGTAGAGCCCTCGCCTTCGATGCTGTGAGCGCCCAGTTCGCCGGCCATCAGTTCAACGATTTGCTTGACGATCGACAAACCAAGACCTGTTCCTCCGAAGCGCCGCGAAATGGTTGGATCGGCCTGGCTGAAGCGGGTAAACAGGTGTTTTAGAGTTTCTTTGGGAATGCCAATGCCGGTATCGTGAATGGAAATACGAACGGCGCCGCGGGTTTCCGGGGAATTCGCGCAAGACTGGCTCGAGGTCGAGCGCTCCGCCCGAATGTCTTCGGGAGTTCCTTCCTGTTCGGCGGCGCGCAGCCGCTCCGTTGAAAAACCGGCCGGAACATCCGAATTAGTTAACCGCTCCTTCGGTACGAGTAGAGGCGGCGGAGCCGCCTTCGCAGTCGCGGCTCGGCTAGGGGTTGTGCGTTGTCGCAGGGTTTTCATTGTCATCGCAGGGACGTCGTTTACTTGCACTTCGACGAGAACGTAGCCGGAAGGCGTGAACTTGACGGCGTTGGAAAGAAAATTCATTAAGATCTGGCGCAGCCGTCCGGCATCGCCGACAAAGCGGCGCGGGACGGCGGCAGGATACCAGCAAGCCAGCTCGAGGGATTTTTCATGCGCCTTAAAGGACATGATGTCGAGGACATCTTCGATCAAGCTCTCTAAATCAAAAGAAGTTTCATCCAGTTCCAGCTTGCCCGCTTCGATTTTCGAAAAATCGAGGATGTTGTTCAGCAAGCCAAGCAGAGCTTCCGCCGACTCGGCGATGATGCGCGCATAGCCCAGTTGTTCCTCGGTAAGGTCGGTGTGCAACAGCAAACCCGTCATGCCGACGACGCCGTTGAGCGGAGTGCGGATCTCGTGACTCATGGCCGAGAGGAACTGACTTTTGGCGTGCGTCGCGTCTTCAGCCACCTGCTTCTCCGCTGTCAAAGCGGCGTTCGCGACGCGCAGCTCTTCTAAGCGCTGGCGCTCGGTGATGTCGAGCGAGATAGAGCCCACGAGCTTCTTCCCGTTGACCCCGACAAAGGGAAAGCGCAGCACCTGGTAGAGCCGGTCATGGCCGCCTAACCGGAGGGTTTCCGATTCGCTGGTTACGGCGCTTTTTAGACACTCATCATGCCGCTCTTTAAGCAAATGCGCGGTGGCGGCCGGCCAAACGTCGAAAAAAGTCTTACCGACCCAACCTCCTACGTCCCAATCAAGATGCCGCTTCATGGCCGGATTGACAAAGATATAGCGTCCTTCTTCGTCCACAATGGAGGCACCGGCTGGACTAAACAGCATAAAAGCCTCAAAGCGCTGTTCGGCCAGCTTGAGCTCCGTGATGTCGACGATTACGATGCGGGCAACGGAGGCCGCGCCTTCGAGCGCGAGGCTCATTGTGAGGCGCGCCCACAACGGAGCGAGATTCGGCCGGACGATCCTTAGTTCACAGGACTGTGCCTCGCCGCTTTCCAACAAGCGCCTGCGAGTCAGAAAATAAATATCCTGATCTTCATTGAAGATCGACTGCGCGAAACTGCGCTGACCCAAGCTCGACCGATTCGCTCCGAGGAGAGCCGAAGCGCGGAGATTCATTTCGAGGATAGCGCCCTTATCGTCCACCGTGAGGTAACCGACCGGCGCCAAGTCATAAAGATCGAAGTAACGAGCGCGCGAATGTTCGAGATCGGCCTGCGCACGGCGCAGTTCCTCGTTCTGCATCTCGAGTTCAATCTGATGGATGCGCAACTCTTCAAGCGCGTCGAGGGCTTCGCCGGCGAGCGGTTTGTCCAAAGCGCTGCCGGATTTAACCGCAAATCTTTCAAGAGCTCGTTTGCGCAGTTCCTGAAATGAATCGGTGGACGAACCCGGAAGGCGATCGTCTTGCTTCTTACTCGCCGATGCCATTCTTACGCTATCGCGCTCCGGAGGCAGTGGCCGGGTGACTTGACAACGAGCGCCGCCTCCGACTCGCTACGACATTCTACACTTTTTACGGTACTGAAACAAGGTGTTTGTTTATTGTAAGCTGGTTCTCATTCGTGGGACCGCTGTAAAGGGCGCAGACCACTGTGCACGGGCTACGCTCCCTTGAAAAACAGGGAAGGTGGCGGAAGAGAAGAAAGGCCAAACTAGGTCGCTGACGCTTCCGGCTCGGATTGGGCGCGATGTCGATTTTCATTATCATCGGTGGCCCGAAGGGCCATGGACACTCCGTTGAAAAACCGGCCGGAACATCCGAATTAATTAACCGCTCCTTCGCAGTCGCGGCTCGGCTAGGGGTTGTGCGTTGTCGCAGGGTTTTCATTGTCATTGGTGGGCCGAAGAGGCGGCGCGCAGCCGCGCCCTTTGCGCTTCTTTCGGAAATTCAATAGTGAACGCGGCGCCTGGATTGGTTTGCACTCGCAGTGTTCCTGCGAGCTGATTCGTGAGAAGGTCGACAATCGGCAAACCCATCGATTTGGCGTTTTGCCAATCGAAGCCCTCCGGCAGTCCGATGCCCCGATCCGCCACCGAGAGAGTCACCACTGCCGCGGCGCTTTCGCGCAGCTCAACGACAATTTCACCGCTCGCGCCGGGCGGATAGGCGTACTTGACCGCGTTGGTGACGAGCTCATTCAGAATGAGGCCGCACGGTATGGCCTGATCGACTTTGAGAAGCACATGCGCGGTGTTCAAGCAGGCTGTGACACCGTGCCCCAAGCCATTGTAAGTCTGCATGAGGTCAGCGATCAGCATGCGCGCGTAATCCGCGAAGTCGATTTGATCCATACACTGGCTGCTGTAGAGCAACTCATGAATGTGCGCCATGGAGGCGATGCGGCGTTGACTGTCTCTGAGCGCGGCGGCGGCTCGGTGGTCGGTGAGCAGATCGCCCTGCATGCGCAACAGGCTCGAAATCACCTGCAGATTATTCTTCACGCGGTGATGCACTTCCTTCAGCAGCGTTTCTTTTTCGTCGAGCAAGCGCCGCAATTCGTCTTCTTTGGCCTCGAGCTTTTCGAGAGCCTGGGCACGGTTGCGCACCTCGGTTTCCAGAAGTACCTTGGCTTGTTCTTGCTCATGAATATCCGTGAAGGTGCCGAACCAGCGGAGAATTTCGCCCTGCGAATCGCGATCGGGAACGGCACGCGCCAAATGCCAGCGATAAGTGGCATCGGAAGCACGCCTCAGACGGCACAAAAACGCAAACTCGCTTGCGGCCGCAAATCCGCGGCTGGATGTATAAATGCAATCCGGCAGATCGGCGGGATGCACAGCGGATTGCCAGTTCCGATGCTTTTCCCGATCCAAGGCGCAGCCGGTGTACTCAGACCAGCGTTCGTTGTAATAATCCACTTCGCCAGTGGGCGTGGAAGTCCAAACGATCTGCGGCATGGAGTTCGCTTGCTGGCGCAATTGCCGTTCACTCTCCTGAACCTGCAATTCGGCAGTTTTGCGCTCGGTAACGTCAATGATGACGATGCGGCAGACGCGCTCGCCACTGCTTTCTTCGCCAAGGCTCATTTCAAGGCGCGCCCAAAAAGGCGCTCCGACGAGCGGGGACATCCTCAATTCACAGAATTGCGGCTCGGCTGTCTTGAGCAGACGCCTGCGGCTGACATAATAGGTATCCTGGTCCTCAACGAGAACGCAACGAGAGAATTTGCGACCATCCAAGGCGGCGCGGGTGGTGGCTAACAGAGCGGCGGCGCGCACGTTCATCTCGACGATGGCGCCATCGCCGTCTACGGTGACGTAGCCTACGGGCGCCAGATTGTAGAGGTCGAAGTAACGGGCGCGGGAGCGTTCCAGATCCATCTGCGCCAGCTGGAGTTCCTCATTTTGCATCTCCAGTTCGATCTGATGAATGCGAAGTTCTTCCAGGAAACTCGCGCAAGACGGGCACGGTGTCGAGCGCTCCGCCCGAATGTCCTCGGGAGTTCCTTTTTGTTTGGCGGCGCGCAGCCGCTCCCTTTGCGCTTCCAGCCGCTCCGGAGCAACATCCGGCAGTGGCTCAAACTGATTGTGGGCGACACCATTAGACACAAGGTCATGGGACGTATCCTGGTCCCCATGAAGAGCTGCGCCAGCCTTCTTCTGGACGGCGCGCTGGCGAAGTTCGGCGATGAAACTCGTTGAACAATCCGCCGAAACAGCGTCTTTGCGTGACAATGCCACGTTAACCACCTCCAAAACAGGAGACTATCGTGTTGAAGGTGGCAACGACCTCAGGGCATAGTCTCCTCGCGCGCCATCCTGAAACATCCCGTGGCGCGGCTAAAAAAGATTCAAAGTGAGATTATACGACAACCATTACACATACGACAAGCATTAAACGACTTGCCCCGCGGCTTGGGAGAAATTCTTCCGCGCGACGTCGATGACGTAAACCACGGCTTCGCCTTCGGCAATGCGCCAGGAGGCAAATAAGGCCCAGCCGCGCGAGCCATCTTGACGAAGGTATTGCCGTTCGTAAGGAACCGCCCGGCCGGTGGTTTTCAACTCCGTTAGCGCTTGGCGCGACGCTTCTATCCACTCGGGAGGAGTGATGGAATCCCAGTCGATCTTGCCGGCCTCGAGATCTTCGTGGGTGCAGCCGGCCATGCGAAGAAAGGCGCCGTTGGCGGAGGTAATAGCGCCATCGATCTTGAAGAAAACGATGCCGACCGTTTCGATTTCGGCGGCGGCGCGAAAGCGTTCCGCTTCGCGCAGCTTTTGTTCGGCCGCTTTGCGCAAAGTGATATCGACGAAGGTAATCACAGCGCCTTCGATGACATTTTCGACCGTGCGATAGGGCCGGATACCGAGGATATACCAGCTGCCCGTTTTGGTTTGGACCTCGGTTTCGGAGGGAACGAGCGTGTCGAGTACGGATTGCACCTCGCTTAACAGGTCGTCATGACCTAGCAGATTGGAGACGATATGCGCGAGCGGCCGGCCGATATCGCCCGGAATCAAGTTAATGATTTGCGTGGTGGACGGTGTAAAACGCGCGATGCGCAATTGATGATCGACAAAGAGCGTTCCAACGCCGGTGCCGGCCAACAGATTGTTCATATCGTTGTTGATGCGGGAAAGGTCGTAGACTTTCTGCTGGAGTTCGGCGTTGACGGTCGCCAGTTCTTCATTCACCGATTGCAATTCCTCTTTGGAGGTTTGGAGTTCCTCATTGGTGGACTGCATTTCCTCGTTGACCGATTGCATTTCCTCGTTGGAAGACTTGAGCTCTTCGCCGGAGGTCTCCATTTCTTCGACAATGGTTTGAATATATTCGTCTTTGGCGCGGAGTTCGTGCTCGAGAGCGGCAATGCGGGCATGGGAGGCAGGGGTAATGCCCTTGCCCGATTTGGCGGCTTTGCCGCGTGACGCCGCTGCGCCTGGCGGCTTCTCATCGAGCGTCACGACATAGAGGTCGGGTGCGGAGGAAATAGCGGCGGGAATCACGGCGACATTCGCGGTGATGAAGCTGCCGTTGGTTTTTATTCGAAGGCCATTGGCATGCACGATTTCCCTCTTAGCCACAGCGCGACGTAGAGCGGAGGTGAGATCGCGGCGCAAACCTTCACGCGCCATAGTCAGAATGTTGGAAGCGGCGTCACCAGGGGCCGGTTCGAGGTAGTTGCCGGTGCGGCCATGGAAATAGAGAATTTCGCCAAGCCCATTTACCAGGACGGCCGCATGGCTGAGGTGCCGCAGCAAGGTCTGGTAAGTTACTTCGCGAACATTGAGTTTTGCCTCGTGGTTGTTAGCATCGCCAGCCGAAGCAATCGCTGTTCGAGGGGCAAGAGAGATAGCGCTGGTAGCGCCCATGGGCGGCCTGGCGATACCGGTGACCTCGTCTTTGCGAACGTACAGCCTGGCTTTGCGGTCGAGGGCATCAAAGAGCCACGGTTGATCGCCGATGGTTTCGGAATTTCCGAGGAACAATATGCCACCTGGGTTGAGCGCGTAATGAAACAAGGGCAGCAGACGCTTTTGCAGATCGGCATTCAGGTAGATGAGCAGATTGCGACAGCTCACGAGGCCCAGTTTCGAGAATGGCGGATCTTTGAGGACGTCCTGTTCGGAAAAGATGAGCAGATCGCGAACGGTTTTATGGATGCGATAGGAGCCGGCTGAATCCTGGGTAAAAAAGCGCGTGAGACGCTCGGGTGAAACATCGGCGGCAATGCTGGCGGGAAAGACGCCGGTGCGGGCTTGATCGGTCGCCTGGCGGTCGATGTCGGTGGCAAAGATCTGGACCGTGTAGGCCTGGAGCAGCCTTTCGAGATGTTCCTGAATGAGGATGGCGATGGAGTAAGCTTCCTCGCCGGTGGAGCAACCGCAAACCCAAACGCGAATAGGTCCGCCCGGAGGCACGCCTTCAAACAGGCGTGGAATGCCGATGGTTTGGAGAGCGGCAAACGCATCGGCATCGCGAAAGAAATTGGTGACGCCAATCAGCAGATCGCGAAAGAGGGCGTGGGCTTCGGCGGCATCCTGCTGCATGAAACGGAGATAGTCGGAGGGGCGCTCGATTTGATGGAGGGCCATGCGGCGCTCGACGCGGCGGTTGAGGGTGTTCTCTTTGTACTGGGAGAAGTCGTGGCCGGTTCTGACGCGTAAGAGAACGCAAATTTTAGCGAGAGTGTCTTCCGACTTTTGCGGCGGCGCGATGGGGGGTTTGATCTTCCTGCCGAAAATTTGGTTGACGTAGGCGATCAAATTCTCGGGCATCTTGGCCGGCGGCAGGACGTAATCAACCAAACCGGTGGCGATGGCGTTGCGGGGCATGCTGTCGAATTCAGTAGTTTCGGGACTTTGTACCATGGCCATGCCACCTTCCGCTTTAACGGCGCGCAGACCCAATGTGCCGTCGCTGCCGGTGCCGGAAAGGACGATGCAAATGGCGCCGTCGCGCTGATCGGCGGCGAGGGAGCGAAAGAAGAAATCGATGGGCAGGCGGACGCCGCGCGGCGTACTGGGCTCGAGCAACTGGAGCTTGCCGCGCAGGACAGCCATATCGCGGTTGGGAGGAATAATATAGGCGCAGCTGGGTTTCACCTCCATACCGTCTTCGACTTCGTACACTTGCATGCGTGTGTAGCGCTTGATGAGTTCGGTCAAAATACTTCTGTGATCGGGAGCCAGGTGCTGGACCAGAACGAACGCAATGCCTCTTTCGGTGGTGGGCGGCATGGCGGTGAGGAAGGATTCGAAGGCGGCGAGACCGCCGGCGGAAGCGCCGATGCCCACGATGGGGAAGCTCTTGGGCGGAGAAAGATCAATAGGGAGGGGCTGAACGCCATCTGGCGGTTCAGGCCTGGGAGCGGCGAGTTTCTTCGCGGATTTCCGAGCGGGATCCGCCACGCTCAGATCAGCTTTTTTATTAGCCATTTCCGACCTCCAGTGTTTGCCGATTAGCACTAAGGATACAACTAATGCGGTTGGTTGGCGTATGGGGCGATGTGAGGGCTGTTTTTTCGCCGAGCAGGTGGGCTGGGCCGGTGCGGATGACGGCGTCCATTCCACCGACGATTGATCGCGTTTTTACGATTCGAACCCAATTTGCCGATTCTCTTTTCTTTTGTTGACGGTAGAGGCGCAACGGCGACAGCAAGTCTCGATGCGGGGCGTTTTTTGCGATTCAAAGCCAATTTGAGCGTTTCTCCTTCGCGGGGCGCAACGGCTCCCAACGACTCAGTGTGAGGGGCTGGGCGAACAATGAAAGAATTTTTCGTTTGGATGTATTTGAAAAGACGGGAAATCGAGTTGTGGGAATTTTGTGACCAAAAAAGGCCGCCGCGGGAGGGGATCAAAACGCAACTTTCGAGCTGAGGATCGGTTGTCAACGCTCCGTTGAAAAACAGCTTGAAATTGGCCATATCGTTACCGCTCCGTTGAAAGACCGGGTAACCGATTGACTCCACGAAGGTGGGGAAACTGGTTTTTCATCTTCATTGGTGGGCCGAGGAGGAGGCTGACCGGGGGGTCAGCCGCCGACCTGGGGGTCCGCCCCACAGAACGCGAGGCCCATGGACACTCCTTGACAGTCGTGGTTCAGTAAGCCTACCCCGGCCGCGACGAGGCCCACTTCAGTGCCGCACGCCCGTTCAATACGCGACAAAGCATCATGGAGCCGAGCCACCGCTTGGAAAGGTATTATGTTAAAGACATGTCACCTATCACAAAGTCCCTGAAGACTCGCATCGAAGAACTCACTGCATCTATTGAATCGCAGACGACTGAGCGGGCCGCCTATGAACGGGTCCTCCAAATTGAGCTTGCCCAAGAGGCTACGTCAACTGAGGCGAGTCAGAGCGAAGGCTCAGCCAAAGCCAGTCCCGGCTCCACTCACGGCACACCAGGTGTTGATCTGACCAACGTCGAATTCACCGGCAACAAGACGGCCTTTGTCGTTGCCATCGTGAACACCCATCGTGCTGCTGGAGCAACTCCCAAAGAAATCAGAGAAGTGTTCACGTCGCGGAAGATACCACACAGCGACAATCTGATCTACACGACGCTGAGTGCGTTGGTTAAGGACAAGAAGCTGCGGCGGCGCGATGGCCGGTATTTCGGGACGGGGAGCGCAACGGTTCCGAAGAGTGTGAGCGCCGCACCTGCTAAGAAGAAGATGAGTCCGGCAGCCATCAAGAAAATTAGAGAAGGGGTCAAAAAGTACTGGGCCGCCAAGAAGGCGGCGGCCAAATAGAGGTGCGACACACTCTTCGTTCCGGCAAATTTTCCTCACTGCTGAGTCGGAACCGATTCGAATCGACTTGGCAGAAGATGTGACATGATGGCGGCGTCTATTTGAGCCCTCCATGAAACGACTTTTCCGATACCGAGCCTTCTGCTACACCGTTCCCGTTTGGGCAATGCTGATTTTGTTGGGTGTGTCCTACGGTCAACGCGACTCCACTGGATGGACGCGCCTGTCGAGCCGCTTAGGAGAACTACCGACGCCCGGTACGTCGCGGGAGCAGACCGGTGTCTTGGCTGCGCATATCGATCCAGATTCGCCAGCCACAGATTTCGTCATGAGCTTTCGCATAACAGGCCCAGCGTTGGTTTGGTACCGGCGCGTTCCAACGGGCTGGCTGAGGTACCCGATTGAACCGGAGTTCCTGCCGATTGAAGCGGGCGGGGCCGCCTACGATATCGATGGCGATGGCGACGTAGACATAGTTTTCGGGAACGACTGGCAGGGCAACAAGCTTTGGTGGTGGGAGAATCCGTATCCGAACTTCGATCCAAGTGTCCCGTGGAAGCGGCATATCATCAAGAACAGTGGCGCAACTCAGCACCATGACCAGGTGTTTGCGGATATTAAGGGTACCGGAAAGCCGCAACTCGTCTTCTGGAACCAGCAGGCGAAAGCGATTTATCTGGCGGATATCCCGAGCGATCCACGCCATACCGAGCCGTGGCCCTATGTGGAAATCTTCAATGGCCACGCCGGTGAAGGCGAGAACGGGGCGGCCTTATACGCCGAAGGCATGGACGCTTTCGATATCGATGGCGATGGAAAAGTGGACCTGTTGGCGGGCAATTACTGGTTTCACCACGAAGGCGGCAACCAGTTTCGCCCGATTCGCGTGGGGGTGATCGGAGGGCGCATTAGGGCGGGGCGTTTCAAGAAAGGAAAGTATCCGCAGATTGTCATCGCGCCGGGAGATGGCTCTGGTCCTCTCATGATCTACGAGTGCAAAGGCGATCCTATGAATTCAAGCGACTGGAAGGGAACAAGGTTGTTGGATCGCGACATGATCCACGGTCACACACTGGAGCTGGGCGACGTAAACGGCGATGGCAATCTCGACATTCTGGCGGCGGAGCAAGGCAAGTGGAATCGCGGCCCTGAGAAACTGGACAACCCAAACGCCACGGCTTGGATTCTATACGGCGACGGGAAAGGCGGATTCACGCCCGTGATTCTGGATGAGCATGAGGGCTGGCACGATGGCAAGCTCGCCGATTTTGACGGCGATGGGGACCTGGACATTCTTCAGAAGCCCTATGCCTGGGACGCGCCGCGCGTGGACCTATGGCTGAATCATGGTACTGGCGCTTTTCGAAGTTGGAGCCCGAAGCAAGCCGCAAGTGTCGAGCCGCACCACTTCGCCCAACCCGTGGGTATGGAGCTATGGACATACCGGGAACAGTTGAAGCGCGACCTTCCGGCCACGCTTAGCAAGATAGGCGCTCTGGGTATTCAGACGGTGGAGACCGCGAGCTTTTATGGCCACAGCGCGAGTGAATTCAAGACATTACTGGACAACGCCGGGTTGCGCTGCACAAGCTTGATTGCCGGCTACGAACGCTTGGAGCAAGGGCTGCCTGAGGTGATTGCAGACGCTAAGGCGCTGGGGGCCTCGTATGTACTGGCATCCACGATTCCTCATAACGGCACTCTGACGGAAGAGCAGGTACACAACGCCGCAGCCAACTTCAACGATTGGGGCGAACGTTTACGCGCCGTGAACCTGCAGTTCGGGTATCACCCGCACGGCTTCGAGTTTGTGCAGACGCCCACTGAGACGCTGTTCGACGTGCTCGTGCGTGAGACCAAGCCGGAGTCGGTATTCTTTGAAATGGATACATTCTGGTTCGCACAGGCGGGCGCCGATCCGGCAGCGTTCCTCGAGCGCTATCCGAAGCGCTTCCGGCTCTTGCATTTAAAGGATATGACACGGGGAACAGAACAGAATACCAGCGGCAGGGCTAGTGATGAATCGAGCGTCGCGCTAGGTCAAGGCCAACTGCGCTGGCCGGAGATTCTCCGGCAGGCCGAGCGGGACGGGGTTGTAGCCTACTTCATTGAAGACGAATCACCTTCGGCAGCGGAGCAGGTGCCAGTCACTCTCGAATATTTGAAGAGAGTCCGCTATTGAGCAGTCAGTTTGAATGCTCCCACCTTCTGACTGACCGGCTTTTCACAATCGGTTTCGGGGGTTCGAATTTCATTTCTCCGGGTAGATGACCTCCCCACCGCGGATCGTGTAGCGAACTTGTGAAAATGCCGAAGTCTTCTGAGCCGGATCGGCAGTGAGCACCACAAGATCGGCATCCAGTCCTTGCGCTATGCGTCCGCTGTGAGTTGCGTAACCGAAGCGCTGGGCGGGGTTGGTGGTGAGCGAGGCAAGAATCTCCTGAAAACTCATTCCGGCGCGGGACATCCAGGTGAATTCTTCGGAGGTGTCGAACTGCTGGATGTAACCAACGTCGGTGCCGAAGAGAACTTGTCCTCCGGCTCGAGAGAAAGCCTCCAGTTGCCGGGCCGCCCTGCTCATCCGCTTTTCGATATCGTCAGGTGAGGCATTGGCTTTTTTGGATTCGACATCCCAAAGGGTGAGCGTCGGGGTGAGTGCCATGTGAGCTGCCACCAGGCGATGGGCGAAAGACGGACTCCAGAGGTCATCGATAGGTGTGGTGTGGGCGACGATATCGACCCCGCTCTGAAGCGCTACCTCGATTCCTCGATCATTGGAAACATGTGCAAAAACAGGTTTGCCAGCGCGGTGGGCCGCGGTGGCGATCGCCTGGGCCAGGTCCAAGGGCATGGTCAAGATTTCGTTGCGTTCCACCGAATTCGCAAAGATCTTAATGCCATCCGCGCCGTCGCGGACCTGCTGCCGCACCCGCTGCTCTGCCTGCGCGGTTGATTCCACCTCCGGGATGCTAATGTGATTGGCTTCGAGGAACCCTTCGATGTAAATCGGCGCCTTCACCCAGAATGGCTCGCCGGCTGTGAGAATCCGCGGACCTTTCGCTTCGCCGCTTGCGATGCGATGGCGGATGAGATTAGTGTTCTGGAGAACGGAAGCGATGTCAAAGACGGTAGTGAATCCCCACCGTGTGAGCATCTGTTGAAGTTGTGACGTGAGCTGATCGGACGAGAGTTTTTCCGCATGAAGCAACCCCGGCAAAAGGATGTGCACGTGGCTGTTCCAGAAACCGGCAGTCACGACGAGGCCCTTGCAGTCGATCACGGTCGTACCGTGCGGGACTTTGATCTCTGCCATTGGTCCAACCGATAGAATGTGGGTGCTGTGTATGAGGATTGTGCCGCTTTCCATTGGTGGTTCAGATGGAGAGAGATAAATCCTTGCACCAACCAAGGCGAGGTCGGACGCGCGGCTCTCTGGAGAGCGCAAAGGGCGCGGCTGCGCGCCGCCAAACAAGTAAAGGAACTCTTTGACATTTCGGGCGGCGCGCTTGACACCGCGCCCGTTTTGCGCGAGTTCCTCCAAAACTGCAAAAAATATCAGAACCAAGAGAAGAGGCAGCGTCAGTCGAAGTCGCATGTTTATAAAGATGCGAGGTAAGCTCGGAATTGCCCAAAGTGTCAGTCCAGTCCGCGCTCAGCGGAGATTCGGCCGTAGGCTGGCGCCCTCAGGCTGACGCCGCTTGGTGCTTTTCAACGCTGACCGGGGATGTGGCGCTCAGAATGCTTCGAGCTTGCTCGAGCTCCGCCGCGATGCCATGCACCACCAGGACAAACTTACCGGCGGTGATTTCCGCCTCATATTTGACGGCGCTATCCTTCGGGATGCCGAGGCTGACTAAACCAGCCGTCAGTGCCGAGAGACCGCCGACGACCACGGCCGATTCCAAGGCGCCAATGAGAGCCGCCAAAAAGGGACCGGCTACCAAAACAGGGCCGATGCCGGGAATCAGAAAAAAGCCGGCTCCAAACAGCAATCCCCATATGCCGCCCCAGAACGCTCCCAGCCCTCCCCAAGACTTCATACGATCGCCTGTGCTGTAATAGCCGACGACTTTTTCTTCGGTGTGGTAATCCTTTCCGACAATAGAAATTTTCTTGATATCGAAAGAGGCAGAGCTCAACTTTGCCACCGCCTGCTCGGCTTCGGTGTGGCTTTCATAGACGGCGACTACGTTGTCCTGGTCATTCATGGGTTCTCCTTTTTTGGGTCTTGGCTGAATCGCCTTTGCGTGGGCGCCGCAAGACCGTCTCATCACATTAGCGCGTTTTTATGAAACGGCGATGAAAGGGCTGCGCGACATGAAAGGATAGATTCGTGGAAATGGAGGCCGAGCGTAGCGGGTACGTCAGGCTTTGGCCACCTGATCAGCCTTCGGTGGCTGCTAGACACATCGACCTGAATCATCGCTTATCGGACCACCTACTACGCTCCCGCCCAAGTCGCGGCGCGCTTTTCCAGAAACGCCGAGATCCCCTCTTGCGCATCCGCCGTGATCGCGTTGTTGGCCATCACTTCTTTGGTCAAGGCGTACGCAAGCGGCTGAGCCAGTTCGATCTGCGAATAGAAGGCATGCTTGCCAATCCCCACAGTCAACGGACTCGCTTCCGTGATGCGCTTAGCGAGTTTCAAAGTGGCTTCGCGCAATTCGTCGGCGGAGACGATGAAGTTGACCAAGCCCCATTCAGCCGCCGTTTCGGCGTCGATCGTCTCACCGGTCAGCAGCATCTGCAGCGCGCGCTTGCGGCCGATAGCGCGGCTGAGCGCCACCATCGGCGTGGAACAGAACAAGCCAATGCGAACGCCCGGAGTGGCGAAAGCGCCTTCTTCAGCCGCCACCACCAGATCGCAAGTAGCCGCTAACTGACAGCCTGCGGCCGTCGCGACACCTTGCACCTCGGCAATCACCGGCTGGGGAATCGATTGAATCTTCGCCATCAGTTCGCTGCACACGTCGAACAGCGTCCGGTATTCGTCGATGGCACAACCTACCATCTCGCTCAGATCGTGGCCTGCCGAGAAGACCTTTCCCGCCGCCGCCAGAATGATGCAGCGGACGTCTTTGTCGTGTTCGAGGACGCCCAAAAGAGCAATCAACTCCTGCATCAGCTCGAGCGAAAGCGCGTTGCGTTTATCCGGCCGGTTCAGCGTTACGATGGCGGTGGAAACTTGGAATTCGAGGGTTAAAGTTTTGAAAGACATTCAATGCAAGCCTCGCAATTGCTAGTGAACCATGAAGAGCTTCGACGCGCTTGCGCGAATGTTGTTATCATGATTGTGTACCATGATAACATGATCCGGACACAAGTGAGTTTAAACGAGATTGAATACGAGTTGGCCAAGAAACAGGCTGCTGCGTTGGGCATCTCAGTCGCAGAGTTCGTTCGCCGGGCCATTCGGGAACTGCTACCAATTCCAGACGAAGGGCCATGGATGAAGTACGCGGGATTCGTGGCTACCGGCGATCCAAAATCCAGCCAATCAATCGACGATATCGTCTATGGCTCGAAGGACTGACAAGCCGCGTCACAGGGCGGCAGGAAAGCCGGGAAGCCCTGGGGGAACCCCCCTCGAAGCCTATGTGGACACTTCCGCGCTCATCGCTTTTCTAGACCGATCCGATAGCTACCACTTGGCATTCAAGCGATTATTCTCCTCGCCGCCTGTGCTCGTGACTTCAGCGCTTGTCGTTGCGGAAGGCCATGGCTGGTTTCTGCGCCGCTATGACAGACATCGGGCAACGGAGTTTCTCGCCTTCGTCGAGGCGCTGCCGGCGATGAGAGTGCAGATGTTCGATCAAAGTGAATTGTTGAAAGTGCGCCGGATGCTGGCCAATTTCAACGATCAGAATCTTACTTTGGCCGACGCCCACGGACTGGTGATCATGAAGGACCTCCGGCACGCGATTTGTTGGTCTACGGATCGCCATCTGAGCCTCACAGGCATCCACCTCGCCATCGTCACTTGAGGCCGATTTGCCCCCGCCGCTATCATAGTGGCCAATGCCCCCCGAACCCGATCCCGAACACATCCGCGAACTCATGGTGGGTTATCAAAAGACCGCCGCGCTCCGCGCAGCCGTGGATCTGCACGTCTTTACCGCCATTGGCGAAGGCGCTTCCACTGTCGATACCATCGCCGCCAAATGCCAGGCATCGCAGCGCGGCATACGCATCCTGTGCGATTACCTCACCATCGAAGGTCTTCTCAGCAAGGAAAGTCAAACCTACCGGCTCTCGCCCGATAGCGCCGCTTTTCTCGATGAACGCTCCCCGCATTACATGGGCGGCATGCTCCGCTTTCTCAATGCGCCACGTCTTTTGGAGTCCGCGGCGCACCTGACGGAAACGGTGCGCCAGGGTACCACCAGTGCGGGCGAAGGTTTTGCCGGCGATGAGGCAGAAGAATGGGTCGCATTCGCGCGCCACATGCAACCGATGGCCGCGGGACCTGCGAAATTCATTGCTGAACTGATTGTCGGCCGCAGGCGACCAAAACGCGTGCTGGACATTGCGGCGGGTCACGGGCTTTACGGCATCGCTATTGCTTCGCTCGCGCCGCAAGCGCTGATTATCGCGCAAGACTGGCCCAAGGTGCTGGCGGTGGCCCAAGACAATGCCCGTTTGGCCGATGTCGAGCCACGTCATCAACTCCTGCCCGGCAGCGCGTTCGAGGTTGATTTCGGAACCGGCTTTGATCTCGTCCTGCTCACCAATTTCCTGCATCACTTCGACGAACCCACTTGCGTGAATTTTCTGCGCAAAGTGCGAACGGCGCTCGATTCCGGCGGCCGTGTCGTTACCTTGGAATTCATTCCGAACGAAGACCGCGTCACTCCGCCGCGCGCCGCGGCTTTTGCCTTGAACATGCTGCTGCAAACGCCCGCTGGGGACGCGTTTACCCAATCCGATCTTTTCCGCATGCTGGACGCCGCGGGGTTCACTTCCCACGAAGTGGTGGAGGTCCCCAAATCACCCGAAAAACTGATTGTGAGCTACGCCACATGATAAGTTAGTCCAATCCGATGATTGACGGGCAGTCTCATGGATTGGGGTGGGTGATTTTGTGCATCCTATTTGCTGAAGCTGTGGCGTACGCACAGCAGCCAATCGCTTTTCCGCATAACACTCATAGCAAGATGGGTCTGGATTGCATCGATTGCCACATCGGCGCAGACACGCGCGCCGCGGCCGGTATCCCCTCGGTTACCAAATGCATGTTGTGCCACGCCAAATTGGGCCGCGATAAAGCGGAAGTCAAAAAGGTGATCGATTACGCGAACCGGAAAATTGAAATTCCGTGGCAGCGCGTTTACTTCTTTGAAACGTCCGCGCACGTCCGGTTCAAGCATGCGCCCCATTATCAAGCCGGCATCGCTTGCGGCATTTGCCACGGCGATATGACGAACGCTACTGTCGCCGAAAAAGTGGTCAATCACAACATGGGCAGTTGCCTCACCTGCCACCGTCAGAAGCATGCTTCGGAGGATTGCGCCGCATGCCATTATTAGGAGTTTCTCCCCGCTAATGGACCGCCGCAATTTCTTCAAAATCGTTTCCTCGGTTTCGGCCGGCGTGGCCACCAGCGCTTGCGGCAGCAAAACGAATCAGCTCATTCCACTGCTGGTTCCCGATCACGAAATTGTGCCAGGCGAGGAGCAATGGCGCCCTGCGGTCTGTACGGAATGTGGAGCCGGTTGCGGCACACTGGCGCGCGTCATGCCGGGCGAACGAGTGGTCGAACGGCAAGGTGCGCCATTCCGCGAGCGCATCGCTTGCGTCAAAAAACTCGAGGGCAACCCCGCCGACGCGGTGAGTGGAGGACGGCTGTGTGCGCGCGGGCAAGCGGCGCTGCAGGGCCTCTACAATCCCGATCGGTTGCGCGGTCCCATGCTGCGCACTGGAGAACGGGGCAAGGCGGAGTTTAAAGCTGTCTCTTGGGGGCAGGCGATTGCCGCCGTTGCAGAGAAACTACCGAAGCCGGGTGATGGGATTCTTTTCCTCAGCAGACCCGAACTCAGCGCGCGTTCCCAGGCCATTGCCACCTTCCTAAGTGCGATTGGCGCGCCACCCGCCCGCACCGCCTCGTTCGATAGTTTTGCTCTGGAACGGAAAGCCACGGAAATGGTTTTTGGTTGGCAGGCGATGCCGGTCTATGACGTCGCTGCCGCGCACTACGTTCTCAGCATTGGCGCAGATTTTCTAGGCGGTTGGGTTTCGCCCGTCTACTACGCGCGTCAGTTCGGCCAGCTGCGCCAAGGCAGGCCCGAGATTCGCGGGAGACTGGTTCATGCCGAATCCCGCATGTCGATAACAGCCGCCAGCGCCGATGAATGGCTTCCCGTGCGGCCCGGAGCGGAGCCACAGCTTGTCTTTGCCTTGATGCGCTTGTTGCTGGACACAAAGCTCGCCCGGCATGCCGACGCTTTACCCGCTGCCACTAGAACGTCCATCGAAACGGCCGACCTGCCCAGCCTGATGCAAGCGACCGGTATCGACCAGAAGAAGCTACAGCGCGTAGCGCGCGAGTTAGGTGAATCGGAGGTTCCGCTGGTTTTAGCAGGCGCATCCATGGTTCATAGCAACTCACTGGATGGCCAGCTTGCGGCTCATTATCTGAATCTCATGCTGGGCGTCTCTGCGAAACCCGGCGCAAGCATGGCGGCTCCGAATGGCAACACTGCACAGGCATTGCAGAAGGCGCGTGTACTTCTGCTCGATAGCGAAAACCCCGTCTACACATTGGACGCGAACCTCAGTGGCAAAGATCTCATTGTGAGTTTCAGCAGCTTTCTTGACGATTCCACAGCCTATGCCGATGTCATTCTGCCCGACCACCACTCACTCGAATCGGAGGCGGCGGTCATCTCGCCTATCACACAAACGGTAGCCCTCAGTGAGCCCTGCGTCCAACCTCTCTACGACACTCGCGCGCTAACCCAAACACTCTCGGACATAGCCGCAAAGCTGAATGTGCCGTTCGCGCCGCAAAGTGCGAAGACATTTTCGGAGGCGTACACGACTTCCAGTCCCGCGTCGCCTCCCAAGGCGGCGAACCTCTCTCTTCAGGCGCGAGCTCCACAAACAAACGGCCCTCCCGATCAATTCCCGTTCGAGTTCCAACCGTATCTTTCGCTGCAATATCACGATGGCCGCGGCGCAAACCTCCCATGGCTGCAGGAACTCCCCGATCCCGCTTCCAGCGCCATGTGGGACTTGCCAGTGGAAATCGATCCCAAGAGCGCCGCGAAACTGAACATCGCCAATGGCGACCGCGTGCGTGTCATCTCTCCCAAGGGCTCCTTGGAAGCCTTCGCTTACGTTCACCCCGCTGCGCTGCCGGGAGTCCTCAGCATGGCGATCGGCGAAGGACACACTCACTACGGCCGCTACGCTTCCGGGCGTGGCGCAAATCCTCTTTCGATCCTCTCACCCGTTTGGGAGGAAGCCACCGGAGTTCTCGTCACGGGCGCTACTCGCGTCCGTCTGGAGCGAATCGGCGAGGCAACCGGCGCACTCATTCAATTCTCACCGCAAGACCGCGACCAAGGTCCCTGGGGGCGCGCATGAGTCCTGAACACCGCTGGGGCATGGCCATCGACCTCGACCGCTGCACCGGCTGCCAAGCCTGTGTCGCCGCCTGTCATGCTGAAAATAATCTGCAGGTTTCCGACCCCGCATCCGCCGCCAAAGGCCGCGCCATTCACTGGATTCGCGTAGATCGCTATTACGAGGGCGAATTCCCCGAAATCCGCGTCAAGTACCGCCCCGTTCTCTGCCAGCAATGCGACGAAGCGCCTTGCGAGCCGGTTTGCCCCGTTTACGCGACCTATCACAATGATGAAGGTTTGAACGTGCAGGTCTACAACCGCTGCGTAGGTACTCGCTATTGCGGCAACAACTGCCCCTATTCGGTGCGCTTTTTTAATTGGTTCGATCCCGTGTGGGCTGAGCCACTGCAGCTTCAACACAATCCCGACGTTTCCATCCGCGAAGGCGGCGTCATGGAGAAGTGTACCTTCTGCATTCAGCGCATCAGCCGTGCCAAAGACGAAGCCCGCACCGATCACCGAGTACTCAGCGATGGCGAGATACAACCGGCGTGCGTACAATCGTGCCCAGCCGAAGCCATGACCTTCGGAGACCTCAACAACCCAGAAAGCAAGGTCTCCCAGTTAGCTGAGAGTGGCCGGGCCACGCAGCTGCTGGAAGATCTGGGAACCAAACCAAAGGTCTTCTATCTGGAGAGGGTCAAGTAACTTGGCTCACGCGACCATCCCTTACCAGCAGGTCCGTAACGACCTCTGGCGTCCTCTCGCCGGAGCGAGCAAACACTATACTCTGACGCTAGCCCTGCTCAGCGCTGTCGCGCTTTGGGGACTCATCGCCTGGGGCTACCAAATCCACGTCGGTATCGGCGTCGCAGGCATCCAGCGCCCCGTTTTCTGGGGCTTCTATCTGGTAGACTTTGTCTTCTGGATCGGCATCTCCCACGCGGGGACACTTATCTCCGCCATTCTCCGACTAACAGATGCCGATTGGCGCAAGCCGGTCACCCGGGCCGCGGAAGCCATCACCGTCTTTGCGCTTATGATCGGCGGCCTGTTTCCACTCATCCACTTGGGTCGCGCTTGGCTATTCTATTGGCTCTTTCCCTATCCAAACTCCCGTCTCCTATGGCCGAACTACCGGTCTCCGCTTATGTGGGATGTCACTGCCATTTCCACCTACCTCACGGGCAGCGTGATTTTTCTCTATCTCCCACTCATCCCGGATGTGGCGCAACTCGCGGAACGGGCCACCGGGTGGCGTCTGCGGATCTACAAATGGCTCGCGCTGGGTTGGACCGGCAGCGACCGTGAATGGCACGCACTAGAACGCGCCATGAAGCTAATGGCGGGCATTATCTTGGCCGTCGCGGTTTCGGTCCATAGCGTGGTCGCTTGGGATTTTTCCATGGCCATTGCACCCATGTGGCACAGCACCATCTTCGCCCCCTATTTTGTGGTCGGCGCCATTTTCAGCGGTTTGGCGGGGCTCATCGTTGCCTTGATTATCATTCGCCGCGCGCTGCACCTCGAACGTTATCTACTGCCGCATCATTTCCAGAATCTCGCAAAATTGCTGCTCTTAATGAGTCTGCTCTGGTTGTATTTCACTTTTGCCGAGAACCTCACAGTCTGGTACGGCAATGAACCCAAGGAGATGAACGTATTCGGCGCGCGCTTGAGAGGCCGCTTCGCCCCGGAATTCTGGCTCATGGTCTTCGTCAACTTCGTCGTCCCGTTTGTGCTCTTGGGAATTCGGCGTTTGCGCTCCATTACCACCGCCACCATCGCCTCCGTCGGCGTGCTGCTGGGCATGTGGCTGGAACGCTATCTCATTATCGTTCCCACTCTCAGCCTGCCGCGCCTAACCTCGGCGTGGGGACGCTATTCGCCGAGTTGGGTGGAGATCTCCATCACGGCGGCCACCTTTGCCGCCATGGCCGCCCTCTATCTCGTCTTCGCTAAGCTTTTCCCCATCGTTTCGATCTGGGAGTTTGAACCCCATGCACCGGAGGACGAGTGAGTCTCTACCTCACGGGAACCTTTGCCGCCAAAGAGACGGCCATCCATGCCATCAAACAGCTCAAGGCCAGTGGCTATGGCCCTACGGACCTAACCGTCTTTTCGGATGAACCAGTGGAATTTCCGCGCGGCTTGCTCGATCAGCCCAGTCACATGTCGCTCGCGGTCGTTTCCGGCGCAGCAATATTTTTTCTGCTGGTGGTCGGCTTTGTCTATTTCACGCAATACAACTACCCGCTCGTCACCGGCGGCATGCCTATCTTTTCGTTCTGGTCCACCGGCGTGGTTTTCTACGAGATGACTATGCTCGGCGCCATCTTAACAACGTTGGGCTGGTTCATCTGGGAAAGCGGCTTGCTGCGCCGCGATAAGACCATCCCCGTACCCGCCATCCAGGCTGAAGCGATTTGCCTCCGCATCCGCTGTGCCCCCGAGCAGTATGAAGACGCTGCATCCATTCTCAAGCAGAGCGGTGCGCAAAACGTCGCAAAATTGGAGAAGGCCGCATGAGAATAGGGCTGATTATTTTGTTTGTCGTCGCCGCCTGCCTTCCCGCCGCGGAGCAGAAAGCGCACTGGGCAATCGGCCGCGATCTCTATCGCGAAAACTGTGCGGTTTGTCACGATATCGATAAGGATAAGGCGCATTCGCGCAAGTTCGGCCCCAGCCTGAATCGTCTATTTAAGAACGAGACGCTACCCATGAGCCACGGCAAGCCCAGCCGCGCTTATGTGGAAGTACGGATTAAATTTGGCGGCGCCGTGATGCCCGCGTTCAACCAGCGGCTCACCCCCGACGAAATTAATACGCTGATCGATTACATTGCGGCAAAATAAGAACGTAGGAAGTCATTTTCCGGCCCTGTTGCTGAGACTTCCTGGTCCGGTCCGCCACTTCTAACAGCAAGGAGCAAGTGTTCTTTCAGATGTGCGATTATTCCCTCTACACTGTTAACAACCGCCTGGCGTGCGAGTCGGACGATCTAGTTTTGCACCGTTTCGATACCGGCAGCCTTGGTTTCTGCGCCGTAGCGGAACTCGAAAAGGAAGTAAACCGCGGGGCGTTCGCTCGCGGTTGGTCGAGTTTCATGCTCTGGTTGTATCCGCGCAGGAGGTGCGGCCTGACCGCGGTGTGCGTCCCGCCCGGAGCGCGCTTACTCATTTCGGAGGTGCCCCGGAATGCGCGGCCCGGGTTCGAATTGCTCGAATTGGAAAGCGTGGAGTTCACCCAGCTTTCCGAGAGAAGCTACGCTTATCGCGATGCACTCAGATTCTCCGATGGCGAAACCATCTTGCTCCAGAAGTTGCCCGAAGGGCTGCGGGTGATGGTGATAGCCCTGGCGCCGGAAGAGGAACTTGTGGCAGTGCGGGTCGGCGATCCGGTCGCGCACAGCGTTTCGTAGGGTGGGCATTCTTGCCTGCTAGCCCTCTTTCCAGGCGGCGACGCTCGGGTCGCTGGACGCAGGCCGCCGCCCCGACGGCCGGGCGTTTCAGGTGCAGCGGTCCGCTAGCGCCTTATCGAGTATGCACGATGAAAGCCGGCTTGGCGGGCAGACTTCCGTGCAGACGAAACGTAACGAACTGCGGCTGGCCGATAGCGGAGCACAAAGGATCTGTGCTGGCACGGGGGCACGGCCGCCTGGAAAGGCGGCCGGCAGGCATGAATGCCCGCCCTACGCGCAGGAGATCCAAGCTGATAAACTGCACGTTTCATGCAACGCAGATCGTTCCTCAAAGCCGCTCTGGCCGGCACTGTCATTCGCGGGGCGAGCGCCCAGGCGGTTCCCATCTGGCCCAACCCGGTTCTCGACACTCATCTCCATCTCCGCGCCGATCCGGACGCCTGCTTCACTCACATGCTGGGTTGTGGAGTCACCCATGCGGTGCTCTTGACCCGCGCCTCCGACGAAGACAAAGCAAAAGCCGAAATGGAAAAACGCCCCGGCCATTTTGCTCGCTCCGTAGCGGCCGATCCGGCCGCGCCGAATGCCTCCGAAACATTTCGCAAGGCCATCGCCGATGGCGCGGTGAGCATGGGCGAATTGAAGTATCACCTCGCTCTCGATTCACGCGAGATGCGCCGCGTCTATGAAATCGCCGCTGAAAGGCAAGTGCCTCTTATGATGCACATCCAGACCTTCCCACACTTTCCCGGAGAGCTCCCCTATAACACGGGTTACGAGCGCTTCGATCAAATTCTGCAAGCCTATCCGAAAACCAATTTTATCGGGCATGGAGACCTGTTCTGGGCCCACATCAGCGCGCAAGTTCCTAGCGATCGCGGTTACCCTGCCGGACCGGTTCAACGCGGGGGCTTGACCGACCGGTGGCTCTCCGACTTCGCCAATCTCTATGCCGATATGTCCGCGAACTCCGGCAATAACGCGCTCTCGCGCGACCCCGATTTTTCCCGTGATTTTCTTGTCCGGCACCAGGCCAAATTGATCTTCGGCAGCGACTGCAGTTGCACCGATGGCAACGGCGCGGGAGTTTCGCAGAATAATAATCCGGAGGCGAGCCGCCTCGCCGGGAAATGCGTGGCGCGAGAGACTTTGGCCCTGGCAAAGCGTCTCACTACTCCTGAGGTTTTCCGCAAGATCACCTGGGAGAATGGTACACGCGTCTTCAAGATCTTCTAGTCCAGATGTCCACCCTTATGACCGCCGGCGACGCCATCGTCTCGGCACTCGAGGCCAACGGAGTCCGCACCATCTTCGGCCTTCCCGGCGTCCAGATGTATCCGCTGTTCGACGCCCTCTACCGCCGCCGTCACATGATTCGGACCGTCGCCTCGCGCCATGAACAGGGTTGCGCTTACATGGCGTACGGCTTCGCGGCCTCCACCGGCCAGCCCGGCGTCTTCTCCGTCGTCCCCGGCCCCGGCATCCTCAACGCAGGCGCAGCCCTCAATACCGCTTGGTCCGCCAACGCGCCCGTCTTATGCATAACTGGCGAAGTCGCCACGCCGTTCATCGGCAAGCGCCGCGGGCACCTTCACGAAATGCCCGACCAACTCGCCACTCTTCGTACCCTCGTCAAGTGGGCCGAAAAAATCGACCGCCCCGCTGACGCCCCCGCTATTATCAACGAAGCCTTTCGTCAAATGCTCTCCGGCCGGCGTGGTCCCGTCGCCGTTGAAATTCCTTGGGACGTCCTGGCCGCCAGCGAGCTTGTAG
>Ga0302326_10004444_pt1 | contig 32476 bp, 23 predicted proteins | sample Palsa_T0_3_FD_202264 | JGI IMG/M metagenome (GOLD analysis project Ga0302326, IMG submission 202264) | Peat permafrost microbial communities from Stordalen Mire near Abisko, Sweden - Palsa_T0_3 | ecosystem: Environmental > Terrestrial > Soil > Palsa > Peat permafrost | place: Sweden: Abisko...
AACACAGGTGCCGATGCATCCAATGGCTCGCGGACATTTCAAATCGCGGCAAGAACAAACACCGCTTAAACCTTTACCCTGCAACCTCTTGCAGCTCACGGCAGCGACTTAAACCGGACAGCAGTGGTGGGATATCTTTGCCATCTGGCCATATGACTGCGGTCCATACGACCTGTATTCGCAATTGCCCAATCCGATAACCGGAGAATTATTGTCCGAATACGAGTTTGAAAATACTCCAATTCAAAACCTGAGCACAGAAATGATCAACTGCTATAGATATGCCAGCGACATGCCGGGAGCGTCGTCGCGATTTGCAATCGTCGGAGACCTTCCAGCCACAATCACGCTGAATTCCGTAGCGCCATTTGTCACCCAATACGGCAATCCACAGATGTACATCTATGATGAGAACGGCAACGTGGTTTCACAGGTGACCGCGTCGAGTGTCGCCAGCGATGGTGCGTCGGCAACCTTCCCACTTCCTTCCGGCCTGGGTCAGAACGGCTACACCATCGCGGTCGCCAACCAGACCGGCGGAGGGGGAACCCAATCCGCGAGCTACAATTTGCTCTCAGTCGCGGGCAGCCAGACGATTGCGGGCAATCCATTTGGCGTTGCTGTGGGCGCGCAGACCGATACCTACGAATATCGGGAGACTTGTGACAGGGGCGAAACGAGCGGCTCGACCTATTTCACGTTTCCGGTCGTCTCTTTATATTCGGCGAACCAGGTTACGGTAGACGGCGTGGCGATCAGCGTCGGAGCAAACCCGACTGCCGTGGCTGCCTACAACGCGCGTCCGGTGGTACAAACGCAACCCGACTCCTGCGACGAAAACAGAGATGAGTATTCCGGGCTAACACAGGCTGTGGTCGCCAACTCGGGCACCAACACGGTGAGCATCCTGGACATCGTAAACGATGCGGTGTTGAGCAACGTAACCGTAGGGAACCAGCCTGTCGCCCTGGTTGTCAATTCCAGTGGAAGCACCGCTTACGTGGCCAACTACAAGGACAAGACGGTGACAGTAGTCAATTTGGCCACCGATACGCCAGGGGCGACGGTTGCGGTTGGAGGAAATCCGACGTCTGTCGCGCTGACATCCACCGGCATTCTCTGGGTTGGTGGCGTGGGCTTCCTGACCGAGATCAACACGGCGACTATGGGCGTAACGGCCACCGAAATGGTAAGCGGCAAGACCATCGTTGCGCTTGGCTATAGCGATTCGGTAGGCCAGCTTGTCGCCACAACTGTGGACGGAAGCGGAAACGTGTACGCCGACGAAATCAATCCCGCAACCGTCACCGCTGGCGGAACTTACACTCCGCTTGCGTCCAACACCGTTTCCAGCCTCGGAACTCATCTTGACACACAGACGGAAGCCGATGTCCGGTCCTTCACGGGAACACTGGCAAGCGAAAGCATGATCAATACCAACCAAGTCGGGGCTCCGCCGTTGGTTGTCCAAGATGGGTGGGCCGTGGTCACAGCAACGCCTACCGGTTTCACAATCACGGACATCACCGGGCATGAGGTGCTGATCTCGGAGAACACACCCTCGCCGGTTACGGCCATCGCGGTCGATGCGAATCTCAATGTCGTGCACCTCACGATGCTGGACTCCAATACCCTGTTGACTGTGCCTTTGCCGGGAACGGGAACGAACTGAGACCAGTTTCCTAACGGCGATCTGTCGATCCTCATGAGAGAATGCCTTCGGCGGCCTGTGCAGTTACGGCGCTGCCTGAGGATTCCCTCGCATGGCTTCTGGCCCTAATCTTCTGAATCTTCTGCTTGGCCGCCCTCTGGCAACTTCCGAGGAACGCGGCGAATCCATCGGCCCGATTGCGGGCATTCCCATCTTTGGACTGGACGCGCTGAGTTCGGCGGCGTACGGGCCGGAGGCGGCGCTGACGCTGCTGATTCCGCTCGGGCTGCTGGGCGTGAAGGAGATTGTCCCCATCAGCGCGGCGATCCTGACGCTGCTGGTGATCGTCTATTTCAGCTACCGGCAGACGATTGACGCCTATCCGCATGGCGGCGGCTCATTCACCGTGGCCAGCGAAAATCTGGGCGACGGCGCGGGCCTGCTGGCGGCTGCCGCGCTGATGATCGATTACGTGCTGACCGCGGCGGTAGGAATCTCCGCCGGCGTTGGCGCGCTGATCTCGGCTGCGCCATCCTTGCAGCCGCATACGCTGGGGATCTGCCTCGGAATCCTGGCGCTGCTGACGCTGGTGAACATGCGCGGGGTGCATGACACCGGCGTAGTCTTCATGATCCCCACCTACCTGTTTCTGATCACGCTGCTGATCATCATCGGGGTCGGCTGCTGGCAGATGGCGGCGAGCGGCGGACATCCGCACCCGGTGACGCCTCTGCCTACGCCCGGCCCGGCAACAGAGATGATCTCGCTCTGGCTGCTGCTGAAGGTCTTCTCCTCGGGCTGCACGGCGATGACCGGTGTGGAAGCGGTAAGCAATGGCGTGATGGCCTTCCGCGAAGACGCGCGCAAGAATGCCAAGGCTACGCTGACCATCATCATCGCTCTGCTGTGCGTCCTGCTGCTGGGGATTGCCCTGCTGTGCCGGGCTTACGGAGTGGCGGCGACCGACCCCGATGGGGCGCACTACGAGAGCGTGCTCTCCATGCTGACGCGGGCGGTGATGGGCCACGGATGGTTCTACTACCTGACTATCGCGTCGATTCTGCTGGTGCTCGCTCTTTCCGCCAACACTGCCTTCGCCGACTTCCCTCGCCTGACCAGGGCCATCGCCCTGAACAATTTCCTGCCGCATGTCTTTCTGCTACGCGGACGGCGGTTGCTTTACTCCTGGGGAATCTACGTGCTGGTGGCGCTGACCGCGCTGCTGCTGATCGTCTTCGGCGGCGTGACGGACAGGCTGATTCCGTTGTATGCGATTGGCGCCTTCATGGCCTTTACGCTCTCGCAGGCCGGCATGGTAATGCACTGGAAGCGCAAGGGCGGGTCGCGCTTGCGCATGACGGTCAACGGAGTGGGCGCGCTGGCTACCGGAGTAACCACGCTGGTGGTGCTGGTGACCAAATTCGTCTCCGGAGCGTGGATTACGGCGCTGCTGATTCCGGCGATGATCCTGGTGATGCGGATGGTGCGCAAACACTATGACCGCGTGGAGCGGGAGACTGAACTCTCGGAACCTCTGGTCGCAGCGCATGTCGAGCAGCCGATTGTGGTGATGCCCATCGACCGCTGGAGCCGCATTTCGGAAAAAGCCATCTCCTTCGCGCTTTCGCTCTCTTCCGACGTGCGCTGCGTGCATATTCAGGTGGGCGAGGAAGAGGACAAGATCTGCGCCGATTGGCAGCCGCTGATCGTGGCGCCGCTCCAGGCAGCGAACAAACCGATACCCCAACTAGTCGTAGTAAAGTCCAACTTCCGTTATATTTTGCAGCCGCTGGTCGATTACATCCTGCATGTATGCACGGCCGACGAGGCGCAGCGCGTCTGCGTGCTGGTGCCGGAGCTGGTGGTTCGCCACTGGTGGGAGAACGTGATGCACAATCGCCGCGCCGACCTGCTCAAGGTGATTCTGCTGATGCGCGGCCGGCGCAACATCGTGGTCATCAACATTCCCTGGTATCTGGACAAGGAGCCGAAGTCCGAGTAACGGCGGAACCCGGGCAATCGGAATTCGGACTGATAAGCTGGATAGGTACCGCCCAATTGCGCCCTGGCCCGTCTAAAGCTTTGCAACAATCGATTCGAAACCATTCGATTCGGGCAATATCACTGGAGCAGCCTGGGCACTTTCGCGCGTTGAGGGATGGATTTGAGGAGATCTTTGGTGAAGGGTAAGTTTTTGCTGTCTGTTTTTGCTTTTCTGCTGCCCATGTCGCTTGCCGCCCAGGTGGCGGCCAAACCGGCCGAGGACACGGCCCCGGCATTCAACCGGTACGAAGTTTTTGCCGGCGTGGACTACATGGGAGCCAACCAGGTCAAGAGTTCTTCGGCGTTAATCGGTGGGAACGTCGGCGTAAGCGCCAAGCTCGTAAAGTGGTTTGGCGGAACCGTGGATTTCGGCGATTACGGAGCGTCGGCCACGTCGAACGGCCTGGTGAAACCGACCGTGACCACCTTCATGGCCGGACCTGAGTTCTACATTCCAGCGGATTCAATCACCGGTTTCTTTCATGTGCTGATGGGCGGCGCGCACACCGGCAATGTAGGCTCCAAGCCGGACGTAGCCTTTGCTTATGCCGTGGGCGGCGGGTTTGAATACACCATCAAGAAACACTGGGCAGCCCGCGTCTCAGGCGACGGCGTCATCTGGTCGTCCGTACTGGACCCGGACAACCAGGGTTTCTCACCGCACCGTCACGTCGATGCCCGCGCCTCGGGCGGTGTGGCCTATCGCTTCTAGGTCTCTGACCGTTTGATTTTGCACCATCCTCGGGTGCCCCAGGTCTCGATTTTGAGACCTGGGAAACCTGGATGCCAATGCACGAATTGGTATGGTCGGAGACCTAATCCTACCTCACTGCAAGGCCGCCAGCCAGTTGAGCACCGCGGCCTGCAGTGCGATGCGCTGGCCGGAGTAGCTGTGATCGGTCGCGAAATGCTGCTCGGTCACATGCGTATTCCCTGATTGGCGCACAGCCTCAGCCAGGTGCGCCGCGCTGGGAGCCAATCCGTCGTCGGATGTGATGAGCAGCAGCGGCCGCGCGCCGAACATCGCCGCATAATCCACAAAATTCCATGGCTTGCGGTGCGAAAGCATCTCATCCGCGAGGCTCTCGGCGGTGCATCCGGCGAGCGGGAGAATGTCGTTGTCGGCGATACTCTTGACCAGCCTGGCGCGATTGGCCGCTTCCTGCTCGGGCTTTAAATCGCCTCCCGCCCAGTCGTGAAAATTGGCGGCTGAGATAAGCGCCGTGCCAAGAATTGCCGGATCGTGCGAACCGGCGTAAGCAGCCATGAATCCGCCCATGCTGTGGCCCACCAGCGCGATACGCTTCGGATCGATGTGCAGCTTTGCCGCATTGGCCGGCTCGCGCAGCCAGGCGATGGCCGCTTGCGTATCTTCGATGGCATTGGCAAAGGAAAACGCGCCAGGCGTACCCCAGCTTCCGCGATAGTTGAAGAAGATCGCATTCCAGCCGGCGCGGCGGATGGATTGGGCCAAGTCCAGATTCTTTTCGTTGCCTGGAAAGCCATGCAGAACGATCACGACCGGATGCTGCCCCTCGCCGGCAGCCAGATACGCGATTGCGTTCATGGGCTGGCCGTGGCTGGGAATCTGAAAGGATTCCATCGCAGCCGGGTGTGCCTTATCGACCGGCGGATCGGTCGTAAGTGCGGCGGGAAGCTGCTGTGCACGAGCGGATGAGCCGAATACGAGAACCACGACCAGGAAGATGGCTAAGCTGAATTTACGCATAGCTGCCATTGTGCGGCATGGCAGCGGCTGCGTCCAGAGCGGAACAAAAAGCTTTCTACTCCTCATGCAGAGTGCGGGCGATGTCGAGTTTGAGAGCACGGCGCGCGGGCAGCAACGCAGCCGCCACAAGAATGCCCAGCAGCAGCGCGATGGCCGCTGCATAGCTCACCGGATCGAGATTGCTGACCCCGTACAACATGAAGCGCATAAGGTTTGAGAAGGCCGCGGTCAGAGCAAGCCCCACAACCAGGCCGATGAGCACAGGCCAGCAGTATTGGCCAAGAACCGCAGTCAGCGCTTCTCTTGCCGAAGAGCCGAGGGCAAAGCGTATCGCGATTTCCTTGCTGCGCTGCGAGACGGTGAAGGCTACCAGCCCAACGATTCCTACAGCCGCCAGCATGACCGCCAGCATGCCGATGCCGGTCAGGATGGATACTAGAATTTCGATCGAATGCATTTGCGTGTGGAACTTGGCTTTGAGCAACGTGATTTGCGGAAAGAGTTTGGGATCGAGGTTCTGGACGACTGATTTTGCGGCGCTTTCCAGGCCGTCCGGCGCGCCTTGGGTGCGAAAGACGACACTCATGCCGGGCATGTCTTCCGGTTGTGCGGGAGCGTAGATTTCAACTGCGTCTCCATCGTTGATGGCGTTGATGTGAGCATTACCGGCGACACCGATGACGACATCTTTGTCCCAGTAGATTTTGCCCAGCGGGTTCTCGCCGGGCCACTGCTTTCGCGCCATGGCGTGGCTCACGATGACCGCTTTTTTCTCGCCGGGATTGAAGTTACGCCCGAGCAAAATCGGGATATCCATCGTGGAGAAGAACTCCGGGCTGACCCAGTTGGGATAGACCTGGAGCGGACGGCCATCGACCTTGGTGTCTATGCGCGAGATGCGGTCGCCGAGCGGAGCCAGTTTCACGAGCGCGGCCGATGTTACCTGAGGCAGTGCGCGAAGCCCGAGCAGAAGCTGGCTCATGTAGCTCTGGGCCGCGGCCGGTTTGTAGTCATGGTCGTCGAGCCGTGGTGCAACGGAGACGACTTGTTCGTAGCCGAATCCGGGGCTGCTATAGATGGTGTGCAGCACGGCGCGGACGAGAAGACTGGAGAGAATGAGCAGCACGCAACTGGCGGCAATTTGCGCGCCGACCAGAAATTGGCGGGCGATGGCGCGGCGATGCTTTTTGCCGGTCAGTTGCAGGGCAGGCGCAAAACCAAAAAACATCGATGAAAGGATGGCGAGCGCGGCGGCTACGCAGAGCACGCGCCAGTCGGGGTAGAAAGACATCCATTTGGGCGTGTCGGCTAGCGTAGCCATGATGCGAAAGGCGAGACAGGAAAACCCCACGCCCGTGGCGGTGCCAAGCAGGGCAAGCAGGAGGCTTTCGGTAAAGAGTTGGCGGAAGATGCGGAACCGGCTAGCGCCGATCGCAATGCGGATATTGAGCTCATGCTCGCGAGTGACTCCGCGGGCGAGCAAGAGGCCGGCAAGATTGGCGCAAGCCACGGCCAGGATCAACAGCGTGAGCGTGCCGAAGATGGCCGCTATCTGCAGCATCCTGGATTGTGGTGTTAACAGACGCGCACCGGGGCCCGTATGAATGAATTCGTCCTTCCAGACATTGGCGGGATCGAGCCGACGGCGCTGGTTGGTGAGCTCGAGCAGCTCGGCTTCCGCTGCTTGAGCGGTTGCGCCGGGCGCGAGACGTCCCCAGACATTGAGGTTACTATTTGTGTTGTCGGTGAGCAGCTTGCTGCCCTGAATAAGCTGCGGTTGCTGGACGATGGGATTCCAGATGTCTGTGAATCCGCTCTGAAGGCCGGGAAACAACTCGGGTGCGATGCCGACAACGGTCACGGCCTGACGGTTGAGATGGAGGACGCGGCCAACGATACCCGGATCGGAAGCGAATCGAGTCTGCCAGAAGTGATACCCGAGAACTGCGACCAGCGGGGCGTTGGGAGCCTCGTCCAGACGCGACGAGAAGAGACGGCCATATGGGGCTGTGGCTCCGAGATCGCTGAAGTAATTGGAGCTGATGAAGTTAGCTTTGGCTGGTTCGAGATCGTTTTCCAGTTCGAGCTCGCCGCTAGTCTCGGTGAGCACGCCCGAGAGCGCGTGCGCGCGATCGCGAAAGTACATCGCGGTTGGATAGGGCATGCCCACGGCAATATCCCCTCCCAAAGACCGGCGCTGTAGACGAAGCAACGTATCCGGATCGCGCACAGGCAACGACTGCAAGGCCGCAATATCGAAGAAGGTGAACGCCGCGACGTTGACGCCGATGCCGATGGCCAGGATGAGGATCGCCGAGATGGTGAACCCGGGTGAGCGCAACAGCATCCTAGCCGCGTAGCGCAGATCCTGGGAGAGGCGGTCGATCCAGGTCCAGCCCCAGGCTTCGCGGGCTTGCTCCTGCAGCCGGAGCGGGTTGCCGAAGCTGCGCTTTCTCTCAGGAACGCCGGAGCGCTCGGTCATCTCGCGGTGGAAGGCCATCTCGTCGGCGAGTTCGCGGCGGCGGCGATTGCGGGTGACGAGGTAGCCGATGCGGCGTATCCACTCGCCAAGCGTATTTTTCAAAAAAATCATCGCATTTTCCATAAAACCTCCCGCAATTAACGTTAGAAATCACGACGTTTTACGTTAGAAATTGCACGCTTTACGTTGCTTGTCCGCGGTTTTTTGAAAATTATGCACTGGGCACATGACCTAAGCCGTGCGCAGAACGGACTGGATGGCCTGGGTAACTCGGTCGTAGTCGCTGAGCTCGGCTTCGAGTTGGCGCTGCCCGGCGGAGGTGAGGCGGTAGAACCGGACCTTGCGATTGGTCTCCGAAATGCCCCATTCGGCCGAGGCCCAGCCTTTGAGCAGTATTTTTTGCAAGGCGGGATAGAGCGAGCCTTCCTCGACCTCAAGTACTTCACTCGAAAGCACATGGATGCGTTGGGCGATGGCGTAGCCGTGGAGCGGGCCGGAGTGCAGCACCCGCAGGATAAGCATAGCCAGCGCGCCGGAAGGCATACCGGACTTAGGCATTTGATTTTTAGGCATTTCTCTCATAGGCATAGAATAACTATGCCTATGAGAAACGTCAAGAGATTTATTTTCCCGGTCGCGGGATCAGATGGATGTTGCTGAAATAAATTAAGTTACAGGATTTCGCCGATGTCTTCGTTCCAGACTTCGGGGTGGGCGGCGATGTAGCCGGCGAGCAGGTCGACGCATTCCCGGCTATCGAGATCGATGACCCGAACGCCGTTTTCTCGCAACCAATCGACGCCGCCCTGGAAGTTGCGGCTTTCGCCGACGACCAGAGTCCCGATGCGGAATTGACGGACCAAGCCGCTGCAATACCAGCAGGGCGCGAGCGTGGTGACCATGACCATGTCGCGGTAAGAGGTCTGGCGGCCGGCGCGGCGGAAAGCGTCGGTTTCGCCGTGAATGGAGGGGTCATTTTGCTGGACGCGGCGGTTATGGCCGCGGCTGATGAGATTGCCGTTTTTGGTAAAAAGCGCTGCGCCGATGGGGATTCCGCCTTCGGCGAGGCCTTGTTTCGCTTCTTCCACGGCCACGGCGAACATGGAGCGATAAAGGGCTACATCTGAATTTTCGAAGTGGTCAGGCATGACGGTCATTTCTCTTTCGAGGATACGGCACCATGGCCAGCCTGCATCCAAGTCGTGCAGCGGCTTCGGCCGCGATGCGTGGAGGGCGGCTGGGTTTGAAAAGGGAAGGCAGGATTCGAGTCGGCATCTCCGGATGGCGGTACAAGCCGTGGCGCGGCACTTTTTATCCGGAAGAGCTGCTGCAAAAGAAGGAGTTGGAGTTTGCTTCGCGCAAGCTGAACACGATCGAACTGAATGGCAGCTTCTATTCGCTGCAACGGCCTACGAGTTTTGCCGCGTGGTATGAGAGTACGCCGGAAGATTTTCAGTTTTCAATCAAGGGCTCGCAGTTCATTACGCATTTGCTGCGATTGCGAGAGATTGAGGCTCCGCTGGCCAACTTCTTTGCACAAGGGGTATTGCGCTTGCAGGAAAAGCTCGGGCCATTTCTATGGCAATTTCCGCCTAGCTTTAAATTCAACGCGGAGCTGCTTGAGTCTTTCTTTGCGCAGTTGCCGCGAACACACGAAGAAGCGGCGGAGTTGGGGCGCAGACATGAGACGCGCATGAACGGGCGTGTCTGGCTGGATGTGAAGAAGAACCGGAAGCTGAGACATGCCATCGAGATTCGCAACGAGAGTTTTGTGAGCGAGGAGTTTGTGGCGTTGCTGCGCGAGTACGACATTGCCCTGGTCAAGGCGGATACGGTGGAGTGGCCGCTGCTGATGGATGTGACCGCGGAGTTTGTCTATTGCCGGCTGCACGGGAGCGAGCAGCTCTATGCCAGCGGATATAGCGACGAAGCGCTGGATAGCTGGGCGCGGCGGGTTGAGTTGTGGTCGCGCGGCAAGGAGGTGGAAGACGGGAAGAACGCCAGCAGGAAAAAAGCCCGCAAGCGCAGCCGACGCGATGTGTTTGTATACTTTGACAACGACATGAAGGTGCGCGCGCCGTTTGATGCACAGAGCTTGCGGGAGCGGGTTTCAAAGCTGAAGAGCGATTGAGATGCGATCTGAAATAAATCGGATTATGATTGATTCAACTCGCTTTGCGGCGGCACGCATGTCAGCAAAACGTAAGCTCCCCGTGCCGCCGAAATCGGTTAGGATGAGCGAAGAGAAGCGTTTTGGAGGGTCGCGATGCCAGACGAACCAAAGCTGAAGCCCGCACTGAAAGACGACCAGCATCTGCTGGAGTTGGAACCGCTCACGGACAATGCTAATCCTGAAGACAAGGGACTCACCGCACGGGTGAGCCGGCGTACTTTTCTTTCCGGATTGGGTGCTGCAGGTCTGGTTGCGGGCGCCAATCCGCTTTCGATAGCGGCGGCTCCGGCGAGCGCACAAGCTGCGGCGGCTACGCCTACTGCGGTTCCAGCGGTGACGATCAACGGCAAGAGCTACGATCTGGCCGGATTGGAACCTCGTGTGACGCTGCTGGATTTTTTGCGCGAGCGCATCTATCTTACCGGCACCAAAAAGGGCTGCGATCACGGCCAATGCGGGGCTTGCACGGTGCATGTGAATGGCAGACGCGTGAACTCCTGCCTGACGCTGGCGGTGATGACGGCGGGCAAGGAAGTTACGACCATCGAAGGGCTAGGACAGCCGGGCAACCTTCATGCGATGCAGGCGGCGTTCATAGAACACGACGGCTACCAATGCGGTTATTGCACCTCCGGGCAGATCATGTCTGCCGTGGCGCTGCTGAAGGAGCCCATTGGGCCGACGGATGAGGATGTGAAGCACGCGATGGCAGGGAATATCTGCCGCTGCGGGGCGTATCCGAATATTGTGGCGGCGGTGCAACAGGTGCGCGGCCGTGCTTCCGCAAGTTAGATCGCTGACGCTGTTGAAACCTGGTTCGAAATCAGGGGGCTTTTATGCAGAATTTTACTTATGAGCAAGCTTCCACAGTAGACAAAGCTGTGGGAGCGGCGACGGGAAACGGCGGACGATTTATTGCAGGCGGAACGACGCTGGTGGACCTGATGAAGCTGGGCGTGGAGCAGCCTCCTGCGCTGGTGGATGTGACCGCGCTGCCGCTGGACCAGGTAGAAGCGATCGACGATGGCCCGATGAAGGGCGGCCTGAGGATTGGCGCTATGGTGCGCAACAGCGATCTGGCCAATCATCCTGAGGTCGTGAAGAGCTATCCGGTACTTTCGCAGGCGCTGCTTTCGGGCGCTTCGCCGCAGTTGCGCAATATGGCGACTACCGGCGGGAATCTGCTGCAGCGGACGCGCTGCCCGTACTTTCGCGATTTGACTTCGGGCGCTTGCAACAAGCGCGATCCTGGATCGGGCTGTGCCGCGATGGAAGGGCATCATCGCACCATGGCGATTCTTGGAACGAGCGAGCACTGCATTGCTACGCATCCCTCGGATATGTGCGTGGCGATGACGGCGCTGGAGGCGGTGATTCATGTGCAGGGGACGAAGGGCGAGCGGACGATTGCGATTGGTGAGTTCTACAGGCTGCCGGGTGTGACTCCCAATATCGAAAATGCTCTGGAGCCGGGTGAGCTGATCACGCATGTGGAGTTGCCTCCCGCGATTGGAACCGGACAGGTGTATCTGAAGCTGAGGGACCGGGCTTCGTATGAATTTGCGCTGGCTTCGGCTGCGGTGGTAGCCAAGGTGGAGAACGGACATATCCGGTCGGTGCGCCTGGCGATGGGCGGAGTGGGGACTCGGCCGTGGCGTGCGCATGCGGCTGAGGCCGTGCTGGTCGGACGGCTGGCCAATGCTGTGAATTTTCAGGCTGCGGCGGAGGCGGCGCTGAAGGGCGCGAAGCCGCACCCGGAGAATGCTTTCAAAGTGGAGCTAGCCAAACGTTGTGTGACGCGGGCGTTGAAGATGGCGACTGCTTAGAACCCGTCTCATAAACCCGGCATTGGAGCCAAGACCCAGCAGCAAGAATCGTAGCCGGACAGATTGGGAAAGGCTATAAAAGGCTATAGGTACAAAGTATCCCACCCTAGCCACAAAAACAAAGACGTGGCGAGGGTGGGGCACCCGCTTTGGTGGTCTGATGGGAGTTCTCAGAGCTGCTGGATGTAAGGAGATAGACCGATGGCAAGAACATTCGACGCAGTCGACGAGATGGGCAGGGTGGTAACAGGCGCTGCGATTATCGGCGCTTCGGTTCCACGCATCGATGGACCGCTGAAGACGACCGGCGCGGCGCAGTATGCTGCCGACTTTCACTTTGACCGGCTTGCTCATGCTGTGCCGGTGCAGAGCACGATTGCCAGCGGGAGCATCAAGAGGCTCGACGCCTCGGCTGCTGAAAAAATGCCGGGAGTGCTGCTGGTGCTGCATCGCGGCAATCTTGCTCCGACGGACAGGCTCTATCGCGTGGTGCCGAACGACTTCAGCGCGACCGCGAGCGAGGCACGGCCTCCGTTTGAAGACGAGAATATCTACTACTGGGGCCAGTATGTGGCCGTGGTTGTGGCGGAGACGCTGGAGCAGGCGACTGCGGCGGCCAAGGCGGTGCAGGTGGAGTACGAAACGACGCCTCACTCGCTGCGGCGCAGCTTGGACGACTATGCGGGCAAGCGGAAGTCGGTTTCGAAGCGCGGCGATGTGGATAAGGCTTTTGCGACTGCGCCGGTGAAGGTCGATGAGAATTACATCACCCCGATTGAGACGCATAATCCTATCGAAATGCATGCGACGGTGGCGGTGTGGGAGGGCGACAAGGTCACGCTGTATGAGACTTCGCAGGGAGTTTGGAACCATCGGCTGGCCATGGCGCAGATCCTGGGTGTGCCGCGCGAAAACGTCCAGGTAATCACAAAATTCCTTGGCTCGGGATTTGGCGGCAAGCTTTTTCCGTGGCCGCATTCGGCGATGGCCGCCGTTGCGGCGCGGCGCTTGCAGAGGCCGGTGAAGCTGAGCCTTTCGCGGCGGATGATGTTCTCCAATGTAGGACACCGGCCGCGCTGCGAGCAGCAGATGAAGATTGGCGCGACGGCTGATGGCAAGCTGGTCGCGCTGCGCCAGGATTATCTCAATCACACTTCGTTTATCGACGATATCGATGAGGGATGCGGCGAGGCTACGCCTTATCTTTACAGTGTGCCGAATCTCGAGATCACTTCGGCGCTGGTGCAGCGGAATCATGGCACGCCTTCACCGATGCGCGGGCCGGGCGCGGTGCCTGGGCTGTTTGCGATGGAGTCGGCGATGGATGAGCTGGCCATTGCGCTGAAGATGGACCCGGTGGAGCTGCGGCTGCGCAATGAGCCGGTGAAGGATGAAGGCACGGGACAGCAGTTTTCTTCGCGGCATTTGAAGGAGTGCCTGGAGACGGGCAAGGCCAAGTTCGGCTGGGACAAACGGACACCTGCCATTGGCTCGATGCGGCGGGATGGGAAAATTCTGGGCTGGGGCATGGCGGCGGCGAGTTGGGGCGCGTATCGGTTTGGGGCCTCGGCGACGGTGGAGCTTTGCGCCAATGGCCGGGTGTGCGTGCGGTCGGCGACGCAGGATGTTGGGACCGGCACGTATACGATTTTTGCCCAGGTGATGCATGAGAAGATTGGCGTGCCGATGGACCGGATCGACGTTTTCATGGGCGATACGAGCCTGCCGGAGGGCTCGATGTCGGGCGGGTCGTGGGCTACGGCAACTTCCCTGCCCGCGCTTTCGGCAGCAGCTACGAATGCCAAGCGGACCCTACTGCAACTGGCGACTGCGACGGCGGGTTCGCCCCATCTGAATCTTGATCCTGCGAAGCTGGAGCTTACTTCTGGATGGGTTCATGGGGCGACTCAGCCTTACAAATCTGGAATCCCGTTTGAAGAGGTGGTGCGCCTGGCGCGGTTGAGCGGGATTATGGGCGAGGGCAGGACGACTCCGACTTTTGAAGATCCCAAGGCGAAGGATTTTTCGTTGCACTCCTACGGCTGCCAGTTTGTGGAGGTGGAGTGGGAGCCGGAGATTGCGAGGCTGCGGGTGAGCCGCGTGGTTTCAGTGATCGATGGCGGCAAGATCATCAATCGCAAGGCCGCGACCAACCAGATCATGGGCGCGGTAGTGATGGGCCTGGGCATGGGGTTGCTGGAGCAGACAATTTACGATGAGCGCACCGGCCAGCCGATCAACGGCAGCATGGCCGATTACTTGATGGCGACATGCGCCGATTCGCCGCATATCGACGTGACTTTTCTGGATCATCCAGACCTGGCGATGAACGAATACGGGGCGCGCGGGATTGGCGAGATTGGGCTGGCAGGTGTGGCTCCGGCGATTACCGCGGCAGTGTACCACGCAACCGGTATTCGGGTGCGCGAGCTGCCGGTGAGGATTGAAGACCTGCTGCAATCGGAGATTCGCGAGGTTTAGGCTTCCAACTTTATGACCGATCTCGACCAGATATTGCCGCTGTGGCAGGAACTCCGGAGAACAGGGACGGAGTATGTGCTGGCTACGGTGGTTGCGGTCGAGGGCTCGGGCTACCGCAAGCCTGGGGCGCTGATGCTGATTGCCGCGGATGGGCGGCGCGCGGGAACGATCAGCGGAGGATGCCTGGAAGGCGAGGTGGCGCGCAAGGCCCTGTGGCGCACGGAAAACGGGCCGGTGGTGCGGCGCTACTCCACGATTGCCGAAGACGGCGAGGTTCCTTATGGCATGGGCTGCGGAGGCGTTGTCCATCTGCTGCTGGAGCGAAGTGAGACTGCGGAGCCGGTGATGCGGCGGTTGGCCACGAGTTTTGCCGAGCGAAGCCCGCTGGCGATTGCCACGGTGCTGGATGGGGAATGGATCGGGCGCCGGGCGTTTTGGCCTTCGGAATCTGGTGACAATTTGGACGCGGCGATTGCGCCGGCACTGGCGGATGCGGCCTGCGAGGGATTCGAGGAGCAACGGTCTTTGACTCGCGCTATTCGCCTGGAAGGAGACCAAACTGCGACGGTCTGCGTGGAGTGGAATGCTGCACGGCCGGGATTGTTTGTCTTTGGCGCAGGGGACGACGCGATTCCGCTGGTGCGACAGGCGCGCCAACTGGGTTGGTATGTCGCAGTGGCCGATGGGCGCTCCAATCTGGCAAACCACGTGAGGTTTCCGGAGGCGCACGATGTGCAGGTTCTGGCTGCGGGCGAGTTTCCTGAACTTGGATTGCGGCCAGCCGACGCCGCGGTTGTGATGACCCATAGCCTTGAGCAGGACACCCGGATTCTTGCGGCATTGCTAGCGGAGGAGCTGGCTTATATCGGCGTGCTGGGGCCGCGCCGCCGGACGGACGAGATCTTGTTGTCGCTTGCGGTAGGGCTCGATCTGCCTGAGTCGCGCATCGATGCCAGGGTGGAGATGTGGATGGAACGGCTTCATGCTCCCATGGGGCTGGATCTGGGAGGAAGCACTTCCGCCGACATTGCGCTGGCGGTGATCGCGGAGATTCAGCAATGCCGGCATCGGGCGAGCGGCCTGGCTTTGCGTGTTATCCGAGCCCGCGACGCCGGGCGCAGGCGAGTAACTGCGTAACTTCTTGACTTAGATTCGACTCAATTTTGCAGAAGTACGGCATCGTCCGAGCTATAACATCCCGGCTATTAACTTAGAGCAGAAGCAGAATTATCGTAATGTAGCGACCTGCGTGCAGGGCGATTGACAATCGAAAAAATTCTATTGAGCCCGCTGCTCTGCGAGAAGCTGTTCAAAAGATGACGAGCCTCGGAGGCTGGCGAATTCCTTGTCCGCCATTACCCTCTTACGATCCGTAAAGCCTTCGTCAATGGCCATTCTCAGGTATCCGACTGCTAGATCCGGCATTCCCACGCGAGCATAACTCTTGGCGAGATAGTAATTCATCGCACCGCGCTTTTGGACAGGCGTCGGCTCGCCGATCCTAAGTTGATTGACCCGTTCAAATATCCCCGGATCTATGGACAGCGCGGTCTGGTAACACTCCCACCCTTTTTTGAATTTATTTTCCGCCAGCAGATCGGTTCCGAGATTCTTATAGATCAGGGCTGACTTAGGATCAATTTTGAGCGCTTTCCGGTATAGGTGCTCCGCCTGGCCGTACTCCTTGAGAGAGTAGTAGACGGAGCCCAGATTGTTCATGACTTCGGGGTTTTTGGGATCGAGATTCAATGCGATCCGGTAGCTCTTTTTGGCTTCTTCGGTGATGAACATCTGCTGGTTTGCAATGCCGATCTTGTTCCACACGGAGGCAGTCTTGGGCGATACCTGCTCGAAGGCCGCAAGCGCCGCCTGATATTGCTTGCGCACCATCTGGAGATCGCCAAGCTGCTCCGGAGTCAAGGCTGGGGCGGTATGAGCGGTGGTTCCGGCGGCGCTGCCGGAGGTAACGGGTGTGTTCGTCCGCGTAGTGTTTTGAGCCGGCAGGAAGGGCGTCAGCGCGCCAAGAAGCACCAGCATGGAAAGGGCGTTGGAAAGGTGACTGCGACGCGTTGGACTTACGAATGGAGAAGTGGCTTGTGCCATGTCTGTCTCTCCGCGCCGTAGACCGCAGAATGTCTGCAAATCCTAAGCCCGGAGACCTCATTTGCTGTACAAACCGCCTGGGGTGAGGGCGATTGTCTTTACAAACTTTCGCGGGAATTGTGACAGGAATTGGAGATCATCGTCAAGCGGCTAGTGCTCACAATTGCACTCCGCCTGACCACTTCGGCCACAAATCCGATCTCGCAAGGCGCGAAATGCCGGTCACCGCGTTGCGTTGACCGGCACTTGCTGAACTACACCGTTTTCTAAAAAAGGTAGCCTAGAAGACGTATTTAGCCGAGAATTGCATCTGGCGTGGCTGCAGCAGCAAGGCGCTTCCGCCACCGATGTACGTGCCGAAGTTGGCGCTTGTACCGTCGGTTTGCAGGGGATTGGAAGAACCTCCCGATGGAGCCGAATTGAACCGGTTGGTGTTTAGCACATTGAAGACCTCAACGGACAGGCGTATCTGCTGCTCGCGGAAGGTGCGGAAGGTCCTGGCCAAACCGTCGTCGAGGGAAAAGTATCCGTCGGCACGATAGTTGTTGCGTTGCCCGGCATCTCCAACGTATGCGAAACGCAGGTTGGCGTGCGCGGCGGCGGCGGTGATTCCGTTGAGCGCGGTCTCGACCTGATCTCCGGCATCGTAGTGATGGCCGCCGGTCGGAATCTTGGCGGTTGCCACCATATTGCTGGAAAAGGCGAAGTTAGTGCCCCAGTTGCCCGCGGCTATGGCGCTGAACGGGAAGCCGGTGCTGTAGTGGACCAGGCCATTCAACTGGAATCCGCCGACCATCAGGTCGAGGATATGGCTTCCAGTGCGGAATGGCTCACCTGTGCCGAAGGGAAGCGGCGCGGTGTAGTTGGCGGTGATGTTGTGGCGGACATCGAAATCGGATGGGGCATACCACTGATTCGGCGAGAAGGCGTTGATGACGGGACTTCCCGTGGTTCCGTTCCGCTCCGGATCCGAGCCTTCGTCCATGGACTTGGAATAGGTGTAATTCACGTCATACTCCAGGCCATACTTCATGACCTGACGGACGGATACCTGCAGCGCATTATAACTGCTGTTTCCGGTAGTGGACTGGACAAAGATCGAAGAAGTCTGGGGGAAGAAGAAACGGAAGCTCTGCCCAGCCGGCGAGGCAGTCGGGTCGGTGTCGGCAGCGAAGAGCGCATTGGTCTCGTTGCCACGGTTGTTGGCGAAGTACGCGTAGTAGGCCTGGGCGCCTGAGTAACCGTTAAAGCTGAAGTTGGGAAAGACGTTATGGAAGTAGCCGGAATCGGGAACCGTGGAAGGATCTACGCCGCTGTCAACCATCTTGTCGTATGCCGTGGCAGCCTGGAAGTAAGTTTGGCCGCTGGTGGGGTCGAATAGATTGGTCGGCATGGCAACGTCCAGGTTCTGGATCAGGTGGCGTCCGAGGCGTCCGACGTAAGATGCCGTGACTGCCAGATTGTGTGGAAACTCATGCTGCAACGACAGGTTGAAGGTTTCCGCATAGGGGGTCTTCTGCTTGTCGTTGATACTGTAGTCGAAGGTGAATGGACTTTCCGCAGGAGTGAATGGAAGCGCCAGCGAAGTGGTAGCTCCCGCCACCGCAGGAACGCTGTTAAAGCCTGTGAAGCGTGGGTTGGAGTTGATATCGGTGAAGGTTTCGAGGTTAGTCTGCGAGAGCGAGAGCAGCGACTGAGGATTGGACTGGTAGGAGTCGATCACACCCGCGCCAAAGTGGTCGTAAGCCAGAGCGAAGCCGCCGCGTACGGAACTCTTGTTGTCTGGGGTGGAAAGAGCAAAGGCGAAGCGCGGCGCGAAGTTGAGTTTTTGCGGAGTCCAGAAGTTGGGCTGACCATTGGGCGAACCAGAGGCGCGAAAAGAGACATCTGTATCGTACCCGGTTCCGGAGGCCGCGGCCGCTTCGCGATTGGCGAGGAAGGTATCGAGCGGAATCGTTGGGGCGATCTGCTGGCCATCTTTCTCGTATGGCACGCCAAGGTGGACGTAGCGCACACCGAAGGTCAATGTGAGCAGCGGAGTGGCCTTCCATTGGTCTTGCACGTAATACTCCTGCTCGAAGTTATGAAAGGTGTGGGGCGGAACCACGCCGGCTCCCTGAGGCACGAGTGAATTGCCCTGCACTTTAAATTCAGTTCCGGACTGGGAGGTTTCAATGGCGCCGACATTGGAGATGATGGCCTGGTTGTAGAAGTTTGAAAACGAAGAGGAAACCGTTCCGCAATCGGGGCAGCTAAAGGCTCCCGGATCGAGGCTTCCTCCCTGGTTTGCGATGGCCGCGGTAGCCAGCAAATTGGGGCTCACGTTCGCATAAGAAAGCAGGGGCGAATCGAAGTACTGGCCGTTCGAAAGAATGGAGTAGTTGATGCCAGCCTGGATGGTATGCCGCCCTTTGACGTAGGTAAAGTCGTCGGTGAAGTTGTTGGTTGTAACTTCGTAGATGGTCGAAGTGGTCTCTGCGCTCAGCGTGGTGAATGCGCCAAACGCCACATAAGGCTTGGTGAAATCCGCCGTTCCCCGCGATGCATTGCCGATGCGGATCAGGCCATAGCGCGCGTTGTTGGTCATGTGGTCGTTGATGGACCAGATGTGACCTGCCGCGATGCCTTTGCTGTTTCCGTAAGTTACAGACGGAGCCGGCAGGCCGGGGAACTGAAGCGCGGTCGACTGATTGTCATCTTGAAGATTGCCGCGCACGAAAAGAGTTTGCCGCGGGTTGATGTTGTAATCGATGCGAGCTATGTTCGTGAATTGATGAAGAGGCGCAGGCGAGGTGAAGTTATAGGTTCCCGTATTGAATCCGTCTCCCGTCGCGTTTGAGTTCGCCAAGGGAAAGGAGTTGAAATAGGCAACTGCCGCTGCATTTGTCATGGGGGCGTAGCAGGTGGTGGTGGCGCAGGCCGGGTCGGAAGCACGTCCATCCATCTGCGCGATTTCCGCGGGCGTCAATGTCTCTTGCTTGCTTCCGTTCTGGCAGGTCGCCGACGTTGGGCAAGCCAAGTAGGTCACATTGCCGGTGATCAGGCCGGTGTCGCTGCCTCCTGCAACAAAGACCGACGGCACAGTCTGGCTGACCAGGATATCGCTGGCTTGCCTGAATCCTTCATATGCGCCGAAGAAGAACAGCTTGTCTTTCTTGATGGGAAGCCCCAGTGACGCGCCGTAAGTATGTTCCAGAACCTTGGCCGCGATGTTGGGCTCTGCTGAGTTCAACTCTGCCTGCTTGTTGAACCAATTGTTGGAAGTGGTGCCGGGATCGCGGTAATATTCGTAGGCGCTGCCGTGAATCGTATTGGTGCCACTCTTGGTGACTAGTGAAACCTGTGCTCCTGAAGACCGTCCGGCATCCGCGTTTGCGTTGGTTGTTGTGACGCGGAACTCTTCGACCGAGTCGCGGGTGGAGCGCAACGCACCGTTGAAGGCGTAACCAAAGATTTGGTCGTTGTTATCCACACCATCCAGAGTAATGTTGGTCTGATCCTGGCGCGCTCCGTTAACAATGCCCGTTCGAGTGTCCTGATTCAAGCCGCCGGTCTGCGCGCCGCTGTCCAAGGCCAGAACTCCAGGCTGCAGTGAGAGAAGATACGTAACGTTGTTCGCAAGATAGGGCAGGTTCTCGACCTGTGCGCTGTTGAAGGCCTTGCCTAGCGTGGCGTCTGTCGTATTCACCTCGGCCAGGTTGGTCTCGACGGTTACGGTCTGTTCGGTAGTGCCGACGGTCAGCTTGAAGACCAACGTGACAGGCGTCGAAACGAGCAGTTCCACCTTTTCATTCTGTTCTGAGAAGCCCGGCGCGATCACCTTCACTTCATACGTCCCCGGTTGAATCTGCTCGAAGGAAAACTCACCCTTAGTTGTCGTCTTCGTGTTCTGTCGACTCCCGGACGCTGCGTTCGAGATATTGACATCGGCGCCCGAAATCACCGCGCCGGTTGCGTCCGTCACAGTTCCCGACAAGGAGGTCGTGTTGGTCTGTGCGAAGAGCGACGGGGAACACACAAGAACGGATAGCCCAACGATTAGAAGGGTTACGAATCTGATAGAGCGAATCTGCATGTACATCCTCCAAGAAATGGTTAGAAAATCAGGTGCGCTTGTAGTAGCGTTTTTGCTCGCACCATTCGTCTGTAACTTGGTCGCTCATCGCCGTGAATCCTGTTCCCCTGGCTGGCGATCTTCGGATACACTCCTGACCTGTCCTCAAGAGGGACCGTCGTTAAGAAGTGTGGAGCGTGCCAATTTTCCTGATATTTTCTGCGATTAAACGGCTTATGGGGATTGGATGGAAGAACCTATTTCGAGCGTTACACAGCCTCGATGTGAAGTCCATAGAGATAAAGAATTGCAATCCCCGCGACAAGATCGCTTTATATGGATCCGGTTTCAAACTACAAATAGACAAGGCTACAGGTTGTCTGTAGTTACTTTTCGATCGATTTTGAAGGGTTCATTGTTCGCGACCGCGGGCAGAACTCTTGAGGGCTATGCGGAAGGTCGGCATTTTCGCTGCACAAGATTCTATTTCGGCTGATCCCACTTGTCGCGCTGCTGTTTTTCCTGTGTTTCTTTGTAGATTTTTTCCATCTTTTCACCTAGTCCGTGATTTCCCGGAGACAGAGGCCAGATGGTGAAATCGCGCATTGCAAGGCGATGCGGAGTTCCGTTCATGGACTTGAGTCCGTCTTCGAGCTCCAACAGGGTTCCGAAAGTTAGATCGAGCGGATGTTCGTCTGGATGATAGATCGATCCGATCGGAAAATCGAGGAACGGTGTGCGGGACTGCTCGATATGATTGCCGAGAATGTGTGCGACCGGCTTGCCCTCGATAAAGGCGATCAGCCGTTCGGTGCTGGCTTTGAATGCTGAAAAATCGCGAATGTAGAGGCGGCCTGGATAGAGGCTGTCCCCGGTGAGAAGAATTCCGGTGCGTCGATCGTACATCGCAATGCTCACCACGTCATGGCCAGGGAGTGGCACGATATTGAGGACACGGCCGCCGAGATCGACTTCGCCTAAGCCATCCGGCCAGGAAGCAATATGAAAGAAGGCTTGCGTGTCCATCACCTTTGCTGGCACGAAGGTGATGGGGATGGCCGGATCGTTGAGGGCCTGGATGGCCGAGTCTCCAAACGTATGGTCGTCATGGGAGTGCGAGTGCGTAACGATGACCGGGATGCTGGGGCGGTGGTTGCGTTCGAGCCAGTTATGCACGACTCGCTGAAAGGTGGGCGCGAGGTTGCCGTTGCGCGAGCCTGTATCCCAGAGCAGGCCGCGATCCTTGCCAAAGAATAGAAAGAGGAACGGCATCTCCGCGTCGGTGCATCCGGATTGACGAAGGATGTATAGATCGGGGTTGTACTCGTGAACCTGCCACTCCGGAATCTCCATGCACTTCGGGCCGCCAGTGGTCCACTTCTGCGGCAATACACCGCGCTCCAGATCGCCGCCGTTTGGATCGCTGAACTGTGCATTCGCGCGCAATGCGATGCATGACAAGGCGAGAATTATCAGGAGCCGAAGCCTCATGGAGTTCCCTTCTAACTTTTGGTGATAAAGCGTATCGAGAAGAAGATCCTAGTTAGCGAACGGCGCTGCTCAGTGCAGGATGGGAAGCGCCATTTTCTTGCATTGGATATGTTCATGCGATGATGTCGTAAATTACATTCCCCGATACATCCGTAAGGCGGTAATCGCGGCCGCTGTAGCGATAGGTAAGCTTGGTGTGGTCGATGCCCAGCAGATACAAAATGGTCGCGTGGATGTCATGGACATGCACGGGCTTGTCGATCGCCTTCCAACCGAAGTCGTCGGTTGCGCCGTAAGTAAAGCCTTTCTTGATGCCTCCGCCGGCCAGCCACATCGTGAAGCCATGCGGATTGTGATCGCGGCCGTTGTGGGTCTGTCCGCCGTTGAAGCCGCTGCTCATCTCAACGACCGGTGTGCGGCCAAACTCGGAGCCTGCAACGATGATGGTGTCATCGAAGAGGCCGCGCGCCTTGAGATCCTTGATCAGCGCGGCAAAGGGTTGATCGGAGTCCTTGGCGGTCTTGCGGTGCATTTCGATGTCGAAGTGGTGATCCCATGGGTCGCCCTTGGCGTAGTAGATTTGCACCACACGAACGCCTTTTTCAATCAACCGCGCCGCAGTCAGGCAGCCGCGAGCGGTGCTGCCTTCGCCGTACATCTTGAGGACGGCGTCGCTCTCCTTGCGCACATCGAAGACATCGGGAGCCTCGGTCTGCATACGGTACGCGGTTTCCATGGCTCCGATGGTGGCTTCGAGCTGGCCATCGTGCGCGGCGCCTGGAGCGGTCTTCATATTGAGCTGATCGAGTTGCTCCAGGAGATCGAGCTCTTTGCGCTGCTGTTTGAGATCGAATCCGTCGTTATGGATGTTGGCGATCAACTTCTGAGGGTCGAATTCCGTCTTCTCGACCTTGTCGGAAACATAGGTTCCCTGGTGCATGGCGGATAGAAATGCAGAGCCCCAGAGCGGCGGCCCGACGGTGGTTGGAACTTCAGGACATAGGACGACGAAGCCGGGCAGATTCTTGTTTTCGGTGCCAAGGCCGTAGGTCATCCATGATCCCATCGATGGACGGCCGGCAAAGTTTGCACCGGTGTTCATCATCAGCAGAGCAGGCTCGTGATTGGGGATCTCGGTGAAGACGGAATTGACGAAGCACATATCATCGACGCACTCGGCCAGGTAGGGAAAGATCTCGCTGACTTCTTTGCCACTCTTGCCATAGCGATTGAAGGTGAAGGGCGATTGCATGAGGGAACCGGTCTTGCGCTCATGCTGAAGATCGCCGCCGGGCATGGGCTGTCCGTTGTACTTCTCGAGGATTGGCTTGTGATCGAAGCTGTCAACCTGCGAGAGGCCGCCGTTCATGAAAAGGAAGATGACATGCTTGGCGCGCGGTTTGAATCCCGGCTCCTGGATCATCCACGAGGCCTTGTTTGCCGGAGCATCCGCGCGAGCGATGGTATCGCCAAGCAGGCTGGCGAGCGAGAGCATACCGAATCCCGCGCCCATCTTGCAGAGAGCTTCGCGGCGGGTCATCGGTTGACTAGCGGGTGTGTGTCGCATTCCATTCTCCATCGTTTGCTGCATGACTGCGGTTAAGACTCTTAGGCTTGATACTAATCCAGGAACTGAAACTCATTTGAACTGAGCATGATTCGTGCGTATTGCCGCCAGGCAGTAATTGGCTCTCCGGCCACGGCGTAGCCTGCCTTTTCGGGCGTGGTGCTGAGGAACTTGAGGCCCAGAGCCAGCTCGTCGTCGCTCGGCTTTCTTTGAAAGACGTATTCGTAGAGCCTGACGATCCTATCCTTGTCGGCAGGCTCTGAGTGAACTCGTTCGGCCAGAATTCCTGCTTGCTTGTAGACGAAGAGATTGTTCATGAAATAGAGCTGCTGCAAGGGCACGTTGCTGGAGAAACGCTGCTCCGAGGTGAAGCTCGGGTTCGGGAAATCGAAGACCTGCAGATAGTTATTCAAGCGGTAGCGGCTTACTTTGCAGAAGACAGTGGGCTCGGTGTTGTCCTCTGAGAAATCGGAAGATGGACCGGAAGTCTTCTTGGCATCCAGATCGCCGGAGACGAAGAGCATGGTGTCGCGAATCTCTTCCGCGTCTAGCCGCTGGCGATTGAAGTGCGAATAGAGGCGATTGGCGCCGTCTTTCTCGTGAGCTTCCGCTGATTCCAGCACGCTTGATTGATAGACCGCGGAGAGCATGATCTCTTTTTGCAGCTTCTTGATTGAACGGCCATTGGAGACAAACGCATGCGCAAGAAATTCGAGCAATTCGGGATTCGTTGGCTCCTCGCCCACATAGCCGAAGTTATCGGGAGTGTTTACGATTCCTGAACCGAAGTGCCATTTCCACACGCGGTTGACGATGACTCGCATGGCAATGGGATTGCCTGCAATGTCATTGGCTAATTCGAGACGTCCGCTGCCATTGGAATATGGCTTACTTTCAGGCGTGGCAAGCACAGTGAGAAAGCGGCGCGGGACAGTGTCGCCGAGCGAGTGCGGATTGCCGCGGACATTGAGTTTCACATCCTGAATTTGCGGCTTGTCGGCCATGCCGTGGACGTACGGATAATTTTCCGGGCCGAGTTGCTTCTTGAGATCGGCGATCTCCTTTTGCTGCGCTTCAATATAGGACTGCAACGGCGCGCCCAGCCGACTGGTCAGATTCCATCCGACGAAGACGAGCACACCGGGCTGGAATTTGGCCTCTTCATCGCCTGAGCGAGTTACGAAGATATCGGAATAGAGTTTGGCTTCGTCGATCGGGATCGTCTTGAGTTCAAGAGCGCAGCCGGGACAAAACTGATCGTCGGTTTCGAATTCGCTGGGCTTGGCGTCGTGAACGCGATGGCGGGGAACATCATTCTTGTCGCGGATGATTTCGTTCTGCTCCTCGACATCGCGGGCATGGCGGCGAACGCGAAAGACCAGCCGTTGAAAGCTCTCGGCGAGAACCTTGGCTTCATCTTCCGTGCCGCCGCCGACCGCAATCATCGCTTGCCAATCTTTCAGATAGTCGTACTGCTGTTTCTTCCCCGGCGTGAGATAGTCGACCCAGCGGCGCAGCACCTCGGGATCGAGTTTGGCCTGCGAGGCTGCTTCTTCCACGGTGCTCTTAGGTTTGCCAAGCACATTCCATGCCGCCACCATATAGTTCGAGGTCTGATTTGCAAGCGCATCGGCCAACTGCCGGGTCTCGGTGCGCGTATATTCCTGCAAATCTATCTGGAGTTTTTCGAGTTTTGCTTCATTGCTCTCGTAAGCCGCAGCTTTAGCTTCTGAAACTGTGGGATATTCCTTGTAAGTCGAGTTCGCGAAGACACCGATCAGCGCATAGTAATCCTTTTGCGTGATGGGATCATACTTGTGATTGTGGCAGCGGGCGCAAGCAACTGTCAGGCCAAGGGTACCGCGAGTGACAGCGTCGACGCGCTCATTTCTTTCATCGGCTCGGCCTTGAATAGGTTCGGCCTGATCCCAGACCCAAGGGCCGGCGCCTAGATAACTGGTCGCGGTGAGATACTCTTCCTGATCCTGCTTGGTTTTGGCCGGGATCTTGTCGCCTGCAATCTGAAGACGAAGGAACTGATCGTATGGCATGTCCTGATTGAAGGACTTGATGACCCAATCGCGATAACGGTACGCGCCATTGAAGGGCATATAGCCGCGGCCCTTGGGGTCGAGGCCGCGCACGTCGTCTTCGGCATAGCGGGCCACGTCGAGCCAGTGACGGCCCCAGCGCTCGCCATATTTGGGAGAGGCGAGCAGGCGATCTATCAAGCTTTCCCACGCACGAGGCGACTTGTCTTTTTCGAACGCTTCGACTTCTTCCGGAGTGGGCGGCAGGCCTGTCAGGTCATAGGTGGCGCGGCGAATGAGCGTATGGCGATCGGCCTGCGCGGATGGTTTGAGGCCAGTTTCCTCCATCTTAGCGAGGACGAATTTGTCGATGGAAGTCTTGGCCCAATGCGCGTCCTTTACCTCTGGAACCGGTACTGCCTTGAGCGGCTGGAAGGACCAGAAGGCGCGCTGCTTGTCGGTGATGACGCCGGTTTTTACCGATGCCGAGAAGACTGTCCCTGGCGCGCTCTTGGGCCATACTGCGCCGTGCTTAACCCATTCCGTCAGGTCTGCTATTTCTTGCAGTGTGAGCTTGCCGCCCTTGGGCATTTTGAGCGCAGTGGTCTGATGGACCGCGGTGATGATGAGGCTCTTATCGGGATCGCCTGGAATGAGAGCCGGACCGCGTGTGCCTCCCTTCAATAAGGCTTCGCGTGAATCCAGCTTCAATCCTCCGGAAGTAATGACGACGTGGCAGCTAGAGCAGTTGTTGGCAAAGATAGGACGAATGTTGTTTTCGAAGAAGTCCTCATCGGACATGGCGCTCTGGGGATGTGGTGTGGTAGTTGCAGATACTTTGACGGCCGATGCCTGGGTAGCCGGAGTGGGCTGAGCGGCAGTCGCAGTCGCCGGGCTGCTCGATGGAGAAGTGCCGGTCGAAGCTATCGAATCCGACGGGGACGCACCTTTCGCCCCGGCCTTGACCCAGGCGACGAGATCGGCAACCTCGGAGGGCTCGAGTGCATGACGCGGCGGCATCTTCAACTTGCCCTGGCGACGAATCGCATTGATCAGGATGCTGGTGTCGGGATCGCCCGGGACAATTACCGGACCGCGGCCTCCGCCTTTGAGAATCGAAGGGTAACTATCGAGACGGAGCCCTCCAGACTGGGATTCCGCGTGGCAGGAGTAGCAATTGTCGTCGAGAATGGGCTCAATGCGCTGAGTATAGAAGTCGGGCGATCCCGGTGCTGGAGAGGTTTGCTGCGTTGCTTGTTGAGCGGCGACCACAGCGGTAATCGACAAGGCGATTCCTGCCACGATCAGGATCGACGTAGCTGCAAATATAACCTGAAATCGCGCTGGACTTCCAGCTTGCTTCACAGCAATTCTCCCTGTCGAAAGGTTTCCGGCACAGGTTGAATTTCATCTTGCCGAGAATGCGAACCATACGCCTGAAGCTTGACAAACTCACGCAGTTCAAGGAATTCGCGGCTTTGTTTCCTTACCGCGATTGTATCGCTAGATTGAGGCAAAGCCATATCGAGAAGAACATTACTTTGCTGGCTATTCTCGCGATGGGGTCCAATGATGATCAACCGCGTGCCCAACAAAAGAGCTTCCGAGGTATTGTGGGTGACAAAGAGCACGGTTGGTTTCAACTCTTGCCAAATTCCTCGCAACTGCTGCTGTAAGCTGGCGCGGGTAGAAGGATCGAGCGCGCTGAAGGCTTCGTCCATCAGCAGCACAGGAGGCTTCATCATCAGGGCCTGGGCGATGGCTACTCGCTGCTGCATGCCGCCTGAAAGCTGATGCGGATATTTGTTCAGGTCGGTAGCGCGCAATCCCATGCGCACGAGTTGCTCTTCGGCCTCGATGCGAAGTTTGCGTTGGAAGGCCCGATAGGACGGAAGCAATCGGCCCGGCCATCCGCAATAGGCGTTCTCCGGTCCGTACATGACGTTTTGAATCATGGTGCGATCGGGGAACAAGGAATATTTTTGTGGAACGTACCCACAGCGCGCATCGATGCGCGAGACTTGTTTGCCGTCGACGACGATGGATCCGCTGGTTGGAAATTCCTGGCCCAGCACGAGGCGCAGCAGGGTGCTTTTGCCGCAGCCGGTCTCGCCGAGTACGGCAACGAATTCTCCGGCGTAGATGTCGAGGTTCACCTCCGACAGAACGGTTTTATGTCCGGCAGACGCGACCGTGTAGGAGACGGAGACATCGCGCAGCGCGATCTCAACGGGCGCGTGCTGCTTCTCCATGCGTACCTCCTTGACCAGGACTTTGGCTGCTAGAACCATGGGTGCAGCCTCCGATTGGCGACGCGGAGCAAGGCATCCATTCCGAACAAGAGGACGGCAACCCAGAGCAGGTAGGGAATGATGATGTCCATGCCCATGTGGCGGCGCATGATGGCGATGCGATAGGCGAGACCGTCGGTCGACGCGATCATTTCTCCGGCAAAGAGAAACAACGCGAGCGGCTTGAGATTCAGGCGAACGCTATTGATGACCTGCGGCATGATCTGCTTGAGAATGACGCGGTAGGCAACGTCGAGATTGGTGGACTTGAGCGTGAAGGCCTTCACTATCTGTTCGCGGGGAACGGATTTTGCGATGTTATAGGTGTCGAGCATCAAGGTCGGACCCACGCCTATGACCATGAGCATGATCTTCGACCACTCATCGATGCCAAAGACGATGAATAGTATGGGCAACAGTGAGAGCGCGACTATCTTGTCGAAGAAGAGAACGAATCGAAGGAAAAATGCCTCAGCGTAGGGGAAGACGGCCATGTGCAGGCCGATGAGGATGGCGGGGATCAGCAGAGCGATTGCGATGAAGAAGCGGCGCGAGCTAGCGACCGTGTCCTTCCAGATCATGCTGTGCGTAATTCTCTGGAAGGTGGTTGCACTGGGATCGAGCGAGTCATCTTCTTCGGCAGGCTCCAGCACGGAGGCCTTGATTCCCTGCCAGAGCTGAGTGCCGGATGGGATTACTCTGTCTTCTGGATTTTCTTTGTGCCGGACGATGGAAAACTGCGTGTAGGCGAAGATGCCGATGAGGAAGAGAACCCAGGAGAGCGACTGCGTCCACAGCCTGCGTGGGCGGCCCTGAATGTCTGCGAGATGTCCAACGACGGGGAGTGTGGACATCAGCTATAGCCTCCCCTGCTCGGCCATGCGCATGTATGAGGAATCGATGCGCAGGCGCACTCGGTCGCCTTTGCCTTGCACGGAGCCATCGGGATAGCGGATGGCGACGTCGTTGACCGAACCGATGTTTTGGCCGAGGAGCTGGTGGCGGAAGCAGAACTGGCGCACCAGGTCCATCTTCTGCTTGATCGTTGGGCTCTCGGAAAAATCGACGGCTGACTTGGGAGTCGAGAACAAGAAAGTCGTGCGCAACTGCTCTTTGTAGGAAGCAACGCTATCTCCCGAGGCGGCTGCGCTGCCGCTGATCGCCGCTTGAGATGCCTGCCCGGAGGCTGTCAATTGCGCCACAGTCTCATACCATGCGCCGGTGATAGCCTTGGCAAATTTTGCGCCAGCGCCGTCTGGCCGATTCAGAACGTCCGTGCGGACGACGAGTAGGTCGAGGATTTCGCCGGGAATCTTGGAGGAATCGAAGAGCGGTTTCACGTTGCCGCCCTGTGCCAGAATTTGCGAGACAAGCGGCTTCCAGGTGACGGCTACCTGATTGCTCTGATTGCCAAGAAAGGCGCCGACCAGATCGGAATCGCTGGTGTTCATCAGGCGCAGCTGCGGGATCTGCGCGCCGAGACCATTTACGTCCATGGCGCGTTCCAACAGATATTCCGAAACGGTTTTTTGCACCAGCATGATGCGCTTGCCGGGAAGCTGCGCCAGGGTCAGGTTATTGCGCGCCAGCACTGCGTCGTTCCCGTTGGAATAGTCACCAACAATGAGCGCGGTGGAATCGACGCCGGCAGCGGCCGGCATATCCAACGCTTCCATATTGGTCATGGTGCAGGCATCAATGTTCTTGCCGACGAAGGCGTCGAGCGATGCCGCGTAATCGAAGCGCTGAACCTTGATCACCACGCCATATTTGTCGGCCCAGCGCTTCAGAACACCGGACTTGGCCATGTAGAAATATGGATTCCAACCGGCGTAGACCGACCATCCCACGGTAAAGGTAGGAGCTTCTGCCCTTGCGGGAATTGCGGCGGCCATTGCAACGAGGACGACGGCGATCAAAACCGCGAATGGCGAGGTCCGGCTGACTCGATAAAGCCATATTAAGAAAGAATTTTGCACAGATTTTCGAAGGTTTCCGGCCCGCTGCCCATGATTACAACAATGCATAGGACTAAAGTATCTCAAGGGCTTGGAGATAGGGGCGATACATCGATTTCATTTATAGCGCCCATAAGCGCAGCCTCAACCGGAAGCAAAACGGCGTGGAAACACACATGGATTGCGCCATGCATCTTGTTCCAGTTCAGGCCGCTGGAACCTTGAGCCTCCACACCTTAGCGCCCGTCAGAAACGTGAGCCAAACCGATCCGTGGGCGTAGCGGATGCTGTCGCCGCCTTTGCCGACCCACTGCTGCACGACCTCGTTTCGGGCCGGATCAATGCGGGTGATCGGGTATCCGAAGACCGTGGCCCAAACCGAGCCGCCACCGTAGGCAATCTCTCCGCCGAGACCGGGAATTCCTGCTGGAATTGTGGCCAGAAGCTTGCCCGTTGTCGCGTCGACCCTGGACACGGTACCGTCTCCCTGATTCAATACCCACACCGATCCCTCGCCCACGGTCAGAAACCGAGGCTTTGGGCCAATCGGAGTCGAGCCGACAACCTTGTTCCTAGCCGGATCGACCCGCACCAGCGCATTGCCTTCGTTGCTGGCGACCCACACGGAATCCCCTGCATAGATCGGATTGAACGAGCCTTTGGGCAGCTGAATGCGAGCAGTGACCGCGTTGGTCGCGGCATCGATGCGATCCAATTCGCTGCTGGCCGATGTTACTAGCCACACGCTTCCCGCGCCGGTCGTGATGCCGCCTTCAGAGTCGGCTGGCGAAGCCTGAATTGTTGCTTGAACGGCGCCCGTTTCAGGGTCTGCCCGAACGAGATTGTGCGAGCCGCAACTCGGAATCCACAGGCTGCCAAATCCTATTGCAAGGCCGGAACAGGGCTTCTGCAGAGTGATGATCACGCCCGGTTTGTTGCTCGTCGCATCCAGACGGACTACGTGATTCGCACTTGAGCTCGTCACCCAGACCGCGTCGTCTGTGACCGCTAACCAGTCCGGATGACCGCTGACTGCAAACTCCACGTCGGGTGTAAGCTCGCTCATTGGGCGCTGCACACTAGGCTGAAGCGCACCGGTCTTCTTCGGAAAGCCGTCGTTCTCCTGCGCTGGGCAGATTGCAGGAGCAAGGATGACAAGTATAGTGAGCAGAGCTAGGATTGTCGTTTTAGATTCGGCTTTTGGCATCGAAACGAAGAGGGCGGAAACTGAAGTTCGCATAATTGAGCTCTACTCTAAGGGCCAACTGCGCCGCAATGCAACCTTGATACAAACGGAACATTGCTTGCGAACGCGAGATCTTAATTTCCGCGAGTGTTGTTCGGCTGCAATCACGCGGGCCGGCTCTTTATCTTACTCACAGGCGGCAACGACCTAGCGCCATTCGTCGCTACTTCAAGAAATGCGTGAGCCGCTCGGGTGAGAGTCTTATCTTTTCTAAATACAAGCGATAACTCGCGCTGCACCCTCATTCCCTCTACCTTCATGGTTTTCAACAGGCCGGCGGACTCATCGGCTCCTACATTTGTATGAGGGAGGAATCCGATGCCAATTCCCGCGCCAATCAGGCGCTTGAGTAACTCGCTCGATTCCAGTTCCATGGCCACGCGCGGTTGCACATCTCGGCTGTGAAAGAAGTGGTTGATCTTCTCCCTTTGCCGACCGTGTTTCATCATCAGCAACGGGTACTGGAGAATTTCATCTAACTTCACAGTGTCTCTTTCAGCTAGGGGATGAGTCATAGACGTTACTAGCACTACCTCATCTTTGTGAATATTGTGTATTAACAATCGGCTGTCCTTGACCGGCATAGAAACAATTCCGAAATCGACTTCGCGGCTGAAGACCGCCTCGAGCGTTCGCGATCGCTCCGAACGCACGATGCTGAGATGGACTCGACTGTACAGCTTCTTGAATTGCGCAAAGACCGCGGGGAGAACGTACAGGCTCGTGGCCTCACTGGTGCTGACGGAGATCTCTCCGCGGGGCGAGTGATACAGTTCGCTCACGCCGGCGAGAATGTGACTGTGGCACTGCAAACAGTGCTCAGCAAAGGGCTCGAACAACCGGCCCGCGGCGGTGAAGGTTACTCTGCCTCCCTCGCGGTCAAACAATCGCGCGCCTACTTCATTTTCGAGCGAACGAACCTGCGCTGAGATCGCGGGCTGTGTGACGCCCAGCTTTTCCGCCGCCCGGGAAAAACTTTTCAAACGGCTTACGAGTTGAAAGGTCTTGAGCTGTTCGAAATCCATAGTAGATAACCTGCTTCAGTGCGCATCCTGGAGGCAGAATTCACAATTTGAGGAATCGGTCTGGCTCCCAGAATAAACCATCCTTATTCGTCAGACAATCAATTCCGATGCGAAACAACCTGGATGTGCGCCACATTCGTTTCCACTGAACATTGTGTCTTGTCGGACTCTTTTGCAGCTAATCCAGAGGACTAGACGTCAGGGCAATCGCATTTCAAAACAGCTCCAAGAGTCTGACAAGAAAGGCATCGTCCCATCCGGCGCGTTTGAATTTTCCGCGTAAGGAGCCTTTCGATCCCTCCTTCTTCATGGCGTTGAGGACCATG
>Ga0302326_10004446_pt1 | contig 32468 bp, 29 predicted proteins | sample Palsa_T0_3_FD_202264 | JGI IMG/M metagenome (GOLD analysis project Ga0302326, IMG submission 202264) | Peat permafrost microbial communities from Stordalen Mire near Abisko, Sweden - Palsa_T0_3 | ecosystem: Environmental > Terrestrial > Soil > Palsa > Peat permafrost | place: Sweden: Abisko...
CGTGGTTGACCTGGATGCCGTCCGGCGTCGGCACGCCGAAGCGCTCGGACAGGTCAAGCAGGGCCTTTGCGACCCGGCCAGGCACGTCGGTGAAGACCAGGTCGGCCTTGACGTCATTGATGCGGCGTAGCCGCTGGGCCAGCGCCTGCAGCAGGTGCATCGCGACCTCAGGCCGGGTGCTCAGCCAGGTGCGCAGGTCGTCGTGCGCGAGCCCGGCCAGCCGGGCGCTGGTCACCGCCGTCGCGCTCGAGGTACGCGGGATCGGGTCGAACAGTGACAGCTCGCCGAACATCTCACCGGGGCCGTGCACGCTGAGCAGGTTCTCCCGGCCGTCCGGGGCCGCCCTGCTGAGCTTGATCTTGCCGGTCAGGATGATGTACAGCTTGTCGCCGGCGTCGCCCTCGGCGAACAGCCGCTCGCCGCGGTCCAGGTGCACGTCGATGATGCCGGACCGCAGCGCGCTGGCGTCCTCCTCGCTGAGCGACTCGAAGAGCGGCGTCTCCCTGAGAACGTCATCGCTGTGAGACACGACACCACCTCCCGAGTGGTCCAAATCCGGGCAGACCGCAACGCAACCGCGCCGGACCGGCTGCCGACGATCCAGCTAATCCCTAACAACTACTGTGTGGTGCCCATTTCCGCAGGTTGTCACGCAGGGTGATGATCCGGGCTGCTCCGCAGCCGTACCCGGCAGGACTCGATCTCGGCCAGCGCGGCATCAACGCCCACCCAGGTGGCCGCCTCAACTTCCTTGCCGGGCTCGAGCGCCTTGTACACCTCGAAGAAGTGCTGGATCTCCAGCTGCTCGAAGGGCGGGACATCGGCGATGTCCCGAAGGTGCGCCATGCGAGGGTCCGTGGCGGGAACGCACAGGATCTTGTCGTCGGCACCCTTCTCATCTCGCATCCGGAACATCCCGATGGCCCGGCAGAGAATCTGGCAGCCGGGGAAAGTCGGCTCGTCCAGCAGGACAAGGGCGTCGAGCGGGTCACCGTCGTCGGCCAGAGTGTCCTCAATAAATCCGTAATCAGCGGGATAGCGAGTTGACGTGAACAGCATCCGGTCTAGGCGGATACGACCCGTCTTATGATCCATCTCGTACTTGTTACGCTGCCCCTTGGGGATCTCGATAGTTACTTCGAACTCCACAGTGCACCCCCAGCGCCAGGTTGGCGCAATCCGATTGCCTGGCTGATGTCTACCCGGTAGTCCTTGGCTAGTCGCTATCGGGGGTAGCACTGGCGCGCACTGACGGCGCGCGGGGGCGGATAGCGCAGCTTGCGAAGGGACCTATCGGTGCGTCGGCACAGCCGCCTGACCGCGGCAGCACTCGCTGTCCTGTGCGCGTTCACGATCGGCGCCGGGGTGACCGTGACGCGGCTGCTGCCGGGGCGGCTGGCGCTGTGGCAGACACCGCGCATCGCGGCCGCGCGGCTCGCCAACCCGGGGCAGGTGCTGGGTGCCGCGACCGGGACGGCGCCGGACTCGGCTGCCGCGACCAGCGCCGGGGTGACGCGGGCACTGACGCCGGTGCTGACGTCCCCGGCGCTCGGCCCGCAGCTCGGCGTGCTGGTGACGGACCTGTCGTCGGGGCAGGTGCTGTTCTCGCGCAATGCAGGCGCCGGCTTCGCGCCCGCGTCGACTGACAAGCTGGCGACCTCGATCGCCGCGCTGCGGGTGCTCGGGCCCTCGGCGCGCTTCCGCACGACCGTGGTCACAGGCGGCAGCGCCGCCTCGATCGTGCTGGTCGGCGGCGGGGACCCGACGCTCGCCGCCGGCGCACCGCCGGCCTCGGACTACCCGCAGCCAGCCACGCTGGCAAGCCTGGCCCGGCAGACGGCGGCGGCCTTGCGTGCGCGCGGCCGGCACAGCGTCAGCCTCGGTTATGACACCTCGCTGTACACCGGGCCGGGGCTGGCTCCCGGCTGGCCTGCCAGTTACGTGACCACCGGCAACACCTCGGTCATCACGTCGCTATCGGCCGACCAGGGCCGCATCACCGCGAGCGGGGCGCCAGCCGACAACGAGGCGTCCAACGGCCTCCGGTCCGCTGATCCGGCCGGGCTGGCGGCTGCCTCGTTCGCCACGTTTCTGCGGTCCGACGGCATCCGGGTCCGCGGCACGCCCGCCCAGACGTCCGCGCCGGCCGGGGCCAGCACGCTGGCCAGCGTGCAGTCGCCGCCGCTGACGGCGATCATCGGGCTGATGCTGGAGGAGAGCAACAACGTCATCGCCGAGAACCTCGCCCGGCACGTCGCGATCGCGACCGGGCAGCCGGCCTCCTTCAGCGGCGGCGCGGCCGCGGTGACCTCCGTGCTGCGCGGTCTCGGCGTGACCGGCGAGCTCAGCGTTGTCGACGGCAGCGGGCTGTCGCCCGACGACCGGATCGCCCCGGCGGTGCTCGTCCAGCTCATCAGGCTGGCGGCCGGTCACCCGCAGCTGCGGTCGGTGCTCACGGGCCTGCCGGTCGAGGGTTTCTCCGGCACGCTCGCCACCGGCGGCAGTGTCTTCGGGCTGGGCGGCCGGTCCGGGTTCGGCGTGGTCCGGGCCAAGACCGGCAACCTGAACACGGTCGCGGCGCTGGCCGGAACGGCCTATGCCAGGAACGGAGAGCTGATTGCCTTCGCGGTGATGGCCGACCAGATCCCGGCTGCGGATCTGGGCAAGGCCGCCACCACGATGGTTGATGTCGCCAGCACGCTGGCCGGGTGCGGCTGCCGGTAGCTGTTGCAGGCAGCTGCTGCCGCCGCCGGGCGAGGCGGAGCGGCCCGGCGCGGCGGAAGCGGCTGACTCCACGTACGGTGGAGGGGTGAGCAGCACTCAGATGATCGACTGGCAGGTTGCGACGTCCACCGGTGTGCGCTGGGTCAGGCCGGGCCCCCAGGTCAGCATGGGCGAGGCCCGGAAGGTCGTGGCCGAGCTGCGCGAGCTCGCTGCCGCGGTCGCCGATCCGGTTCACGAGCTGACCGGCCTGCCCGGCTCGGCGGACGACGGCAAGGTGGCTGTCGTCGACAGGCCCGGCTGGATCCGGGCCAACGTCGATGGCTTCCGGGTCGTGCTCGATCCGCTGGTGCAGAAGATGGCCGAGAACAGCCCGGCCGCTCCGCAGCCCGGCTCGCTCGTGACCGCCGTTGGCTCGCGCGTGACCGGCATGCAGGCGGGCCTGATCCTGGCCTACCTGGCCGGCCGGGTGCTCGGCCAGTACGAGCTGTTCCTGCCGCCGGATCCGGACGCCCCCGCCAGCATCGCGCCGGCTGGCCGGCTGACCCTGGTCGCTCCCAACATCGTCATGGTCGAGCGCGAGCTTGACGTGAACCCGCACGACTTCCGCCGCTGGGTGTGCCTGCACGAGGAGACGCACCGCACCCAGTTCACCTCCGTGCCGTGGCTGCGGCCGTACGTGCAGGAGCAGATGTCGGACTTCCTGCTCGCCTCCGACCTCGACCCGGCGTCGATCCTGAGCCGGCTGCGGGCAGCCGCCGACGCGGTGGCCGGCGCGGTGCGCGGCGGTGAGGGCGACAGCCTCATCGAGGCCATCCAGAGCCCGCGCCAGCGCGAGATCCTCGAGAAGATGACCAGCGTGATGACGCTGGTGGAAGGCCACGGCGACTACGTCATGGACGCGGTCGGCCCGGCCGTCGTCCCGTCGGTCGCAGAGATCAGGGCGAAGTTCAGCGCCCGACGCGGCTCAGCCGGCCGGATCGAGCAGGCCATCCGCCGCGTGCTCGGCATCGACCTGAAGATGAAGCAGTACGAGCAGGGATCGCAGTTCGTGAAGGCCGTCGTCGAGGAGGCGGGCATGGCGACGTTCAACAAGGTGTGGACCTCGCCGGAGACGCTGCCGACCAAGGACGAGCTGGCGGACCCGCAGTCCTGGCTGCGCCGCGTCGACCGCGGCAGCCTGCCGGCCGGCGCCGCAGACTGAGCGATCCGGTGGGCCCGCACCCGGCAGTGGCTGCCATCCGGCACGCTGTCAGGGACGCCCTGGCCGGGCTCGCCGCCGGGGACCTCGCCGCCGGGGACCTCGCCTCCGGGGACCCTGTCGCTGAGGACCCTGTCGCTGGGGACCTGGCCCCGGCTGGCCCTGTGCTCGTGGCCTGCTCCGGCGGCGCGGACTCGCTGGCCCTGGCTGCGGCGCTCGCCTTCGAGGCGCGCCGGGCCGGGCTGACCGCCGGCGGCATCACCATCGATCACGGCCTGCAGGCCGGCTCGGCCGCGCAGGCCGCGAGGGTGGTCACGGTTCTTGAGGGCCTCGGGCTCGATCCGGTCCTGTCAGCCGTCGTCGACGTGACCGGCCGGGCTCGCGTGAACGACGCAGCCGGCGTGCCCGCCCCGGCCGGCGAGCCCGGCGTGCCCGCCCCGCCTGGCGTGCCCGGCGCGGCTGGCCCGCCCGGCAGCTACCAGGGTCCGGAGGCTGCGGCGCGGACCGCCCGTTATGCCGCTCTTGACCGGGCCGCCGAGCGGGCCGGCGGCTGGATCATGCTCGGCCACACGCTGGATGACCAGGCCGAGACGGTGCTGCTCGGGCTGGCCCGCGGCTCCGGCGCCCGGTCGCTCGCCGGGATGGCGCCAGTGGCCGGCCGCTACCTGCGCCCGCTGCTCGGCATCCGCCGCGCGCAGACGAGGGCCGCGTGCGCGGCGCTGGGCCTGCAGCCCTGGGACGACCCGCACAACGAGGACCCGGCCTTCACCAGAGTGCGGGTCAGGCAGCTCATGCCTGCCCTGACCGAGGCGCTCGGGCCGGGCGTGCCTGAGGCCCTGGCCAGGACCGCCGGCCTGCTCCGGGCCGATGCGGAGGTACTCGACTCGCTCGCGGAGGCTGAGGCGGCCCAGCTTGGCGGGACGGCGGCGGCCCTGGCCGAGGGCTGGCAGGCGGCCGCCCTGGCCAGCCTGCCGGCCGCAATCAGGCACCGGCTGCTGCGCGCCGCAGCACTCGCGGCGGGCTGCCCGGCGGGCGCCCTGTCGCAGCGCCACATCGCGAGCCTCAACCAGCTCGTCACCGGATGGCGTGGCCAGCGGTGGGCCGACCTGCCAGGCGGCGTCCGGTGCGCACGCCAGTATGGGAGGCTGCTGTTCACCAGGCCGGGTGGTCCTGGGGTCGCTCCCGGGGCCAGGACCGGGGCTCAATCGGAGGACGCCGGTGGACGCGAATGACATGGGGCCTGACCTCAAGGAAGTCCTGATCACCGAGGAGCAGCTTCGCGAGCGCGTTACCGAGCTGGCCGCCCAGATCGATGCTGATTACGCTGACCGCGAACTTCTGCTGGTCGGGGTGCTCAGGGGCGCCGTGATGGTCATGGCGGACCTGGCGCGCGCCATGCACCTTCCGGCCGAGATGGACTGGATGGCCATCTCGTCCTACGGTTCCGGCACCAAGTCCTCCGGAGTGGTCCGCATTCTCAAGGACCTGGACACCGACATCAGCGGCAAGCACGTGCTGGTCGTGGAGGACATCGTCGACTCCGGGCTGACGCTGTCCTGGCTGATTGGCAACCTGAAATCCCGCGGCCCGGCATCGGTGCAGGTCTGCGTACTGCTCCGCAAGCTGACCGCTGATCGAATGAATGTCGAGGTGGCGTACACCGGCTTCGAGATTGAAGATTCTTTCGTCATCGGCTACGGACTGGACTACGCAGAGAAGTACCGGAACCTGCCGTTCATCGGGACGCTGGCCGAGCACGTTTACCAGCAGTCGCCCGGCTAGCCAGAACACGGCCCTTCCTGCGGGAACCGACTCGGCGATGAATTTCGTTAACGTGGGTAAGACGCCTAAGACGGCCGCCATTGCCCCTGTGCGGCCTGCCGCGTACCGGTCGCTGCCGGCGCGGTGTACCGTCGAGTATTCCTGTGCCTAGCGGACGGGAAGAAATAGCCGCGCATTCGCGCTGGAACGCAAGGTAGCCCCGCCTGGGACGGCGAGGCTCGAGGCTCGTCAGGAGGGACCGGCCGGACCTGTGGGCCGTTCATCGATGGATCTAAAGCGCATTTTCCGCGGCTGGGTGCTTGCCATCCTCTTTGTCGCCATCATCCTTGTGATCCTGTACAAACTCGTCAACACCGGACCCGAGTACAAGCTCGTGCCCACGTCACAGGCGATCGCTGCGATCCAGTCGGGCAACGTGAAGTCAGTGACGCTGACCGACGTCGACCAGACGATCCAGCTGACCACCAAGAGCGGCGCGAACTGGGAGTCCTCCTGGGTCGGCGCACAGGGCACGCAGCTGGCCGACGACCTGCAGGCGCAGGTCGCCAAGCACACGCTGCCCGCCAGCGCCTACACCGTGAAGGTGCCGAAGAGCAGCTCGTTCTGGACCCTGATCTTCAGCTACCTGCCATTCCTGATCATCTTCCTGCTGTTCATGGTGTTCCTGAACCAGATGCAGGGCGGCGGCTCGCGGGTGATGAACTTCGGCAAGTCCAAGGCCAAGCTCATTACCAAGGACACTCCGAAGACCACCTTCGCCGACGTGGCCGGCGCTGATGAGGCGATCGAGGAGCTCCAGGAAATCAAGGAGTTCCTGCAGAGCCCCGGCAAGTTCCAGGCCATCGGAGCCAAGATCCCGAAGGGCGTCCTGCTCTACGGGCCGCCCGGAACCGGCAAGACGCTGCTTGCGAGGGCGGTGGCCGGCGAGGCCGGCGTGCCGTTCTACTCCATCTCCGGCTCGGACTTCGTCGAGATGTTCGTGGGTGTCGGCGCTTCCCGTGTCCGCGACCTGTTCGAGCAGGCCAAGGCCAACGCTCCCGCGATCGTGTTCGTGGACGAGATCGACGCCGTCGGCCGGCACCGCGGCGCCGGCTTCGGCGGCGGCCACGACGAGCGCGAGCAGACGCTGAACCAGCTGCTGGTCGAGCTCGACGGATTCGACACCAAGGGCGGCGTGATCGTCATCGCCGCGACTAACCGGCCCGACATCCTGGACCCGGCGCTGCTGCGCCCCGGCCGGTTCGACCGCCAGATCGTGGTGGCGCAGCCTGACCTGGCCGGACGCAAGGGCATCCTTCGGGTGCACGCCCGCGGCAAGCCGCTGGGGCCGGACGTCGATCTGGACCTCATCGCCCGCCGCACGCCCGGTTTCACCGGCGCCGACCTGGCCAACGTGATCAACGAGGGCGCGCTGCTGACCGCGCGGGCCAACCAGACCCAGATCCAGATGGCCTTCCTGGAGGAGGCCATCGACCGGGTCACCGCCGGCCCGAAGCGCAAGAGCGTCCTGCTGTCGGAGCGTGAGCGCAAGATCATCGCGTATCACGAGGGCGGCCACGCCCTGGTGGGCCACGCTCTCCCCCACGCCGACCCGGTGCACAAGATCACGATCATCCCGCGCGGGCGGGCGCTCGGTTACACCGCCGCTGCCCCGGCCGAGGAGAAGTTCCTGGTCAGCCGGGCCGAGATGATGGACCAGCTGGCGATGCTGCTGGGCGGCCGGACCGCTGAGGAGCTCGTTTTTCACGAGCCGACCACGGGCGCCGCCAACGACATTGAGAAGGCGTCCTCGATCGCGCGCGCCATGATCGTCGAGTACGGCATGAGCGAGCGTCTGGGCGCCCGCAAGTTCGGCACCGGCGACGGCGAGCCGTTCCTGGGCCGGGACATGTCGCACGCCCGCGACTACTCCGAGGAGATCGCCTCTGCGATCGACGACGAGGTCCGCCGCCTGATCGAGTCCTCGCACGACGAGGCCTGGGAGATCCTGGTCCAGTACCGCGACGTCCTCGACCACCTGGTGCTGCAGCTGATGGAGCACGAGACCCTGTCCCGCAACCAGGTCCTGGAGATCTTCGCGCCGGTGCACAAGCGGCCGTCGCGTGGCTCCTACACCGGCTACGGCAAGCGGCTCCCGTCCGAGAAGCCGCCGGTGCTGACGCCGAAGGAGCTGGCGCTGACCGCCGCGACCGACGGGAACATGTCCCAGTCGCTGGGCAACGGGCAGTCATCCGCGGCGGGCCTGCCAGCCGCGCCGCCTCCGCCCGGTTCCGCTGGCTTCGGCTCGCCGCTCGGTGGCGGGAACCCGCTGGGCGGCGGGACCCCGCTCGGTGGTCAGGCCGGCCAGCCCGCTCAGCCGGGTCAGGGCGCCCAGTCCGGTCAGGGCTGGAATGGTCACGACGGCCAGAGCGGCGAGAACGGCACCTCCGACAGCGAGGGTCATTGAGCGACGGCGGCTTCGATCACGAGCGGATCGAGCGCGCGGTCACCGAGATTCTTCTCGCGGTCGGCGAGGACCCGAATCGCGATGGCCTGCGTGAGACGCCGGCCAGGGTGGCTCGTGCGCTGAATGAGCAGTTCTCCGGCCTGCGCATGGAGCCGGAGGAAGTGCTCACGACGGTGTTCGACGCGCACCATGAGGAAATGGTTCTCGTGCGCGACATCGAGCTGTACTCCACCTGCGAGCATCACCTGGTACCGTTCTTCGGCCGTGCTCACGTTGGCTACATCCCCAACGAGAAAGGCCAGATCACTGGCCTGTCGAAGCTCGCCAGGCTCGTCGACCTGTACGCGCGGCGACCGCAGGTGCAAGAACGGATGACCACGCAGATTGCCGATGCCTTGATGGAAATTCTGGAGCCACGCGGAGTTATTGTCATCATTGAGGCTGAGCATCTGTGTATGTCCATGCGGGGCGTGCGCAAGCCCGGTGCGAAAACCGTCACATCCGCTGTCCGGGGGAGCTTCCTTAACTCGGAGAGCACAAGGGCAGAGGCCATGAGCCTGCTAACGGACCGCCACTAAGGGGTTAGCTGATTCAATGCCGTGGTTTGCCCCCGGCTTGAAACAGCGGAGACTACGCTGAGGCCCCGTGAGCCGGGGCCTGACTTTCATGTCCGAGATGACAGAGCCAAGCGGGCCAGGACCGGCAGAGCCCGTAACCGGTGATGAGCGGCCGACGGAACCGTCGGTCGTCCGTGCTGCCGATCTGCGCCAGCAGCTCCGCTGGGTTCCGCTGACCGCCGGGCTGATGGCCCTCGTCATCGGCGTCGGCTACATCATCGAGGGCCTGCTGCCCCACCTCTATCACCGGCGCCTGCGCGGCCTGTCTGACCTGGCACCGGGCACGCTCGTCAGCCTGACCCGCACCACGGACATCATCATCGGCCTGCTGCTGCTCATGCTGTCGCACGGGCTGCGGCGCCGGAAGCGGCGCGCCTGGGCTGCCGTCATGGCCCTGCTTGCCGTCGGCCTGGTGATTCATGCCGGCCTCGGCGTCATCGTTCACGCGCTGCGGCCGGCCGTGCCGGTGCCGCCGCTGCACCCGGTGCCCGCGGCGTTCTCGGCTGTGCTGCTGATCGCGCTGTACGCCTTCCGGCGGCAGTTCTACGCGGTCGGCGACCCGCGCTCCCGGTGGCGGGCGCTGTGGGTGCTGTGCGGGCTGCTCGCGGCCGACATGGTTATCGGGCTCGCCTACATGTCGGTGCTTGGCGGCCTGGCGGGCAGGTACACCCTCACGCAGCGCGTGTACTCGGTAGTAGCCAACATCGTGGGCTTCTCCGGGCCGGTGGTGTTCAAGACCGAGTACAGGACCGACCACTTCAGCTTCGTGACCGGCGCCCTCGGACTGTTCACGCTCGTCGTCGCGCTGTTCCTGTTCCTGCGGCCGGCCCGGCCGCTGAGCAGGCTGCGGGCGGCCGACGCGACCGGGATCAGGGACCTGCTCAGCCGGTACGGGGATCAGGACTCGCTGGGCTACTTCGCGCTCAGGGACGACAAGAGCGTGATGTGGTCTCCCACCGGCAAGGCCTGCATCGGCTACCGGGTGCTGTCCGGCGTCATGCTGGCCAGCGGCGACCCGATCGGGGACCCGGAGGCATGGCCGGGTGCCATCCATACGTTCCTGGACGAGGCGGCGCGCCATGCCTGGGTACCCGCCGTCATCGGGTGCGGCGAGCTGGGTGCCGAGGTGTGGTGCCGGGAAGGCAGCCTCACCGCTCTCGAGCTCGGCGACGAGGCCGTCGTCAGCGTCGCGGACTTCACCCTGCAGGGCCGCTCCATGCGGAACGTCAGGCAGATGGTCAGCCGGGTCAGCCGGCAGGGGTATACCGCCGAGATCCGCCGGGTGGAGGACATCCCGGCGCCCGAGATCGCGCGGATGGTCAGGCAGGCGGACAGCTGGCGCGGCAGCCCGACCGAGCGGGGTTTCTCCATGGCCCTCGGCCGGGTCGGCAGCTGCGAGGACGGCCGCTGCGTAGTCGCGACCGCGACCCAGGACGGCGTGCTGCGGGCGGTGCTGCATTTCGTGCCCTGGGGCAACGACGGACTGTCGCTGGACCTGATGCGGCGGGACAGGTCGGCGGCGCCGGGCCTGAACGACTTCCTGATCGTCGAGGCCATCAAGGCGGCCAGCGATCTCGGCGTCAAGCGGATCTCGCTGAACTTCGCGATGTTCCGGGCGGCGCTGGAACGCGGCGAGCGAATCGGTGCCGGGCCGGTCCTGCGAGCCTGGCGCGGGTTCCTGCTCTTCCTCTCGCGCTGGTTCCAGATCGAGTCGCTGTATAAGTTCAATGCCAAGTTCAACCCGGAGTGGATCCCGCGCTTCCTGGTCTTCCCCGGCACCGGGGACGCGCCGCGGATCGGGCTCGCGGCGCTGGAGGCCGAGGCGTTCCTGGTCTGGCCGACGATCGAGATCCGCCGGATTGCCAGGAAGCTCGGCCTCGGCCGGCTCAGAAGGCGGCTGCTGACGGCGTTCGGCCGCAAATCGGCCGCGCGCTAGCGAGCTCGGTCAGCCACCCTGGCAGTTTCGGTAACCTTCCTGGTCGTTATGCGAGATTTGACCGGCGGAACCCGTAAGGGCGCACCGGATCCTGTGCGCGGCGGAGTGGCGCGGATCTCCGGCGGGCCCCGCCCTCCGGAGGGAGACGTAGATTGGCAGCTATGACCGCTGACGCTGACGGGCCACGACCCTCGTTTGCCGGCCTGCCGTCCGGCCGCTGCCTGGTCATGGGCGTCGTGAACGTTACGCCCGACTCGTTTTCCGACGGCGGTGCCTGGCTGGATCCGGACAAGGCCATCGCGCACGGGCTCGAGCTGGCCGGCCAGGGCGCGGACATCATTGACGTCGGCGGCGAGTCGACCCGGCCGGGCGCCGAGCGGGTGCCCGAAGCCGACGAGCTGCGCCGGGTACTGCCGGTCGTCGAGGCGCTCGCAAGCGCGGGCAGTTACGTCAGCATCGACACCATGCGGGCCGAGGTGGCCCGTCAGGCGCTGGCGGCCGGCGCCCGGATGGTGAACGACGTCAGCGGCGGCCTGGCCGATCCCGAGATGCCGGGCGTCATCGCCGGGTCCGGTGTCCCGTACGTCGTGATGCACTGGCGCGGGCACAGCGCCGATATGTACGGGCCCGCCGTCTACGCCGACGTGGTGGCCGAGGTCAGCGCCGAGCTCGGCCGCAGGCTGACCGCGCTCACCGCCGCTGGTGTCGGCGCGGGCCAGGTAATACTCGATCCCGGCCTGGGCTTCGCCAAGCTGCCCGAGCACAACTGGAGACTGCTGGCGAGCCTGGACCGCATCGCCACCCCGCCCGGCTCGAGCCGGGCGTTCCCCGTGCTGGTGGCCGCCTCCAGGAAGGGCTTCCTCGGCAAGCTCCTGGCGGGTCCGGACGGGCAGGCGCGGTCCTTCTCCCGCAGTGACGACGCCACGATCGCCCTCACCGCGCTGGCCGTCGCCGCTGGCGCCTGGTGCGTCCGCGTCCACGCGGTTCCGGGGAACCTCGACGCCGTCCGGGTGGCGACCCGGTGGCGCCAGGAGAAGCTGGCGGGCACACGCTGATGCCGGACCGGATCTCCATCGTCGGGCTGCGGGTCCGCGGCCGTCACGGCGTCTTCGATCATGAGCGGGCGGGCGGCCAGGACTTCATCGTGGATGCCGCGCTGTGGCTGGACACGGCTCCCGCGGCGGCCGCTGATGACCTGCGGCTGACAGCCGACTACGGTGCGATCGCCGGCCGGCTGGCCGCGATCGTGGCGGGAGAGCCCGTCGCGCTGATCGAGACCCTGGCGGACCGGCTCGCCGCCGCCTGCCTGGCCGACCCGGCGGTCCAGGAGGCCGAGATCACCGTGCACAAGCCGCAGGCACCGCTGCAGCAGGAGGTGGCAGATGTCTCCGTCACCATCCGCAGGGGACGCACATGACCGGGCCGGACGACCAGACCGCGAGTGCCGCGAGTGCCGCGCCTGCTGACCGGCAGGTCGTGCTGTCGCTCGGCAGTAACCTCGGCGACCGCCTGGGAAACCTGCAGCTCGGCGTCAACCAGCTGGCCGCCGCCGGACTGACCTGCCAGGCGATCTCGAGCGTGTACGAGACTGCCCCGGTCGGCGGGCCCGAGCAGGAGGATTACCTGAACGCCGTGCTGCTGGCCGTCACCGCGCTCCCGGCCCGCGCCGTGCTGGCCTCGTGCGCGGCCGCGGAGGCCGCGGCCGGACGCGTGCGCACCGTGCGCTTCGGGCCGCGGACGCTGGACGTGGACATCATCACCGTCGGCGGCGAGACGAGCGCCGACCCGGAGCTGACGCTGCCGCATCCGCGCGCGCATGAGCGCGCGTTTGTTCTCGCGCCCTGGCTGGAGCTGGATCCGGATGCCGTGCTCCCTGGCTCCGGTCCGGCAGCGCAGCTGCTGGCAGCGGCCGGCCCGGCCGGAGTGCGGCGCAGGCCCGACCTCCGGCTCACGCTCCCCGGTAAGGCCGGCCCGCAGGCGGGCAGGGCGGAGGCGGACCTGCCGTGCAGATGACCCGGCCCGCGACCCTTGCGGTCATCTTCGCTCTCGGGGCGGTCGTGGCCTGGCTGGCGACCCGCGCCACCTTCGAGAACCTGCCGCTTCTTCCGATCACCGCGGTACCGGCGCTCGGGGCCCTGGCGATTGCCGAGGCTGCGGTGGGCAGGCACATCCGCAACCGGCTGACCGGGCGGCGCGGCGCGACCAAGCCCGTCGCCCCGATCGCGGTGGCCAGACTCGTCGCGCTGGCCAAGGCGAGCTCTGCCGCCGCGGCGGCGCTGGGCGGCCTGGCCGCCGGGTACCTCATCTTCGTGCTTGGCTCGCTGGACAAGTCGATTCCGGCCCGTGATGCCCGGGTTGCCGGGGCGACCGTCGCAGCGGCTGTCGCGCTCATCGCGGCCGCCCTGTACCTGGAGCGATGCTGCCGCGCGCCGGAACCTCCCGATGACAGCGACGACGAGTCAGAGCGAGAACGGGACAGCTGGCAATGGCACGCCTAAGCCGGGCGTCCGCGGGACCCGGCTGCGGCGGGGTCAGCCGGATCCGGGAGGATTCTCGGTCAGGGGCACCATACGGAAGGCGGCGATGAGCCAGTGATTACCGGCATGCACTCGATCGTCTACGCCAGCGACGCGGACGCCGCCCGTGCGTTTTTCCGCGACGTGCTCGGCCTGCCCTGGGTAGACGCGCACGATGGCTGGCTCATCTTCCGGCAGCCGCCGTCCGAGCTGGCTGTCCACCCGTCAACGGACCAGAGCGGCACGCACGAGCTGTTCCTGATGTGCGACGACATCGAGCGGACCATGGCTGAGCTGACCGCCAGCGGCGCAGAGTTCAGCGGGCCGGTGACCCGGGCCAGCTTCGGGCTGATGACGTCCGTCGTGATCCCCGGCGGCGGCACAATCGGGCTGTACGAGCCCCGGCACCGGACGGCATATGACCTCTGATCCAGCGCCAGACGCCCGGCCTGGCCCGGCCCCGGCCGGGCGCCCGGCGGACGGCCAGCCGGGTTCGGGGCATCCGGCACGGCTGAACGTCGGCGTCGTCGGCGCCGGCCGGGTCGGTGCCGCGCTGGCCGTCGCCCTCGGCCGGGCCGGTCACCGGATCGCTGCCGCCTCCGGCGTCTCCCGGGCATCGCGGGACCGGGTCGAGCGCTTCCTGCCCGGCACGCCCGTCCTGCAGCCGGGTGAGGTCGTCGCGGCGGCCGATCTGGTCCTGCTGACGGTGCCCGACGATGCGCTCGGCGGGCTGGTCAGCGGTCTTGCCGCGACCGGCGTCCCGCTGGCCGGCCGCATGCTCGCGCATGCCAGCGGCCGCCATGGCCTGGCCGTCCTGCAGCCCGCAGTGGAGCTGGGCGCCCTTCCGCTCGCGCTGCACCCGGTCATGACCTTCACGGGCCGGCCTGAGGACGCCGACCGGCTGGCCGGAATCTGCTTTGGTGTCACCGCTCCCGAGGTGCTGCGGCCGGCGGCCGAGGTGCTGGTCATGGAAATGGGCGGCGAGCCGGTCTTCATCGCTGAAGCCGACCGAGGCCTCTATCACGCCGCCCTGGCCGGCGCCGCCAACCACCTCGTCACGCAGGTGGTCCAGGCCGCTGACCTGCTCACCCGGGCGGGGGTTGCGCAGCCGGCCCGGATGCTCGGCCCGCTGCTGTCCGCCGCCCTCGCCAATGCCCTGCAGCTCGGTGACGCGGCGCTGACCGGCCCGGTGGCCCGTGGCGATGCCGACACCGTGGCCGGACATGTCGCCGCCCTGCGCGCCGACGCGCCCGAGGCGCTGCCCGCCTATCTGGCGCTGGCGCGGCTCACCGCCAGCCGGGCGCTGGCCAGCGGAATGCTGACCGCGCCCGATGCGCAGCGGCTGCTTGACGTGCTCGCCGAGGCACGCACGTGACCGCGATGCCGGAAGCTGCCGTGCCGTCCGCGGCCCGCCCGTCCGTCCCGATGCTGATCAGGACACGGAAGGGGCTGGCCGCGGCCCGTGCCGCGCTGCCGGGCCCGGTGGTTCTCGTTCCGACGATGGGCGCGCTGCACGACGGGCACCGGTCGCCGCTGCGGCTGGCCCGCGAGCTGGCCGGCCCGGGCGGCAGCGTGCTGGTCACCATTTTCGTCAACCCGCTGCAGTTCGGCCCGGCTGAGGACTTCGACCGCTACCCCCGGCCGCTGGACGACGACCTGGTGCTCTGCGGCGATGAGGGCGTCACCGCCGTCTTCCATCCCGACCTCGCGCAGGTCTATCCGGCTGAGCCGAAAGTGACAGTCAACCCTGGCCCCGTCGGCCGGCTGCTCGAGGGCAAGTCCAGGCCGGGATTCTTCGACGGGGTGCTGACCGTGGTGCTGAAGCTGTTCCAGCTCACCTGCCCGGATGCGGCGGTGTTCGGCGCCAAGGATGCTCAGCAGCTCGCCCTGATCCGGCAGATGGTGACCGACCTGGACCTCGGCGTTGCCATCGAGGCCGCTCCGCTGCACCGCGATCCCGACGGCCTGGCTACCTCCAGCCGGAACACGTACCTGTCCGCCGCCGAGCGCACGTCGGCGCTGGCTCTGTCCCGCGCGCTGGCCGCGGGCGCCGCCGCGGCCAGTCAGGGGCCCTCCGCAGCGCTCGCCGCGGCCCGCGCGGTACTCGACGCGGCTGCCATCGCGCACCCGCCGGTCACCCTTGACTACCTGGTGCTGGCGGATCCGGTCACCTTCACTGACGTCAGCCCGGACTACCGCGGCACTGCCACGATGCTGGTTGCCGCGAGGGTCGGCCGGACCAGGCTGATCGACAACATCAGCGTCCACCTCCCCGGCGGGCCGGCATGATCGCGAGCCGGCTGCTCGCGCCGCAGCCGGGCTGGCACAAGGAGACCGACGTTGTCGTCGTCGGCTCCGGCGTGGCCGGCGTGACCACGGTGCTGGCCATCCGCCGGGCACTGCCGCAGGCCCGCATCCTGCTGGCGACCAAGTCGGTGCTGGACGACGGATCCACCCGGTGGGCGCAGGGCGGCGTGGCAGCCGCGCTCGGCCCCGGCGACACACCGGAGCAGCATCTCCAGGACACCCTGACCTCCGGAGCCGGGCTGTGTGACGAGCAGGCCGTCCGCGCGCTGGTCACCGACGGACCCGGCGCGGTGCGGCGGCTGATCGCCCTCGGCGCCGAGTTCGACCGCGAGCCGTCCGGGCCGCTCGCGCTCACCAGGGAAGGCGGACATCTGCGCCGCCGCATCGCGCACGCTGGCGGTGACGCGACCGGCGCGGAGATCTCCCGTGCGCTGCTCGCGGCGCTGGCCGAGGCGGGCGCAAGTGCCGAGCTTGAGGTCATCGAGCATGCCCTCGCCCTGGATCTGCTGCTCACCAGCGACGGCCGCGCTGCCGGGATCACGCTGCACGTGCTCGGCGAGGGCCAGACTGACGGCGTTGGCGCCGCGCACGCCCGTGCAGTTGTCCTGGCCAGCGGCGGCTTCGGTCAGATCTACTCCGCCACCACGAACCCGCCCGTGTCGACCGGCGACGGCGTGGCCCTGGCGCTCCGGGCAGGCGCTGAGGTAGCCGATCTGGAGTTCGTCCAGTTCCACCCGACCGTGCTGTGGCTCGGCCCGGATTCCCGCGGTCGCCAGCCGCTGATCTCCGAAGCCGTCCGCGGTGAGGGCGCGGTCGTGACGGACGCATCCGGACGCCGGTTCCTGGCCGGCCAGCATCCGCTTGCCGATCTGGCGCCCCGCGACGTCGTCGCGAAGGCAATCATGCGCGAGATGCTCGCGACCGGCACTGACCACATGTTCCTGGACGGCCGCGAGCTGGGCGAGCAGATCTGGGCGCACCGGTTCCCGACTATCCTGGCGAGCTGCCGCGAGCACGGCATTGACCCGCTCACCGAGCTGATCCCGGTCGTGCCGGCCGCGCACTACGCCAGCGGCGGCGTCCGCACTGACCTGCACGGCCGTACCAGCGTGCCCGGCCTGTACGCCTGTGGCGAGACTGCCTGCACCGGCGTGCACGGCGCGAACCGGCTGGCCTCCAACTCGCTGCTTGAGGGTCTGGTCTTCGCCGAGCGGATCGCTGCCGTGCTCGCGCGCGGCCTGCCGCCCGCCGCCCCCCGTCCGGCCAGCAGTGGCGACCGGCCAGCCGACGTTCTCGACCCGTCGGTAGTCCGGCCGCTGCAGCAGCTGATGTCGGCTCACGCCGGAGTACTGCGATCGGGAACGGGCCTGTCCGGGGCAGCAGCCGGCCTGACAGAGCTCGGCCGTCAGACGAGCGACAAGCCGGATGCGGAAGCCTGGCAGGCGACGAACCTGCATCTGGTCGCCACGGCACTGGCGGCCGCGGCGCTCGCGCGAGAGGAGACCCGTGGCAGCCACTGGCGCGAGGACTTCGCGGCGACCAGTGCCGCCTGGCGCGGCCACCTGATCAGCACGCTGGGGGAGGCAGGGCTGAGCACGGTGTTCGAGCCGGTCTATGAAGGCGGCGCTGGATGACCGAGCCAGGACCAGCGCACTGGCCGGCGGCTGCCGGGCAGGGCGGCCACGTTCCCGGCCTGACAACCGGGCTGACCGGACGGCTGCGCGCTGCCGGGCTCGATCCGGTGGCCGTGGCCGCGGTTGCCGCCGCCGCGCTGGCCGAGGACCTGGCGGGCGGTATCGACGAAACCACCGCGGCGACCGTTCCGCCTGCCTCGGCGGCCCGGGCTGACCTGGTCGCCAGGAAGAAGGGCGTGGTCGCGGGGCTGCCGGTGACGGAGGCCGTGTTCGCAGTGGCGTCGGCCGGGCTGGCCTGCACTGCGCTGGCGGCAGACGGCGACCTGGTGGCGCCTGGTCAGGCGCTGCTGACCGTAACCGGCCCGGTGGGGCCGATCCTGACCGCCGAGCGAACGGCGCTTAACCTGCTGTGCCACCTATCCGGCGTGGCGACGCTGACCCGGCAGTGGGCCGACGCGATCGCCGGGACCGGGGCGCAGATCCGCGATACCCGCAAGACCACGCCCGGCCTGCGGCTGCTGGAGAAGTACGCGGTGCGCTGCGGCGGCGGCATCAACCACCGGATGTCCCTGTCCGACGCCGCCCTCATCAAGGACAACCACGTGGCCGCTGCCGGGTCGGTCGCAGCGGCGTTCACAGCGGTGCGGGCGCGGTCACCAGGCCTGGCGCTGGAGGTGGAGTGCGACACGCTCGATCAGGTGGCCGAGGCGCTGGCAGCCGGCGCCGACCTGATCCTGCTGGACAATTTCGCCATAGCTGACCTGGCGAGGGCTGTGCAGCTGGCAGGCGGCCGGGCGCTTCTGGAAGCCAGCGGCGGCCTCACGCTGGCCAGCGCACGCGCGGTCGCGGAGACTGGCGTGGATTACCTTGCGGTGGGGGCGCTGACGCACTCGGCGCCCGCCCTCGACATCGGCCTCGACCTCGCTCAGGCCACTAGCACGATCGGGACGCGAGATGCTACTGACCATTGACGTCGGCAATACCAACACGGTGCTTGGCGTGTTCGAGGGCGCGGACGTAGTGGAGCACTGGCGCATCTCCACCGACCCCGTGCGCACCGCCGATGAGCTGGCCGTACTGCTCCAGGGCCTGCTGCGGCAGAGCACGCTGCTGCCTGAGCCGGATGTGAGCGGCATCGCGCTGTGCTCGACGGTTCCGTCGGTGCTGCACGAGCTGCGGGAGATGTGCCGCCGCTACTACGGGGACGTGCCGGCGGTCATCATCGAGCCCGGCGTGAAGACTGGCGTTCCGCTGCGCTACGACAATCCCAAGGAAGTGGGCAGCGACCGGATCATGAACACGGTCGCTGCCGTGCACCTGTACGGCGGGCCGGCCATCGTGGTGGATTTCGGCACGTCGACCAACTTCGACGCGGTGAGCGAGCGGGGCGAGTTCATTGGCGGCGCGCTGGCGCCGGGCATCGAGATCTCCGTCGATGCGCTGTCCCGCCGGGCCGCGCAGCTCCTGAAAGTCGAGCTGGCCAGGCCAAGCCGGGTGATCGGCAAGAGCACGGTGGAGGCGCTGCAGTCCGGGATCATCTTCGGCTTCGCCGGGCAGATTGAGGGCATCGCCAGCCGGATGGCGGCTGAGCTAGCGCCGGCCGACCCTGACTCGGTCACGATCATCGCAACCGGCGGCCTGGCTCCGCTGGTCATCGACGAGATCTCGGTGATCGACGCCTACGAGCCCTGGCTGACGCTCATCGGCCTCCGGCTCACTTACGAGCGCAACACGGCCGAGCGCGCAGGCGGTGATCGCGCAGGCGGTGATCGCGCAGGCGGCGATCGCACGGGCGGTGACCGGGATGGCGCCGGCCGGGATGGCGCACTCGGACCTGGAGCGCTACCACGCTGACCGGGAGACAAAAGCTGCCCGGCCAGAGGGGGGATCTGGCCGGGCAGCGTCGGGGGGTTGCAGCTCGTCGGTTGGCTCAGGGGGAAGGTCAGGCCACGATTCGGACGGCTCCGACGTAGACGTTCCACATGACGGGCTGCACCTGCACGTCCTGGCCGAACGTCGGCGCGTCCACCATCAGTCCGTTGCCGACGTACAGGCCTACGTGCCCGATATCGGGATAGAAGAACACAAGGTCGCCAGGTTCAAGCTCGCTGCGCGAGATGTGCTCGCCCTCGTTCCACTGGTCGCCGGTGAAGTGCTCCAGGCTGATGCCGATCTGCTCGTACGCCCACATGACCAGGCCCGAGCAGTCGAAGGAGTCAGGCCCGGCGGCACCCCAGACGTACGGGTCACCGATCTTCGTCAGCGCGAACCGCAGCGCCTGCACACCAACGGAGTCGCCGCTGACGTGGATGTCGGGATAGGTGCCCGTACGCTCGAACTCTGCCTCAGCCTGCTGGAACGCCTTGCTGTTGAAGAAGGCTTCCTTCTTCTGGATGACGGCGACCTTGCTCGCCATCTGCGTCTCGAGCGTCCTGGCATTCTGCTGCTGCTGCGCGGCCGCGGCCTCAGCGCGCTTGGCGGCATTCTCAGCCGCAGCGACCAGGCTGACCTTGGCGCCGTTCTCCTGCTGGATCTGGGTCATGATCGACGCCCGGTTGAGCAGGCTCTGCGGCGACGAGCCTTCCAGCAGCTGCATCGTGGGATTGACGCCGCCGGACATATAGTTCTCGACCGCGATGGCGCCGATCGACCCCTGTGCCTGCCCGAGCAGCTGCTGGTCGCGCGCGGCGTCCTCGCTGGCGATCGTCGCCTCGGACTTGGCCTGCGCGAGCTGGATCTTCAGCCCGTCGTACTGCTGGCTCAGGTTGTCGATCTGCTCGGACAGAGCGTTCGCCTCCGCCAGCACGGCCTTGAGCGAGCCGGGACTGCTGCCGCGCGCTGCTGGCGACGCAGCCGCGATGCCCGCCGGCAGAAGTGCCGCGCACACCACCGCGGTGCCCGCCAGGACAGTTATCCGCCGCGCCCGTGTCCTGCGCGCGAGCCGCGGGCGCGCGCTACCCGATGCCGATGAAGAACGCTGTGGAACATGCCTGCCAAGCGGCACGCGTGTCACCTGCTGTCTCCTCTCCTAGGCCGCCTACCGGGTTAGCTGACGGGTTCGGGCCGGAGAAGCCCTACGGCGGGCTGCAAACAGCACGCGTTCGCAGTCAGCCGATTCACCCCGGGGATAACGGTGGGTCCCCGGCTCCCCGACCGCCAGGCAGGCGATCAGGAACTCGGCGGGCCGCCGCAGGACCGCCCGGCCATCGGGCTGTCTGCAACGGGTATCAGCGATGGAGATTAATCGAGAACGCCGTCGTCGCGGGCCGAAACAAGGAAGATTTTGTCCCGTCCGGTATCGCCGTCCGTGGTGGCCCATTTGGCCGCGGCTACTGGCGCGTTCACGCTTCCATAGTCCTGCCGCCCTGTCGCAGTGCCCCGCTTTCGATGCATCGCCGCAGGTCACACGGCGTGTCTTGGTCCTAAACGAGCCGCGTGATCTGCGCGTGATCTGCGGTGCGATAAGGCAATGGTCTGCAGTTCGCTGCAATACGTACCGACGCAGTAACGCTCAGTTGATGGCCGAATTGCCAGCGCTCCGCTGTTTTTGGGATGCTCGCATCCTGTGGGCGGTTCCGGCAGATCCGCTGGCAGACCATGACGGCGGGCGGGCGACGGAGGCACCGGGATGGACTATGCGGTCAGGCGGGCACGGACCGCGGACGTACGGGCGGTCCGGTCCCTGGTCGACGCGAACGCCAGGTCCGGTCGCCTGCTGGATAAGCCGACTGTTGCCTTGTACGAGGATGTTCAGGAGTTCTGGGTTGCTACTTCGGCAGACGGTGAAATCGTCGGCTGCGGGGCGCTGCACGTCATGTGGGAAGACCTGGCCGAGATCCGCACGGTTGCCACTGCAACCGGTCATCAGGGTCACGGTGTCGGAAATCAGATAGTCCTCGCGTTGCTCGACGCTGCGCGGCAACTTGGCGTGAGCCGGGTATTCGTACTGACGTTTGCCGTGGAGTTCTTCCGCCGGCACGGTTTTGCCGAGATCGACGGCCAGGCCACGACTCCCGAGGTCTATGCCGAACTGCTGCGTTCCTATGACGAGGGTGTTGCCGAGTTCCTCGATCTGGACCGGGTGAAACCCAACACGCTTGGTAACACCCGCATGCTGCTGCGAATGTAAGCGCGCCGCGGTGACCGAACAAGGGGGGGCCGCACCTGCGAGTACAACGGCATCCGGCGCCCCCACTACCGGGCAGTGCCGGCCGGGCGGGTAATCACCGGAGTCTGTTGCCTGCTGTTAGTGCGATCAGCGGGTGCCAAAAACTGATCGGCGCTCCTCCGGTCCTTCTGGCTCGGGCGAAGGCAGTCCGGTGCTCGCGCCGCCTTTTCCGCCAGCAGGGCGGCCGCCGCCAGCGCGGTTATCCCCCGGGCCGGCGGCGCACAGGCCAGCCGGGAAAGCCGTGCGCCTGCCGGCGCACCCGGATGCGCGCGCGCGGATCTGCTGCGGCACAATCGGCTGGAAGGGTCAGGCCTCCAAATGACGAGGCCGGCTGACGGACCGGACGCACCCGGCATCCCGCTGATCCCCGGACTTCGGGGATTTCCCGAGGTCAGCGGCGTGGATCGGGGTTGCGTCGGCAGCATTGCCAGAAAGGGGGCGCTCTGATGGCGGACCTGAGCGCACTCACGCCGCCGTTTCTCATGGCCGCGGTGGTGATTGCTGCGATTGTCGCCTTCCTGCGCCACGAGCTGCGCCGGGGGCGCGCTGACCGCGCACGCCAGGACGATATTCCAGCCGCGACGCCAGACGAGGCCGGGGAGCGGGAGCGCACGCACCCTGATGGCGCGGATGCGACAGCACCTGCGCGGCAGGACAGATAACTGCCCCACTGCGGCTGATTACGCTTAGTTACTGCCGAGGTCGCATTGTTCACGCCATGCAGCGGCGCACAGATACTAAAGGGCTAAACGGCTAGCTTGAATTGTCAACACGTCAGGCGTGGTATATCTTTAGCTGCCTAAAAGACTTCTATGAAAGGCAGCCTGATGGTGCAGAAGACCGTGGTGACGGTGGTTTGTGATCTACCTCACGATGGCGAGATCGAAGGGAACGAGACTGTTTCGTTCTCCGTTGACAGTACCGGCTACGAGATCGACGTCTGCTCGGCCCATGCCAAGGAACTGCACGACATCTTCAGCGGATACATCGAGCACGCCAGGCGCGTCAGCGGCGGGACAGCGCGGCGGCGTAAGACTCGTACCGGTCCGGGTCGGGAGCGCAGTTCAGAAATTAGGCAGTGGGCGCGCGAGCGCGGCGAGAAGGTCAGCGAGCGCGGTCGTATTCCCGCTTCGATCATTCAGGAATACGAGGCCACTCACTAACCAGCAAGGCAGGCATTTCCTGATCGGTTACGCGGCGATTGACTGGCGGCCTTGACTCGCCGGCCCAGGTCCCGCTCGCAGCCGGGCAGTACTCCCCGTTCCTGTGAAGGCTCCCGTGTGGACATCCATACGGGAGCCTTCATGGTTCCGGCCCGGCCGTGACTCGCGGCCTTGACCGGCGCGCCGGGTGCCGCTCGCCGGCGGCCAGCGCGGCGAGCGGCGCGATCTCACCGCGCGGGCCTGTCTCGAACTGAGACGCGGGGCCGGCGGCCGTACCACCTGCCGGAGGGCTGCCGGGGCCGGATGGGCTGCCTGGCGGGGAGGCCCGGCCCGGCGGCCCGGAGCAGCTGACTGGCGTGAAACTAGCCCGTTCCCTGGTCATGAGGGCATAACGGGCACCTCCACGGCCGCACGGCAGGTGCAGGCCGGGTGCGGACCCGGGCCCGGCGGCCTCTGGCGCCCGGCCGTTCGCTGCCGGCGTAGCGCCGAAGTCCGGCTTTCGCTGCGGGCGTAGCTGGGAACACTGCCTCGTCAGCCTAGGTTGAATGGGATGAACGTCCTGGTGCCGGGGAACGTTCTGTCGTGTGCGGCATGCCGCACACCATGGCGTCGCCCGGCACACGGGCTACCATGCGGAGGGGACGGGGCAGTACGGGTGCCTGGCCAACCGCGCTGTGAGGAGCGACGAGATGTTCGAGAGGTTTACCGACCGAGCGCGGCGGGTTGTTGTCCTGGCACAAGAAGAGGCCAGGATGCTCAACCACAACTACATCGGTACTGAGCACATCCTGCTTGGCCTCATTCATGAGGGCGAGGGTGTCGCAGCGAAGGCGCTTGAGTCGCTCGGGATAAGCCTCGAAGCCGTGCGCCAGCAGGTCGAGGAGATCATCGGCCAGGGCCAGCAGGCGCCGTCAGGGCATATTCCGTTCACGCCGCGGGCCAAGAAGGTTCTTGAGCTCTCGCTGCGTGAGGCGTTGCAGCTCGGCCACAACTACATCGGCACCGAGCACATCCTGCTCGGCCTGATCCGGGAGGGTGAGGGCGTTGCCGCCCAGGTCCTGGTCCGGCTCGGCGCCGACCTGAACCGCGTCCGCCAGCAGGTGATCCAGCTGCTGCACGGCTACCAGGGCAAGGAGCCCGCGGCTGCCGGCGCGCCCTCCGAGAGCGCTCCGTCGACGTCGCTGGTGCTTGACCAGTTCGGACGGAACCTGACTGCGGCTGCCCGTGAGGGCAAACTTGACCCGGTGATCGGCCGGGACAAGGAGATCGAGCGCGTGATGCAGGTGCTCTCCCGGCGGACCAAGAACAACCCGGTCCTGGTCGGTGAGCCTGGCGTCGGCAAGACGGCCGTTGTCGAGGGCCTGGCGCAGAAGATCGTCAAGGGCGAGGTCCCCGAGACCCTCAAGGAGAAGCAGCTCTACACGCTGGACCTGGGTGCCCTGGTGGCCGGCTCCCGGTACCGCGGTGACTTCGAGGAGCGGCTCAAGAAGGTCCTCAAGGAGATCCGCACCCGCGGCGACATCATCCTGTTCATCGACGAGATCCACACCCTCGTCGGGGCGGGCGCCGCTGAGGGCGCGATCGACGCTGCCTCCATCCTCAAGCCGATGCTGGCGCGGGGCGAGCTGCAGACCATCGGCGCGAGCACGCTCGATGAGTACCGCAAGCACCTGGAGAAGGACGCGGCACTCGAGCGCCGGTTCCAGCCCATCCAGGTCGCCGAGCCCACGATCTCGCACACCATCGAGATCCTGAAGGGCCTGCGCGACCGGTATGAGGCGCACCATCGCGTCACGATCACCGACGACGCCCTGGTGGCGGCGGCCCAGCTGGCTGACCGCTACATCAGCGACCGGTTCCTGCCGGACAAGGCGATTGACCTGATCGACGAGGCAGGCTCGCGCATGCGGATCCGCCGGATGACCGCACCGCCGGACCTGCGTGACTTCGACGAGCGCATCGCCGACGTCCGCCGCGAGAAGGAGTCAGCGATTGACTCCCAGGACTTCGAGAAGGCCGCCTCGCTGCGCGACACCGAGAAGCAGCTCATCGACAAGAAGGACGCGCGGGAGAAGGAATGGAAGGCCGGCGACATGGACACGCCGGCTGAGGTCAACGAGGAGCTCATCGCCGAGGTTCTCGCGACCGCTACCGGCATCCCGGTGTTCAAGCTCACCGAGGAGGAGTCGCAGCGGCTGCTCCGCATGGAGGACGAGCTGCACCGGCGCGTGATCGGCCAGAACGACGCCATCAAGGCGCTGTCGCAGGCGATCAGGCGGACCAGGGCCGGCCTGAAGGATCCCAAGCGCCCCGGCGGCTCGTTCATCTTCGCCGGGCCGTCCGGTGTCGGCAAGACCGAGCTGTCCAGGACGCTCGCCGAGTTCCTGTTCGGCGACGAGGACTCTCTCATCCAGCTGGACATGAGCGAGTACATGGAGAAGCACACGGTCTCCCGGCTGTTCGGCTCTCCGCCTGGCTACGTCGGCTATGAAGAGGGCGGGCAGCTCACCGAGAAGGTGCGCCGCAAGCCGTTCTCGGTCGTCCTGTTCGACGAGATCGAGAAGGCCCACGGCGACATCTTCAACTCGCTGCTGCAGATCCTGGAGGACGGTCGCCTGACCGACGCCCAGGGCCGGGTCGTGGACTTCAAGAACACCGTGATCATCATGACCACCAACCTCGGCACCAGGGACATCTCCAAGGGCGTCACGGTGGGCTTCGGCGCGGCCAGCGAGTCGAAGGGCTCGTATGACCGGATGAAGAGCAAGGTCGGCGAGGAGCTCAAGCAGCACTTCCGGCCGGAGTTCCTCAACCGCGTCGACGACATCATCGTGTTCCACCAGCTCAGCCAGGATGAGATCTTCGAGATCGTCGACCTGATGATCACCAAGGTGGACGAGCGCCTGCGTGACAGGGACATGGGGATCGAGCTCCGGCCGGCGGCCAAGAAGCTGCTGTCGGAGAAGGGCTACGACCCGGTTCTCGGTGCCCGGCCGCTGCGCAGGACGATCCAGCGGGAGATCGAGGATCACCTGTCGGAGAAGATCCTGTTCGGCGAGCTCAAGGCCGGCCAGATCGTCATCGTGGACTCCGAGGGCAGCGGCGAGGATGCCAAGTTCACGTTCAACGGCATCAACAAGCCCTCCGACGTGCCGGACGCGCCGCCGCCGGTGGAGGTCGAGAGCAAGGCCGGCGCCAGCGGCGCGACTGCAACCGCGTCCGACTAGCCGGCAGTTCCCGGCGCAGCGGACAGCTCATCGCCCGGCAGGGCGAGCGAGCCGTCCGCGCACCGGGTGACCAGCCCGTCAGTGACCAGCGCAGCGAGCGCACGTGCTCGCTGCGCTGAGTCGTTCCAGGCCCCGGCAAGCGCGCGTGCGGGCACAGGGCCGTCCGCTGCGCGCAGAATCGCCAGCAGGCGCCCGCGGCACTGGCGGTCGCTGCCCTCGTACGCGGCCTGCCCGCGGCGGACCAGCGCGGGCTGGCGGCCGCCGCGGAGCCACGCGCACTGACCCGCCAGCGGGCAGTCGGCGCAGTGCGGCCTGGCCGCGGTGCAGACCAGGGCACCCAGTTCCATGACGCCAACCGACCACTGCGCCGCGGCCCTGCCCGTGTCCGGCAGCAGGGACTCGGCGAGCCGCACCTCGGCCACGGTCGGGGCCGTCCCCGGCAGTGCCTCCCCGGCCACGAGCCTGGCCAGCACCCGCCGGACGTTAGTGTCGAGCACCGCGTGCCGCTGGCCGAAGGCAAAGCTCGCCACCGCCGCCGCGGTGTACGAGCCGACGCCGGGCAGGTTCCGCAGGTCCTCGGCCGAGGCCGGTACCTGTCCCCCATGCCGGGTGGTGATCAGGCCGGCGCTGGCGTGCAGGCGGACAGCCCGGCGCGGATAGCCAAGCCGGTCCCACTGCCGGACCGCGTCGGCTGCGGTCGCCGCCGCGAGCGCGGCGGGCTCGGGCCAGCGATCAAGCCACGCCGCATGAGCCGGGAGCACGCGGCTCACCGGCGTCTGCTGCAGCATGAACTCGCTGACGAGGATCGACCACGGGCTGGCCTCCGAACGGCGCCACGGCAGGTCCCTGGCGTTCTCGGCGTACCAGCGGCGGACGATAGCTGCGTACGGGGATGTCATCGTCGCGATCCTCGCACGGCCGCCAGGTGCTCGAGGCAAAGGGCGGCTCCTCCGCGGTTGCGCGAACATCGGCCGCGGCTCCCTCACCTCGGCCTCAGGGCAAAGACGGATCTGCCATCGCGAAGCATCGCCGGCCGCGCGAAAGGCCCGTATGCCTAGCCGCGGTGACTACCCGGGCAACGCAGCTAGCTGCGGAAACGCGGCCCACCCGAGCGCGGCGGGTCAGGGCGCGGCGGCACCGAAGTTCTTGCATACTCAGAGTATGGGCAGCACCACGTTCCGTCAGGAAGCGCCGGGGCGGCCTGCACAGTCCTCGGCCCCGCCGCCGGTTTCCGCTGCGCCGCCAGCCCCGTCAGCGGCTCCGCCGGCTCCGATGTCGGCCGTCGGCCCGGCACCGGCCGCGACATCCGGCCCGGCAGCCGTATCCGGCCCGGCCCCCGTGTCCGGCCCGGCCCCGGTGTCCGGGCTGACGGCTGGCCCCGGCCCCGCACCGGCACCGGTGTCTGGTCTGACGGCTGCGTCTGGCCCCCGCCCCGTTCCCGGCAGGAGCGCGGCGTTACCGCCGGGTCCGGCGCCGTCCTCGGGGCTGGCGTCGTCCCCGCCCCCGCGCTCTGGCGCGGCTACGCCGCCCGCGCCGGGGTCGTCTCCGGACGCGGCTACGCCATCCAGGCCGCAGTCATCTCCCGCGGCTACGCCAGCCAGGCCGGGTCCCGCTGCCCCTCCCGCCGCGGCGCCCGCGCCGGAGTCGGCGTCGTCTTCCGCGCCAGGGCCCGCGTCGTCTCCCGCGCCTGTGCCGGCAGAGGCATCGCCGACCGTCCCCGCGCAGGCAGCGACCGCAGAGGTGGCGATCCGGCCGCCTGCGCCGCGGCTGCTCCGGCCCGACCCCGCACCAGGCACGCATCCGCCCGTCCCGCTTCCGGCACCCGGTCCGCGTCCGCGTCCGGTCACGCATCCCCGTCCGGTCACGCAACCGCGTCCGGATCCGCATCCGCATCAGCATCCGCGCCCGTCGCCTGGCTCCCGGCCGCCGTCCGGCCGCCGCCCGGCACACCCGGCCGCCCTGCCGCTCAGCCCGAGTGTCTACTGGCGCCGCCGCGTCGTCGCGCTGCTGATCGGTCTGTCGCTGCTCGCACTTGTCGTATGGATCGTCGCGGGCGCCCTCGGCGGCGGCAGTCCCGGAGGCAGCCCCGCAGCGACTAAACCGGTGTCTGGCGTGCCCGCCAGCGGCTCGGCGGCGTCGGCCGCGCAGGGCGGCGCTCCGGCCGCCGGACAGCAGCCGGGCGGCCATGCCTCGGCTACGGGCCACTATGCGCTCGAGCCATGTCCCGCTGGCGACGTAGTCCTCAGCGTTTTCTCCAGCCAGGCAAGCTACTCGCTGCGGCAGACGCCCGCATTCGAGGTCGATGTCGTGTCCACGGGCGGCCGCTCATGCTCCTTCGACATCGGCGCCCGGCACGTCCTGCTCGAGATCTCGGCGGGAAAGCAGCAGATCTGGACCTCAGCCCAGTGCGCCGAGGGCCAGGCGTCCCTGGTCACCAAACTGCGCCGGGGCGTGCCCACCGTGGTGCCGATCGCGTGGAACGGACAGCACTCCTCACCCGGCTGCCCGGTGCCGGGCGCCCCCGCGGCAGCCGGCACCTACACCGCGACAGCCAGTGACGGTGCCCTGTCCAGCAACTCCGTCACCTTCACGATCGGCTGACCGCGGCCGCAGGCGCAGGCCCGCCAGCGGGGCGGGCACGGGCGCGGGCGCCCGGCGAGCGGTCCGGCCTCAGGTGTAGTGCTCGAGCAGGGCTGTCTCCGCGATCCTCGACAGGCCCTCCCGGACGGTCCTGGCAGCAGCCAGATCCAGCCCGGGCACCCGCCCCAGCTCGTCCGCGCTGGCTGACAGCAGCTTCTGCAGGCCGCCGAAATGCTCGATGAGAGCATCGGCCGTGGCCTGCGGCATCCTCGGTATCTGACCGAGGAGCCGGTAGCCCCAGGCGCTCACGTGCCTGCCGAGGCCGTCTTCGGCGCCAATGCCGATGGCCGCGGCCACGGCGGGCAAATCCAGTAGCTGGTCAGCGCTCAGGCCGCTCAGCTGGCGGTCACCGGCCAGGCCAGCCGCATCCGGCCCGCCCGGCCCGCCCGGGCGGGCCGGGGACGCCTGCGCCCGGCCAGGTCCGGGCGCGTAGTCGCGCAGCAGGAACTCGCGCTGCCGCCGCACGCCAGCCGTCAGCTCGTCTGCCTGCAGGCCGAGGAGGCCGCTGTCGGTCCCCAGCTCGACCAGGTAACCGGAGATCTCATCGGTAATGCGGCCGACCATCTCCAGCCGCTGGGCCACGACGGCCACATCCGCCGCGGTGGCACGGTCCTCGATCTCCAGGGCCGTCAGCGCGGACGCGGCATCATCCAGCCGCCGCCGGTACCGCTCCAGCGTGGCCAGAGCCTGATGGGCGCGGGTCAGCAGCGCGGCGGAGTCCTCAAGCACGTAGCGCTCGCCGGCGGCGAACACGGCGATCGTCCGCATGGACTTGCTGACCGTGATGACCGGGAGCCGGGTCTGCGCGGCCACCCGCTCGGCCGTGCGGTGCCGGGTGCCTGACTCCTGGGTGGGCAGTGCGGGATCCGGAACGAGCTGCACAGCGGCGCGCAGGATGCGGCTGCCGGACTGATCGAGCACGATCGCGCCGTCCATTTTCGCCAGCTCGCGCAGCCGGGTGGCCGAGAACGGCGCGTCGAGCTCGAAGCCTCCGGAGCAGATCTGGCCGACGGCCGGGCTGAATCCCAGCACGATCAGCGCGCCGGTGTTACCGCGCACGATCCGCTCAAGGCCGTCCCGGAGTGCTGTCCCCGGAGCCACGACTGCGAGAGCCGAGCGACGGCGCTCGTCCCGCCCGATGCTCACCGCACGCACCTGCCCTCACGACGTTGCCAGGTCACGGGCAGCGCGGCCACGTGACGAAGCGCAAGATGGCGATCACTGCAGCCTCTGAGCTGCCCCCTGGATGCCAGGCTAACCTCTGGCGTGCTGTCAGTCTCCCGGCCCGGGCCGGCATCAGCCCAGCCCCAGCGCCGCGCTGATCGCCGAGCGCATGTCCGTCACCTCGGTCACTTCCATCGCCGCCGCGCCGTCAGGCAGGGGGATGCTGTCCGCGCGGGCGGCCGGCCGGGGGCCGTCGACGCTGGCAAGGCGGCCGCGGTTACGGCCGGCGGCCCCCGCGGCCGCCTGCGGGGCGCCGGCCTGCAGCCCGGAGCCCGCGGGGATGACGGCGCGCCGGAAGCCCATCCTGGCGGCCTCGGCCAGCCGCCGCTGGATGCCCGTCACCCGGCGGATCTCGCCCGCGAGCCCGACCTCGCCGATCGCGACCAGGTCGGCGGGCACGTTGATGTCGCTCAGCGCGCTGGCGACCGCCAGGCCCACGGCGAGATCGACGGACGGCTCGGTGAGCCGCACCCCGCCGACGGTGGCGGCGAAAACATCCCGCCTGCCGATCTCCAGCCGGGCCCTGCGCTGCAGCACCGCCATCATCATGCCGACCCTCGCGGAGTCGAGCCCGGACACGACGCGCCGGGGCGGAAGGTCGCCGACCACCGGCCCGACCAGCGTCTGCACCTCCGCCAGCAGCGGCCGCCTGCCCTCCAGGGTGACCGTCACGCAGGTACCGGGAACGGGATCATGCCGCTCGGACAGGAACAGCCCGCTCGGGTCGGACAGCCCCGTCAGCCCGAACTCGCCGAGCTCGAAGCAGCCGAACTCGTCGGTCGGGCCGAACCTGTTCTTCAGCGCGCGGACCATCCGGAGCTGGCCGCGTGAATCTCCGTCGAAGTGCAGCACGACGTCGACCAGGTGCTCCAGCGTCCGCGGTCCGGCGACGGAGCCGTCCTTGGTGACGTGGCCGACCAGGACCGTCGTCAGGGTCCGCTGTTTCGCCAGCGCCGTCAGCGCGGCCGTGATCTCGCGGACCTGGGTCACGCCGCCCGGAACGCCGTCGACTCCGGCGGCACTGATCGTCTGGACCGAGTCCACGATCAGCAGTGACGGGCTGACTGCCTGCACATGCCCGAGCAGCGCGGCGAAGTCCGTCTCGGCCGCCAGGTAGAGCGAGTCGCTGACCGCTCCGATCCGGTCGGCCCGCAGCCGGACCTGGGCCGCGGATTCCTCGCCGGTCACGTAGAGCACGCGGCCCGAAGCCGCGGCCAGCGCGCCCGCCTCGAGCAGCAGCGTCGACTTCCCCACGCCGGGCTCGCCGGCCAGCAGCACCACCGCTCCCGGCACCAGGCCGCCGCCCAGCACGCGGTCCAGCTCATCCATCCCGGTCGGCCGGGCCCTGGCCGCGGCGGCGTCGACCTGCCCGATGGGAACCGCGGCCGTGACCGGCTGGGCGGCCCTGAGCTGCGCCCGCGACGTCGCCCGGCCGAGCTCCTCAGCCCGTCCCTCGGTGATCGTGCCCCACTCCCCGCACTCCCCGCAGCGGCCGGCCCACTTGGCGCTCCGCCAGCCGCACGACGAGCACTCGAACAGGACGGCGGTTGCTGATCTTGCCATGCTGGGAAGGTATCGGGTGCCGCCGACAGTCGGCGGCGCGCGGCGGCGTGGCGCGCCGGGCGGCATAAGCTGGAACCACAGGCGGCTCTGGCCCCGCGAAGAAGCCCGGCAGGGCCGGGATCCGGGCACGGGATGGCGCCGCGTGCACCTCCCGGTCAGCCGGGCGGGCAAAGGAGAGGCGATTGCGCAGGTCACCGAGGTGACAGCTATCAAGGTCGCGCTGTCGACTGCCTCCGTTTTCCCCGAGCGGACGCCGGACGCGTTCGAGACAGCCGCCCGTCTCGGCTACGACGGCCTAGAGGTCATGGTGACCGCAGACCCGGTCAGCCAGGACGCGGCAGTCCTGCGGAAGCTGTCCGACTACCACGGCATCCCCGTGGTCGCCGTGCATGCGCCGAATCTGCTGATCACCCAGCGGGTCTGGAGCCGCGACCCGTGGATGAAGCTGATGAGATCGCGCGATCTGGCGGAGGCACTCGGCGCCCGCATCGTGGTCGTGCACCCGCCGTTCCGCTGGCAGCGCGAGTATGCCCGGTATTTCCAGGACGGCATCGCGGAGCTCTCGGCCGGGGGGAACGTCGCATTCGCGGTCGAGAACCTCTATCCGCTGCTGCGCGGCGAGACGGAGATCGCGGCCTACGCGCCGCACTGGAATCCGGTCGAGATGGACTGCAGCGCCGCGACCCTGGACGTCTCGCACGCCGCCGTGTCCGGCTCGGACGTGCTGGAGATGGCCGTGCAGCTGGGCAGCCGCCTGGCGCACGTGCACCTGGGTGACGGGACGAAGCCCGGCCTGCCGGACGAGCATCTGGTCCCCGGCCGCGGCACGCAGCCGTGCGCGGAGCTGCTGCGCTGGCTGACCGACACCGGCTACAGCGGCCACGTCGTGCTGGAGGTCAGCACGCACCGGGTGCCGACCCTGGGCGACCGCCAGGCTGACCTCGCCGAGTCGCTGGACTTCGCCCGCAGGTACCTGGCCGGCGCCCGCCCGGCCGGCGCCGGGACCCGCAGCTAGCCGCTCAGACCTCGAGTATCAGCGTGACCGGGCCGTCGTTGACGAGCTCCACGTGCATGTCCGCACCGAACACGCCCGTCTCGACGCTGCCGCCGAGCCCGCGCAGCGCATCGGCGAACGCCGTCACCAGCGGCTCGGCCACCGGCCCCGGCGCCGCCGCGCTCCAGCTCGGCCGCCGCCCCTTCGCCGTGCTGGCATAAAGGGTGAACTGGCTGATCACCAGCAGCGGCGCGCCCGTGTCGGCGCACGACTTCTCATCCGCCAGGATGCGCAGGTTGTAGATCTTGCCCGCGAGTGCCCCGGCAGCC
>Ga0302326_10004447_pt1 | contig 32467 bp, 20 predicted proteins | sample Palsa_T0_3_FD_202264 | JGI IMG/M metagenome (GOLD analysis project Ga0302326, IMG submission 202264) | Peat permafrost microbial communities from Stordalen Mire near Abisko, Sweden - Palsa_T0_3 | ecosystem: Environmental > Terrestrial > Soil > Palsa > Peat permafrost | place: Sweden: Abisko...
GCTGCGCCTTAAATTTGAGATTATAGTCTTCGTCCACGAAATAATACTCGAAGGGATAGTCGGGGTTATAGCGCTTGAATACCTTTTCGGCCTTTGCCAGGTCGTCGGCAATGGAATTAGCCGGGTTGAGCCGGAAGTGGATGACGGGATAGTCCGTGCCCAGGCCCTGGATGACCATGGGCTCGATGACATCGTAAGGAGATTCTATGACGAAATCCCTGACGACGCCCACCACATGGCAGTTGACGCCGTCTCCGTTCTTCACGGTCGCTCCGATGGGATCTTTGAGCCGCATCGTAAGGACCGCCTTCTCGTTGAGCAGGAGGGCGGTGCTGTCGGTGGGATAGGTGTACAAATCTATGTCCCTGCCTGCGATGAGTTGAGTCCCCGTTGTACGTACGAAATCCTGATCGGCCTCCTCCTGTACAAAATAGATCTTCTTATCGGCTTCCGAGCTGCCCGGCCACGAGAGACCGGAGACGGAACCAAAGGCCCTGGTGATGGGAGAGAATAATTTAGTAACGCCTATTGCCGCCCCGCTGCTGAGGAGGTCGTGTTTGATGAGGTCGTAGTGAGGGAGCACACCACCCTGGACGAAAGTATAAAGCAGCTTATCTTTCTGATAGCCTGCCTCCCGGTTCCGGGCATACTGGATCTGGCGTTCGACGACGATGGTGGAGATGATGAGGACGATCGCGAAAGAGAATTGCAGGACGACAAGGACCTTACGCGGGGTGACCAGGACGTTGACCTTTTGAAATGCTCCTTTCAGGACCGTGACCGGCCGGAAAGAAGAAAGGTAGAACGCCGGATAGCTGCCGGCGACGAGGCCGGTAAAGACAACGAAGGAGAGGGCGAAGAGCCAAAAATAAACATTCCCAAGATCCAGTTGCAGGGTTGCACCGATAAACTGGTCGAAGGGCTTGAGGCTGAGTTCGACTATTCCCAGGGCCAGGAGGAAGGATAAGGCCGACAGGAGGATGCTTTCGCCGATGAATTGAGTAATAAGTGAGCTTTTGAGCGCTCCGACGACTTTGCGGATGCCGACCTCTTTGGCCCGTCTTTCGCTACGGGCGGTACTGAGGTTCATAAAATTGATGCAGGCGATGAGCAGGATGAAGGCGGCGATGGTGATGAACAACCGGACCGTCGTTATCAATCCACCCGTGAGCTTTCCGTTCTCCGCTTTGGAGTACAGGTGCGCCCGGGCGATAGGTTGGGTAAAGGTCTCCCTGTTGGGCCCCTGGCCTTCCTTTACATGCCGTTTGACGATGTCTTTGACCTGGGCGTCGAATGCTGTCTGTGAGGCGCCCGGTTTGAGCAGGAGGTAGGCAAAGCCATTGGTCCTGGACCAGGTGCCCCCTACTCGATCCCAACCCAGCCGGTCGAGAAAGGACCAGGGCAGCAGGTATTGAAAGCTGAATCCGGTATTGCCCGGCAGGTCTTTCAGGACACCCGTGACCACGAAATTTTCCATGGTGTCGACGCGAACCATCTTACCCATGGGGTCTTCGTCGCCGAAGAGATTTTTTGCTACGTGTTCCGTGAGCACGATGCCATGGCCGCCGGAGAGCGCGGTTTTGGCATCGCCTTTCAGCAGCGGGAAGCTGAAGACGGAGAGAAAACCGGAATCGACGAAAGCGCCCTGGATGTTGAGGCGTTTTTCCTTTTCGGTCATCAGGAAATAGACGATCCTGAACTTGACGGCGTCTTCCACTTCAGCATAGTTCTTTTTGAGTTCCGCAGCCATTTGGGTGGACACGCGCGGCCAGGCGTCGATTTTCCCGTTGATCTCTTCCCGGCTATAGAGTTTGTAGATGCGGGTCGTCTTATCGTAGAAGCGGTCGTAACTGACCTCATTCTGCACCCACAGGCCGATAAGCAGGGCGGAGGCCATGCCGATGGCGAGGCCGAGGATATTGATAGCGGAGAAGGATTTATTGCGCCAAAGATTGCGGAGCGTGACGAGGAAGAAGTTTTTGAGCATAGTCCAGGTTTGTCGGATGATCCATGAACCGACCAACAATTACACCAAATATATATCGAGTTGGAGATTAAGCGCCTGCCCGGCGTTTGCCGGTGGGCGTGTGCGTTTTTGATACAGAGAGTGTAATAAAAGTAGGCAGCAGCGCCGTTGACTGCTGGCTTATTGCACCAAGCGAAACAGGCCTGCCGGCAGATAGGCGTTATCACTTAAGCTATTTCTCTTATACCTCTGCCGGGCACCGCTGCAGGCTGAAGATATTGTGCGAGATGGTTTATCTTTAACCATACATGAGAAATGTCGTTGAGACGCCATATATGCGTCTCGAATTACTGCAGAATGGAATTTTGGTTGCGACCTACAGGCGCCGGACACAAGTAACCTTGGAAGCGGCGCGGGAGATCGTTAGCATGCGGCTGGATTTTGCCGGGCTGGATCCCCGGCCTGTGCTCATCTATAACCAGGGGGTAGTGCATTTTGACAAGCAGGCACGCCGGTACGTGAGTTCCGGGGATGGGATTCTGGGGATCAAGGCGGCAGCAGTAATCGATAACCATCCATTTACTCATCTTATCATGTCTTATATTGTTTCGGTAGAGCGACCTGCGATCCCGGCTAGAACGTTTATCAATCCGGAGAGGGCCATGCGATGGCTTTTAACCTTTCTATAATGGATAGTCGCTGGGTACATATCGGTTCGTTGCTGGCTTCTTATGCGGTGGGGCAATTCGACAAGCGAGTAAGTTTATCCGAACGGTCGGACGATATCGATGCGATGATCGAAGGGTTGAATATGCTGGGAGAAGAGCTGAACGAGTTGACCATAACGCGGGATTTCTTTAATACCATCTTCAACAGTGTCTCAGATATGGTGCTGGTGCTGAGCGCTAAGGGCATCATAGAAGAAATAAATGAAGCCGCTTGCAAGCGCCTGGGATATCCCAGGGGGTTGCTCATAGGGCAATCGGTGAATGTATTGTCGGGGGAGCCGCTTTCCTTGTGGCAACAATTGGCATTTCGGCGGCGGACGGGAGTGAGCAGGTTCTGGGACCGAAGGTTCCGGACGGCGGCGGGCCGGGCATTTCCTGTTGAATTGACGGTGAGTCCCATACAGGCGCCAGGGGGGCAACGTGCGAATCGGGTGCTGATAATCGGTAAGGACATCACTCCGCAGCTGGCGGCCGAGCGTTCCCAGTTGCGCGCCGCGATCGATGCGCAGGAGGCCGAGCGTTTGAGATTGGCCAGAGAATTACACGATAGTATCGGTCAACAACTGTCTGCGGTAAAGTTCGTGATCAGTACCGCCGTCTTCGATTGTGGTGCTCTGCCTTTGCAGGAAAAACTGGAATCGGTGAACCAAGCGCTTGCCCACATCCTGGCGGAAATGCGTGGGATCTGCTTTAACCTGGCGCCCGACGCGCTGGCGGATCGGGGATTGGTGGATGCTGTGCGACTGTTGGCGGAACAGGTGGAAAAGGTTAGCAAGATACGCGTTGTGGTGGAGTATCGGGGCTTCCCTCCCCTCTCCCGTTCACTGGAGACCGATCTGTACCGGGTCATCCAGGAGTTCATATCGAACGGGATCCGGCATGGGGAGGCGACGCGCATGGTTATTGGTTTCAGCCATCGGAGCGGGAATGCGGATATTCGTCTTCAGGAGAATGGGCGGGGTTTTGATCCGGGGATAGTTCAAGGTCATGGGATGGGCTTGCGGAACATGCAATCGCGGGTCCGGTCGCACGGCGGCGTTCTGCAGTTGGTGAGCAGCCCCGGAAAGGGGGTAAAAGCGCGAATCAGGCTTGCGGTTAACTAAATCCTATTCATAATGAAGTTTAATGAAGACCGGAATATCAAGGTACTGGTCGCAGATGACCATCGTATGATCCGGGCGGGGATCAGGGCCATGTTATCCCTTTCTTCCCTTGGTTCGCGGTTTAGCGTCGAGGAGGCGGAAACTACGGAGGAGGCCATGGAGATGGTGGATGTGAATCCCTGCCATGTCCTTCTTATGGACTACAATTTACCGGGAAGGGGAGGCGCGAAGGCCACCGAGCTTATTCTGAAAAAGCATTCCGGTATCCGGGTTTTAGGTCTGTCCAATTATGAGAACAGGTCTTATGTCGAGCAAATGGTACAGGCGGGGGCCCGGGGTTATGTCCTAAAAAATATCGAGCCGGACACGCTTGCGGTAGCGATCAGGACGGTGTTTGCCGGAAAAGCATTTTATTCGAACGAGATCGCTATGCAGTGGATAGCGCTTAGCCGGGCACAGGAACGACCGGACCCGCTGGAGCGGCTGACCACAAGGGAAAGAGAGGTGTTGAGGCAGATACTGGCGGGTTCACGCGATAAGGAGATCGCAGCGCAACTCTTCATTTCCAAACGGACCGTCGATAAGCATCGCCAGAATCTGATGGCGAAATTGGGCGTACGAAATGCCGTAGAGCTGGTACAGGCGGCTATGCGGATGGGGGTAATGGGTTAAACCAGCAGCTACGCCTTTTTGCGTACCGCTATCCTGCTTTTCTTCGCATATTACCATCCTTTCAAACGTATTTTGGGGCTATTTCAACCGATGCCCGTCGCGGGTGTTCTCCTTGCCGGAGACCGGGGTTAGATTTGGAGCCATTCCGGCAACCAAATCAACCACGATATGAAGAACAATGCAACCGGGTCCTTTGGCCTGTTCCTGACAGCCACCGCGACCGCCATCCTGCTATTCTATAGTGTACGAGCGTCCGACCGGCTAAGGCCGGACATTCCCCGGTTTTGTTATGCCGAGGTATTGACCTGCATGGACGGAAGTGGTAATATGGGCACCTATATCGTATGCGACGTAACCGGTGTTGGAGGCGTGTGTACTTGCGGGGATGCCACTGCGTGTGTAATGAACAGTGATTAGTCACCAAATACCAATTATATGCAAAGAAGAATCATCAAGATCGGCCTCAGGGGCCTTGCCGGGGTCGCTGTCGCGGGTATCCTTTTGCTCAATGTGTTCATGTCGGTGAACGGGCAGTTCGGGTTCAGCACCAACAAAGCCTATGCGATACCACCCGTATGCACCGCAGAGGTTTTAGGCTGCTGGGTCTCGACAAACGTAGCCGGTACCAAAACGGTATGTGACGATACCGCCAACTCATCGTACGGCTGCACCTGTGGCGCTTCAACAATCTGTGTCGCTAATTCCAACGACTGATCCGTGCAGGCACCGGAAGAATATCCTTCTTAGCAAGGGCTTACACAGGGATATTCTTCCTCTTTTACCACTTAATCCTTCAAAGTATGAGCCATGCTAATCCGGCCGCCGGCCGTGAGCTATACCGGTCCCTCCGGATGCTTGTTCCGATCCTGCTTCTCGCCGCTTGCGCAAGAACTTCCCGGGGCCCTTTTCCGCCTTTTACCAGGATCCGTATCCCGGACAGCACGACACTCAACGATCCTGCGCGGAAATTATCCGATCTGATCACTCCGGTGAGGTTTATTCCCCTGGAGAGGAATGAGATCGCCAATATTGGGAATATCGACAAATTGCTGATCATAGACGGATGTTTCTATGTCCTGGACAGATCTTCGGCGAATTGTATCTTCAGGTTTGGCCCGGACGGCAGATTCCTTGGAACCATCGGAAGTCGCAGCGCATACAAGAAGCCGAACGACATCTCCTATAATGCCGCTGACCACGAGGTGAATATACTGGATGGCGGGAACCGGAAACTGCTCCGCTATTCCCTGTCCGGCGTTTATGAGGGGGATATTCTACTGGACTTCTTTTCTGCGAATTACGAAAGGTATAACGAGCATGCCGCTTTTATCGGCGGCCGGTACGAAGAGGACCTGGTCCTCACGAACAATTCGGGCGAGAAGTTAAGTTCGTTTTTCCCCGCCAATAACCTGAACACTTTCAGATTGCTCGATCCTTTCACCAAGGTCAATGACAGCGTCTTATATTTCAGGGAATACCTCAATGATACGGTGTACCGTGTATCGGGAGACCAGGTCTACCCGGCATATTATATCGACTTCGGCAACAAAAGGTATATTGTCCAGGCTGCCGACACTCAGCGACAGGCAGGACCCCGGGTCACTACGCCGCCCGCGGACCGCATGGCCTGGATCAATTTTTTCCTGGAGAGCCCCGGGAACGTGTACTTCACTTTCCAGTACCAGGGCAACACTCATTATGCCGTGTATAGAAAAGCGGACAGCTCGGTCGTCTGCTTTTCGAAGGCTCTCCGCAATGATCTGACCTTCGACAAAGTGCCGCCTTTGCCGATCGCCGCACAGCGCGATACTTTCTACGCGGTGATCCAGCCTTATTCCCTGATAAAATCGCTGAGGGATGCATGGCCTGCAAGGAATAAAATGGACTCGGGTACGGCAAATAATTTCCAGCTCATCAGCGATCTCGCGAGGAATATGACCGAATTATCCAATCCTCTTATTATGGCATTCACTTTTAAAAATAACCACTGATGAAAAATAAGCAATTGTATTTCTATATCCTTGTCTTTCTGCTTGCGGGGGCGAACGTGTGGTTGTTGACGCGGATCTCGGCGAGGGATAAATTCATATCAGAGACGCTCCCGCGGCTAAGCGCTCAATACGATCTCCGATCGAGCCTGCAATACGATCTCTCCGAACTATCGAAATACGATACGTTACAGTTCGGATCGGAAGACCGGATGGTCAGCAGCGATCTGCAGCTCAGGGATCTTGGAGGGAACCTGACCACGCTGGGCTCGTTGATAAGCTCGGGGCCTAAGCTGGTTTTCCGGTACTCCGAATTGAACTGTAATGTCTGTTATCAAAAGGTCCTGGACGAGCTAAGCGGTCTTATTAAAAAAATAGGGCCTGAAAATATTCTCATCATTACCTCTTATTCCAATCAGCGGGAGCTATACAATTTCATGCGCATCAATAACATAACGAAAAACGTTTTCAATATCGGATCGGCAACGCTCGGCCTGCCGGTGGACGATTATGACGTGCCTTATTTATTCGTGCTGGATCGCTCGCTGAAGACGAAGCTATTGTTCATCCCCTTCAAGCAGAACCCGGTGATGACGAAGAAGTATTTCCTTTTCGTGAAAGATAAATTTCTATCCTAACCATCCCGTTCTATGTCCAGGTTTCCGTCCTTCAAAAAAAAGTTTACATGGGTCAGGATCGCCGGGCTGGTATGCGGGCTGGTGATCTTCCTGTCCATCCTGTTGTACATCAACTATGAAGAAGCTTTTGACAACTGGGATCCCGTCCTGAAAAATGTTTACCAGGTCGCCATGAGCGGGCACGCCGGAAAGGCTTCCCCTGTTACGCCTTCGCCATTGAGTCAATTTATCCTGGAGAATGATCCGGGCGCCGTCAATGCGACCCGCGTCCAGCTGGCTGCCAAGGGGGAGCCGGAGACGCTGCTGGTTTTTGGCGAAAAAATGTTATATACCTCCGATGTGCTCAGGGTCGATAGTAATTTCCTGAGCCTGTTCCCTTTTCAATTGGAATACGGCAACAGGGCAAGGGCGCTGGCGAGCCCGAATACTATCGTACTTACGCGCGATCTGTCGGCGAGGCTATTCGGGGATGTGGATCCTATAGGTAAAACTATCTGGCTGGACAAATCCAACCCTTATGTCGTTAGCGGGGTCATCGACGACGAGCGCTATCCTTCCCATATCCACTTCGCTGCACTGATCCCGCTGAAGCTGGGCTCAGCGACCACGAGCAGCTGGATCAATTTCCGGTACAAGACCTATGTTCTCTTTAAGCCGGGCATCCCGGCCGAAAAGATAGCGCGCAGCGCCCGGGACCAGCTGACCAACCGGTTAAAAGCGGTGAAGCCACTTACCGGGCAGGACATAGCTATTTCGCTGATACCGGTAAAGAAGGTCCATCTGTTCAACGCCGCGGAGGGCGGTGGAGGCGAATTCCAAACACTGGTGGTATTCGCTCTCCTGGCCCTGCTTGTGTTGGTCGTTTCGGGGATGAGCTATATCAACCTAACCATCGCCAGTCTCGTCGCCCGGCATAAGGAGATCTATGTCAGAAGGGTCAGCGGCGCCTCGAGCCGGCATATCTTTGTCCAAATCTTAGCTGAGTCGTTTCTGCATATCCTCGTCTCTGTCCTGCTTGCCTTCCTGTTCCTGTTGCCCGCCATCCGGTGGCTGGATCGTCTTTTGAATGCGCATCTTCTGGACTGGAATGTCACCAATCCGGGACAGCTTGGAATAGAGCTTTGCGGGCTGGTGGTAGTGCTGATCCTTCTTTCCGGTGGATATCCTGCCCTGGTGTTCGCCCGCTATAAGCCTTCGCAGCTTTACCGGTTCGATTCTTCGGCGGGTTCGCAGCGGGCTGTATTGAGGAAAGTGCTTTTAGGTGTGCAGTTCACCATATCGATCTTTTTTATGACCGTGAGCCTCGTGATCTACAGCCAGATGAACTATTTGGATCGCTTGAATAAGGGGTTTGTACCCAACCAGGTGATCCGGCTGCAATCGTCGTTCGGCATATTCAGCAACTATAGTACCTTCAGGAAGGAACTCTTAAGATATCCATCCATCAAAAATGTAACCCGTTGCAGCAATTATCCCGGGGATGGATTGAGCTTGCCCAGGTTGCCTTTTGGATACAAGGGTTCGAGCTACGATCTGGACCTTGTCTCGGTTGACCTGGACTTTTTCAAAACCTTAAGCATCGGGCTGGTCGATGGGCGGGATTTCAACGGGTCCTACGCTCTCGACAGTACAAAGTCGATCATCATCAACGCTGCCGCCGCCAGGACCCTGGGCATTTCTACCCTCACCGGCCAGCTCCTCGCAAGTCCCTGCCAGGGCGACAGCGGCAGCCGCGTAAAAAATATAGTCGGGATCATCAACGACTACAACACCGAAGGTTTTGAAAAGAACATCCGGCCCACGGTGTACAGCATCAATTCGCCGTGCACGAATTTTATGATCTCCATTCTTGTAAAAGTCTCGGCGGATGATCTGCAAACTACCCTGAACTATATTTCGGGCACCTGGAATAAGTTCGACAACTCGTATCCTATCCGCTATTCCTTCCTGGACGAAGTCTTCGCGAAGTCGCTGTTAGGCTATCAAAGGATGGAGAAAATGGTCTTTCTTTCGGCGATCTCCCTGATCATCATTTCCCTGATCGGCATCTTTGCCCTGGCTACATTCGAACTGGATCAGCGTTGGAAAGAACTAAGCATCAGAAAGGTTTTGGGCGCAAGTTTCTTTGACCTTTTTAAACATGTGAACGGGCGGTTGCTTACTATCCTGGCGACCGCCAACCTGATCGCCTTGCCGCTGGCCTATTATTATACGCACTCCTGGCTGGCGGCATTTGCCTACCGGATCAATACCCCTTATGGCTTGTATGTGTTAACGGCTATTCTCAATATTGTTACGGCACTGGTCATCTCGAATATTCGCATAGCGAGGATCATCACCTTGAAACCCGTTGAAAAATTAAAGCTCGACCACTGATGCGAAGCGATCGTGTCATCCCGCGGGCGGCCTTTTTTCTGCTGGTCTCCGCCGGTCTGATCCTTGGTCTGAAAATGAGGTACTGGCTCTTTTTGAGCTGGCCGGTCTATTTGGCCCTGGTGTGTTCGAAGCGCAGATGGCGGTGGGGGTCGGCAAATACCTGCCGCAAGACATTGCGGGGCAGAATATATGGGTATATCCTGTTTGTCCTGTTCGGGACTTATATGATCCCCAGGTTCGTGGGCGCAGCCTATGAAATTCCCAGCGCTTCTATGCGCAACACCCTTCTGCCGGGGGATTTTGTCTGGTGTAATAAATTATCCTATGGCACTATTGTCGACATGAAGGGGGCGCAGGAGCTTCTCTGGCTATTCTTCCGGCCGTCCAGCTTTTGCCATTATAATGAAGCGTTGGGATACAGCAGGATATTTTCGTTTTCCCAACCGCGCCGCAACGATATTCTGATCTTTGAGAATCCGGCTCATCCCGACGAGATACTGATCAAAAGATGCATTGGTCTTCCCGGGGAGAAGATCGAGGTCCAAAACGGTCGGATCTATATTAACGATCTACCGATAGTTGAGCAAGCCACCGGTCTTGAGATCAGGGATACGAGCAATTATGCCAGCCTGGTGATCCCGGCGAAAGGTATGAAGATCCGGTTGACCACGGCAAGCCTGACGCTTTATCAACAGGTGATCGAGAACTATGAAGGAAGTCCGCTGCCATCCTCCCTTACGGCCGGTGAGCTGCAAAAGCCGGTCTATTACACATTTAAGCAAGATTATTATTTCGCGCTGGGTGATAATCGGCCCGGGTCCGCCGATTCGCGGGTCTGGGGTGTCATACCCGAAAATTATCTGGTCGGCCGCGCCATTTTGGTGTTGTTTTCCGGGGCCGGGGCTCGGGACCGCCCGCTTCGGTTATTCCACCCGATCCGGTGACGACGGGGTCCATGACCGGGGAATGAAAATTGAGACAGATGTTGGGTATCTGGTTAAGATGCACTGAGAATTAAGTCGTTAACCAACAAAAAAGACGTTATGCAGCAGAAGATCGTGGGAACTACATTGTCCATTTTGGGTATTGCCGGCCTCGTCATGGCGATTATGGGTATTAATGGGCCACTCGTGAACGAACATTTGGCCATGCTGATGGCAGGCGGTTTAACCGGGGCGCTGGCTTTTTTTGCCGGTATCTGGCTTTTTGATCGCCGTAGGGTTTCGGTTAAAAAGGCTGCGGGTATGAGCCTGATGGGTTTGAAAGAGGGTAAGGCGGCTTTGCTACGTATAAAGCAAGAGGGTGTGGCCGCTTTGATCCGAGGTCGCCGCGTGGATTACCTTCCGTTGCCTGTCAGCGGCTCCTTAGCGTAAGGCGCGGGCCCTGGCCACGAAGGGGATGGGGGCCGGGTGTTTGGTATAGAACACGCAGACCTGGTCTACGAGGTGGTCGTAGAGTTGATCGTCGACGACAGGCTTCCCGGCTTTCATGAGGCGGCCGGCTTCGGAGCGAATGCGGTCCTTCTCGGCTTTATCGAAGATACCGGAACCTATGAGGGTATCGCGCAGAAAAACAGCCATTCTTTTATGTGTCTTGCGGTAGTGTGCGTTGGCATGTTGCTGAGCTTCCTCTCTTAATTTTTCTACGGAGCGCAGGAGTTCACCCTGTACGGTAGGTGCGGGGCCTTCCCGCGGGACCATTTCGTTCCATATTTTATAGACGAGCTCGGGATAATGCAGGTTTGCCGGGAACAAGGGCTGTACGGTAGTGCTGGCTTTGACGGAGGGTTTGGAAGCTTCCCAGCGGGCCACTCGTTCCCTGACATCGGGCGCTGCGCCTTCGAGCCATTTGCGGGCGCACATGCCATAGCGATTTTCCTGATCGAGGTCGGCGCCGAGGCGCAGGATCTTGTCGAAGACGCGGAGGTGTTCCTGCCGGTCTTCGCTGGTCTTCCGCAGCAGCCAGCCCTGGACGGCCCAATATACCACATTTGAATTGTCTTCATCGCCGACATTGACATCGGCCTTATAGTCGAGAAAGAGATCGAGGGCTTTTATGTATCGCTCCTGTTGCACGGCGATATGCAGGCAGTTGTATCCGCGGCGGCAGCGGATGTTTGGGTCGGCGCCTTTGTCGAGGAGGTATTTTAAGAGGGGCAGGCGTGCTTCCTCAGAGTCGAATCCATAGGACAGGAGCGCCTCCATGAGCACGGGCATCCAGGAGCCGGAGTCTACAAAGGCATTGACGTCAATGTTGTGTTGTTCGACGAGGTGTTTTACCTGATCGGTCTCCCCTTTGGCAATAGCAAGGGAGAGGGCGCCCCAGACAGAGGCGGGGATTAGTTTTGGCATGGCAATCATACCTATAAGATACAAAATAAAATTGGCCGGGACAAGGAAACCTTGTTCCGGCCTTTGGGGATGAGGCGGCCGGGGGGCCGCCGGCGGGGCCTGGTTGGGCCAGGCCCCCTTGTTTTTAGAGAGTTATCTTGCCGACGACGATCTTGGACTTGGCGAAAGCCCTGTCATCCTTGCCGGTGAGATACAATGAGTTACTGAGGACTGCGCCGAGCCTGGGCATAGAGGTCGGGATATCACGGTTGCTATACAGCGGTTTGCGCGTGTATTGGCCGGTGACCATGTCCAGGTCGACCATATAACAGGAAGACCTGCCGAAGTTGGTGAGGCGCTTGATTTTCTTTCCTGGCTGCAGGATGTCCGCGTTCTTGTCGTTATCGTTAAAGAAGATATGAACGGTATGGCTGCCGGCGAGGCTGCTGAAGCCGGCATAAAAGGGGCGATTGTCAATCGGGTCGAAATAACTCATGTAGTAAAAGCCGGTGTTACTCGTTGAACTGGCGAGTTGGATCTCCTCGATCTGGCTCTTGGGCAAAACGTGCAGCCAATCGATCTTGCCGGCTGCGGAGATCTTACCCATGTAGATGTCGCCGCAGGTATAATATTTTCTGACCGAGTTGGAATAGGAGCCGCCGCCGAAGCCAGTGGACATGTAGCTGGACGACTGGACGACGCGGGTATCGTATTTTTCGGCCAGAATGACGAGCCCGTTGTCGGGGGTCGTATAGAAGTTACGGAAGACCAGGTTGGCGGCAAGGCCTTCGTCTTCGTCGTCATCCTTCTTCTTGCTGGGTTTGTCGTTGTCGTCGTCTTCCACCTCGGAGATCAGGGAGGTATTCAGGTCCATTTTGGCGGTGACGAGGGTATTGCCGGTGACGGGGTCGAGACGTTGTACCAGCATGCCGTTGATCTCTTTTTTTCTTTTCTCATTGCTGTAGAAGGCGGCCAACACCAGTTCTTTCTTTAACTGGAGTACTTTACCGGTGACGAGGTATTTGCCGTCGATATCCGTTACGAGTTCCTTGATCATCTTACCCTGAAGATCGTAGAGGCGGATATTGTAATTCTTGAACAGGAGGTTCTTCTCTTTTTTCTTTTTGCCTTCTGCGTATTCGTAGATGCGGCCCACGAGCACTGCGTTGCCGGCGGAGGTATATACGAAGTCCTGGACCTGGAAGGTCTTGGGGTCGAATTCGTTGGTGATGGTGAAGGGCTTGCCTACCAATTTTAGGTCGGCGTCCATCATCTTGATCTCGTAACGATTCTGGTCGCGACCGGTATACGTGCCCGTAAGGATAATTCGGGAACTGTCGCTATTGAGACCGATGGCGTAGTCGATCTTCTCCGATTTATCCAGTTTTTCCCAGGCGTAGATCTGTTGCCAATCGCCTTTAAGATTACCCGTGCCCTTGTCGATCTCGGCGGCATAGAGGTAGAGGGAATTGTCTTTTTTGGAGAAGTCGGTGGCGAAGAGATACAATTTGTCCTTGATGAAGAACAGGCGGTCGTATTCCTTGCCTCTTAGCTCTTTGTCAAAGTCATTGCGGTATTGCTCGGTCATAGCCGAAGTAAGCTTCACGAGCGTACCGGATTTGCGCATGGTGTAGCCGACGACAAAGTAGCTTTTCATGGTTTCGTGGGATTCTTCCATGTAGATGCCGGTCTGGTCAGCCTGGAGAATGGAGAAATCGGTGCTGCCACGATGCATTTTGAATTCATCGCCCCAGGCTACTTTTTCCTGGGCTTTGGACATGTGAGGGGTGAGGGTAAGCAGCAACATGGCTGCCGCCACTGAGAGCAGGGGTTTTTTGAACATTGGATTTGGATTTGGTTTGGGTCGACAAAATAGACAAAATATTCTCAGTTTACAAAGATCTCGTCGAAGAATATCCAGCCTTTTTTACCCTTTCCGGGGTGCCAGAGTGGAAGTTTGTCCACGGGTGTTACCGTTATGCGGATACAGCTTAGTTTCATAGGATTGAAGGAGATGTCGTATCCCGTCAGATAGCCGGGGGCGGCCTTTTCGGGCTGTTCGGGTGCGAGGCGGCCGAGTGGTTTCAGGTTTTGCGGGTTGGGGCCGCCCCAGACCCGGATCTCGACCGGGGGCATGATCTCGGAGCCAATATCGACTAATCCCGACAGGGTAATATCGCTGGCAACTACCGGTTTTTTGAAGAACAGGAGGCAGTCCATCTTATTCTTATGGAAACCGAGCCATTTGCCGCTGCCGTAGCCAGCGTCTCCTTTTACCAGGTCGATAAGGGTCCTGGAGCCGTATTTCATGTAGTTCGAGTCGATGGGCTGGAGCATACGGATGGAGTCCGGTCTGTAGCGTTCGCTGTAGAAATTATTGTGAACGTCGTCGCTGGGGAGCCAGCCTTTCTTGAATGCTTTCGCGCGGAGGATGGACTTGCCTGTGAGCACGGCGTGACCGTCGTATACCATGGCGTTGTTGCTATCCGGGTCGCTGCCATCGAGGGTATAGCGGATGGTCACCCCGGGGACGTAGTGCTTGAGGCGGAGGGGCGTGGGCGAAAAAATAATGCTGGAGTCATTTTGGAGGATAGGTGAGTTCAACTTTAGCAGCATGGTGTCGGTCCTGGAGCCGCCTTCGATGATGAGGCTGGTGTTTTTTGCCAGCGGAATGCCGCCGGGCGGGATAGCCGTGTTCCAGACATAGAGATGGCGCAGGGACTTTTTAGCGACGAGGCAGCCGATGTCGTCGGCTTTGATCGCTGTGCCGGAGAGACTGAGGCTTTTTAGTTTGTCGAGTCTGCAGAGTTGTGCGATACCGGCGCCGGTGACGCCGGTGAAGTCAAGGTTCAGGACGCGGAGGTTGGTGAACTGCGTGATGGCGGGGATGTCGGCGTCGGTGACGGGCATCTTGTCGAGGTCCAGGGAAACGATCTGCCTGCTCAGGGGCTCGAGTGCTTTGAGCTGTTCGCTTTTAAAGGCCTGGGGGCTATAGAAGTCGACGTTCAAGGCGGGGGAATGGAGGGCGACAGGATAGATAATGCGATAGCTGGTATTAAGTTTTTGAACGGTGGCTTCGTCGGCGGCGCCGAAGTCGTAGACTTCTTCTTCGGGCGAATTTTTGAATAAGGAAGTGGCCAGCATCCGCAGGGTGTCGGTTTGCGGGAGGTCGGCGACGCGGATGTTGCGGGTTGGATCGTGTTTTAGCCATTGGTAGAGGATGGTGATCTCCTCGTCGGTGAGTTGTGGTTTGCCGTGCGGCGGCATATGTTTTTCTTCATCGGGCGGGAGATGGATGCGTTGCATAAGGAGGCCAAAATCGGCGCGGGAGCTGTCGTAGATGGCGCCGTTCTTGCCGCCTTTGAGCATCAGGCTTCCGGTTTCCATGACCAATTCTCCTTTTGCTTTGCTGCTATTGTGGCAGCCCATGCATTTGCTTTTCAGGATGGGTTGGACCATATCGGTGAAGACGATGGCTTCTTCGAGCGAGACGGTCTTCCGGGGTGTGGCAGTGATGACGGGTGCCAGCAGGAAGTTCTGGCCGTGTGTGATGGTCGCGCCCTGGTGGCCGGCGAAAATGAGGAGGACCATTGCGCCGGCGGCTGTGGCTGCGGGCGCCCATTTTATCTGTTGCAGTTTTTGAAACCAGGCGTACCAGGCGAGGGTGAGGAAGGAGAGCAAGATGCCGCTCCATTTGTGTATTGCGAGCGCATCGGGGTCGTAACCTGGTTCTTTTGACAGGAGGAGGCCCATGGTGGCGGTGATCGCCGCGGTGAGGGCTTTGAGCAGGAGGAGGGAATTGTCGGGTTGGCGGAGAAGGAATTTTTGGCCGATGAACAGGATCAGCAAAACGATTGGGAAATGGATCACGAGGGGATGCATGCGGCCTGCCACCTGGAGCCAGGGGGGTATGACCAGCCGGCTTTCGAACATTACCAGAAAGCAGAGCAGGCAGTTAATGGCTACGGTAGTATTGAATAAAGCGTTCTTCCAACGGGTCATGCGATGGGTTCCAGTTTATAGGGATAGACATGTCCGGAATTCCATTGGGCAATGTATAGATTTTGTTCATCGTCGATGCAAACGTCGTGGGGGTATTGGAAGGCTTTGACGGTTTGCTGCATCTCCTGCAATTTGCCGTCGGTGTATACGGGTTCACTGCCGCCAAGGTTGGAGACACATTTGAAGTCTTTGTCGAGTATGGTGACGAAGCCCGACTGTTTGCCGACCGCATTGCTGCTTTGGAGTACTGCGGCGTAGAGGTAGTCGCCGTTGATGACGGGGCGGCAGACCCAGGCGCCGGGCAGGGGAATGGTGCTTAGGTAGCGGCCATCCATCGTATAGCGTTTGAAGGCGTTTTGCTGGCGGGAGGTGACGATGAGGAAGGGGCCGCCGGGATGCCTGCTGTCGATGGTGATGCCGTGTGCATTCAGTAGGTTCTCGTCCTTGTCCCCGCGGCCGCCGAAATGCCGGATATAATTTCCTTTATAGTCGTATTGGATCACGAAGTCTTTGCCATAGCCGTCGGCCACGTAGATATCTCCATTTGGTGCGATGGTCGTTTCGGTGGGAATATATTCTTCGGGTTTTGTGTATTGGCCGGTTTCCTTTGGATAATCGAGAGTCAGCAGGACGCGGCCTTCGAGGGTTGTCTTTATGACCTGGTGGCGGTTGTTGTCGCAGATGAAGAGCACCTGTTGTCCATTTTCGTTGAAGAGGGTGAGGCCATGCGCTCCGGGATATTCGTTGCCCCAGGTCGTGATAAGCTTTCCTTTCTTGTCGTAAATGATGACATTGTTCTTCGTTTCGTTGGTGAGCAGGAGGATGCGGCCCTGGGCGTCCTGTACCATTTCGTGGCAGTCTTTTACCGGATACCGGTTGAAGTCGAGCTGACTCCACTGGTTGTTGAGGCGGTAGCGTTTGTTGTTCTGGCCGAGTATCGTGTCGTCTTTCATTTTTGTCAATATTGTTGGGGCCATGAAGAGGCTTGCTGTGGCGGCGGAAGTGTTTTGAATGAATTTGCGGCGGTGCATATTTTTTGTTTTGGCGGAGTTAGGCAATGAGACCATTGATGACTTTTCCCGCGACGTCGGTGAGGCGGTAGCGTCTACCCTGGTGTTTGAAGGTAAGTTTTTCATGATCGAGTCCCATGAGGTGGAGGACGGTGGCGTGGAAATCGTGGACGTGGACGGGGTCCCGGACGATGTTGTAGCCGAAGTCGTCGGTCTCGCCATATACGCCGGGTTTTACGCCGCCGCCGGCCATCCAGATGGTAAAGCAGCGGGGGTGGTGGTCGCGGCCATAGTTCTCTTTGGTGAGGGTACCCTGGCAATAGTTTGTGCGGCCGAATTCGCCGCCCCAGATGACGAGGGTCTCGTCGAGCAGACCGCGTTGTTTGAGATCGAGTACGAGCGCGGCGGAGGCCTGGTCGGCGTCTTTGCATTGTCCCTTGATCTCCATGGGCAGGTTATTGTGGCCGTCCCAGCCCTGGTGATAGAGCTGCACGAAGCGCACGCCGCTCTCGGAGAGTTTTCTTGCGAGCAGGCAATTGGCGGCGAAAGAGCCGGGCACGAGGCATTCGGGTCCATATAGTTTCAGCGTGTCTTCGGGTTCCCTGGAGGTATCGGTGATCTCGGGGACGGCAGTCTGCATCCGATAGGCCATCTCGTATTGCCGGATCTTGGTACTGATCTCGGGGTCGCCGAATTCCTTGTAGGAGTCTTCGTTCAACTCCGCCAGTTTATCGAGCATTTTGCGGCGTTCGCTTTTTGTCATCCCGTCGGGATCATTGAGATAAAGGACGGGGTTTTCACCGCTACTGAATTGTACGCCCTGGTGGATGGAGTCGAGGAAGCCGTTTGACCACAGTTTGGAATACACGCCCTGGCCGTTGCCCTTGCCTTTGGAGAGCAGGACGCAGAAGGCGGGGAGATTTTTGTTCTCGCTGCCGAGCCCATAGCTCAACCAGGAGCCCATGCTGGGGCGGTTGCCCACTTGTGCGCCGGTCTGGAAGAAGGTGAGGGCTGGGTCGTGGTTGATGGCTTCGGTGAACATGCTTTTAACAAAGCAGAGGTCGTCGACCACTTTCGCGGTATAGGGCAGCAATTCGCTGAGCCAGGCGCGGTGTTGGCCGTATTGATTGAATTGAAAGGTGGTCCCTGCGAGGGGAAATTTCTTCTGGTCGGCGGTCATGCCAGTGAGGCGTTGGCCGAGGCGTACCGACTCGGGGAGGTCCTGGCCGTACATCTGCTGGAGCAGGGGCTTGTAGTCGAAGAGGTCGAGCTGGGAGGGTGCGCCGTTCTGAAAGAGGTAGATGACCCGCTTTGCTTTCGGCGCAAAATGAGGGAGGCCGAGTTCCAGCTGCTCATCGTCCTTGCTGCCGAAGAGGTTGGGGATCAGCAGGGAGCCGAGGGCGATGCTGCCGATGCCGAGGCCGGCCCGCTGGAGGAAGCGTCGCCGGTTGATGTTCAAATGTTGTTCGAGGATCTCCTTTTCCATGGGTTGTTTTTTATGTCCTGGTTATAGTCTCCTCCAGGTTATAGATCAGTTCGATTACTTTCATGAGGGCTGCCGTTGTCGCCGGGTCGGTGTTTGCCTGTGGGTATTCGCCTATGTTTAGGGTTTTCCCGGCGTCGAGCTGTTTGGACCGGAAGAGCTGGAGTTGATCGGCATAGTAGTCGGCGAGAACCTGCTCTTCCTTTTTTGTCGGGTGGCGGCAGACGATGGTTCTGAAGGCGAGGGTAACAGCATTATTTTCTGTTACCAGGTGTTGGGCGAGGACGCGGGAGGCTTCCAGTACGGTCGGATCATTCATCATTACCAAGGCCTGGAGGGGTGTGTTGGTCTTGCCACGTCGGACTTCGCACTGGTCGCGGTTGCTGGCGTCGAAGATACCCATCGATGGCGGAGGCACGGTGAGTTTGATAAAGGTGTACATGCCCCGGCGATAGAGCGAATCGTGGTGGTCCTGGTGGTAATTGGCGAGGACGCCGCGACCGGAAGTGGCGGATTCCCAGAGGCCCTCGGGTTGATAAGGTTTTACGCTTGGTCCGCCGATCGTCGGAACGAGCAGTCCGCTGCTGGCGAGGACAAGGTCATGAACGAACTCCGCAGGAAGACGGTTGCGTGGGCCACGGGAGAGATACACGTCGTCGGGGTCTTTTTCGAGTTTTTCCGGAGTGGCTTGTGCGGATTGGCGGTAGGCAGCGGACATGACGAGGAGTTTGACCAGGCGTTTGATGTCCCAGTGGTTGTCCATAAAATCGACGGCGAGCCAGTCGAGCAGGGCAGGATTGGATGGCAGGTCACCCTGCATCCCGAAATCACCGGCGGATTTCACGAAGCCGCGGCCGAAGAACTCCTGCCAGAGCTGGTTGACGAACACCCTTGCGGTGAGTGGGTTCTGTCGGCTGGTGGTCCATTCGGCAAGGCCGAGACGATTGCGGGGGTAGCGGGTCGTGTCGAAGGGCATTACCGAAGGCAGCGCGTTTGGCTGTACTTCGGTGGTCGGGGCATCGTATCTGCCACGGCTGAGGACATAGGTTTTCCGCAGGGTATCGCGTTCACCCATCACCGATACTGTGAGCGCCCCGGTGTCGGTTTTGCGAAGGAAGGCCATGGCGTTCCTGGCCTCGCTGTCGGAGATGGTGAGGATGGGCATCTTGGCGGGTTTTGAAACGGACACATCGCCTTCGTAGCCCACCTCCTTTGTATTGTTGAAAAAAGCAAGCAGTGAGTAGTAGTCTTTTTGCGAGAACGGGTCGTATTTGTGGTCGTGGCATTGGGCGCATTCGATGGATACGCCCAGGATGCCCCTGCCATAGGTCTTTGTTTTGTCGATGAGGTATTCCACGCGGTATTCCTCGGGTATGACCCCACCCTCTTCGGTGTATTTGTGGTTGCGGAAGAAGGCGGTGGCGAGGATCTGTTCTTTTGTGGGATGGGGCAACATATCGCCGGCGATCTGCCAGGTGACGAAGGTATCGTATGGGAGGTTGGTATTGAAAGCGTGGATGACCCAGTCGCGCCAGGGCCATTGAGTGCGAATGTTGTCGTCCTGGTAGCCATAGCTGTCGGCATAGCGGCCGACGTCGAGCCAGTGGAGGGCCATTTTTTCGCCGTATTGCGGGGTGTTGAGATAGTGGTCGACCATTTTTTCGTAGGCGTCAGGGTTGTTGTCGGCCAGAAAGGCGTCCATATCCTTTAGGGTAGGTGGAAGGCCGGTGAGGTCGAGGCAGACGCGTTTGAGGAGGCGTTCTTTGTCGGCTTCGGGGTTCATGGTGAGGCCTACCCTATCGAGCTGGTCGAGGACGAAGTTATCGATGGCGTTATTGATTTTGGTTTGGTTGTTGGGTTTGGGCAAGGGGGACTTTACCGGGGGCGTGAAGGCCCAGTGTTTTTCGTATTTGGCGCCTTGTTTGATCCATTTGGTAAATAGTTTCTGTTCGTATTCGGAGAAGGCTCCGAGGTGGGCGTCGGGCGGGGGCATCATGAAGCTTAGGTCTTGTGAGCCTACGCGTTTCAGGAGCATGGATGCGCCGGGGTTACCGGGTACGATGGCGAAGGCGCCTTTCGTCACATGCAGCGGAGCATAGGCGCTGTCGGCGATATCGAGGCGGAGATGGGCTTCGCGGTGGGCGGCGTCGGGGCCGTGGCACTTGAAGCATTTGTCGGACAGGATGGGGCGGATGTTAAAGTTATAGCTGACCTGGTCCGGAAGGTTCCCGGATGGTTCGGCGCTGCCGTGGTGGCTTAGGCAGGAGGAGACGAAAAGGACGGCGCCGGCAATAGTCAGGATGATGGCAAGACTTCGGGGTTGCATATGCCATCTAAATTTAACCAAAATAACCGATAGTCAGGTCGCAAACGGTTGCACTATTCGCTACGGAGGCTTTGCACCGGGTTGGCAGTCGCCGCCCGGATGGCCTGGTAACTGATAGTCAGGACGGCGATGCCAACGGCAATGGCGCCGGCGCCGGCAAAGATCCACCAGGGTATGGCAGTGTGGTAGGCAAAATCCGCGAGCCAGCGGTGCATGCCCAACCAGGCGATCGGGGTGGCGATCAGGAAGGCAATGCCGACGAGCTTTATAAAATCGATGGACAGGAGGTTGACGATGGAAGGGACACCGGCGCCGAGGATCTTCCGGACGCCGATCTCCTTGGTACGCTGGATCGTATTGTATGAAGCAAGGCCGAGCAGGCCGAGACAGGAGATGAATATGGCCAATAAGGCGAAGTTGAAGAAGAGGCGGCCGAACCTGTTCTGGGCGCGGTACTGCCGGTCGAAGAACTCATCTAAGAAATTGTATTCAAAGGGGCGGTTGGGGATGATCCGGGTCCATTTGTCGCCGATGGCCTGGATGGTTTTTTGGAGGTTGGGCGCAGAGACTTTTACGGAGATCCAGGCGAACCAGGGTTCGTAGCGCATGACCAAGGGCAGGATCGGCTGTTGTAGGGATTGGTAATGAAAGTCTTTGAGTACGCCGATGATCTTGCCCTTGCGGCCCCATTGGCTGAAGTCCCTGCCCAGGGCCTCGGCTGGGGTTTTGTAACCTAGAAGCCGGGCGGCGCTTTCGTTGAGGACCATGGCCTGGGTGCTGTCTGTAGGGAAGCTGTGGGAGAAGCCGCGGCCGGCGATGAGTTTGAGGTTATATTGGGTGATGAAATCGAAGTCGACGAAATAGGTATCCAAATTGGTCTTTTGGGTCTCGCCCTTATTGTTCTCCAGCTCCGAATAGGCGGAAGCCGCCCCGCCGGAACCGGGGACGGAGGAGGAATAGCAGGTGGCCTCTACCCCGGGCAGCGTTGCAATCGCTTGTTTAAAGGCGTCTTTGTTCTTATCGCCATTGGTCGGGATCAGCAGCGTTTGGGTCTTGCTGAAGCCGAGATCGCGGCTACGCATATAGTTGAGCTGGGTATAGACCACGGCGGTACCGATGAGGAGGAGGATGGAGATGGTGAACTGGAAGACGACCAGGCTTTTGCGCAGCATGCCGCCTTTTGTTCCGCTGGCAAAATGTCCTTTGAGGACCATCACTGGGCGAAAGGAGCTGAGGACCAGAGCGGGATAGAAGCCGGCCGCGAGGCCGGTGGCGACGGCCAGGAGCAGGAGTATAAGGATATCTGCCGGGCGCGAGAAGACACCGGCGCTGATGTTCTTGCCGGCTAACTGGTTGAATCCGGGCAGGAGTACCGAGCAGAGGGTGGCTGCCAGAACAAAGGCCAGGAGGCTGAGGATCACCGACTCGCCGACGAATTGCCTGGCCAGCTGGTATTTGACGGCGCCCACCACTTTTCGGATGCCGACCTCTTTGGCGCGTTCGGCGCTGCGGGCCGTCGCGAGGTTGACAAAATTGATCACGGCAAGGAAGAGGATGAAGACGCCGATGATCGAAAAAATATAGACGTTGTCGATGCTGCCCTGGTCGAATCCGCCGTATGTAGAATGCAGGTAGACGTTGACCAGAGGCTCCAAAGAGAGGGAGTCGTGCATCTGGAGCTCCTTCATCAGCCGGCCGTTGTGCCTTTCCATCCAGGCGGGGAACCTGGCCTGCAACGCCCTGGCGTCGGTGTGGGGTCTTAGCAGGAGGTAGGTATAGTAATTGTGATTGGTCCACTCGCTGTCGGTGGTGGGTTGGCCATAGAGAAGGCGGCTGGAGGAAAGGGAGACGAAGAGGTCGGCTTTTATCTGCGAATTTTCGGGGATGTCCATCATGACGGCTGTGACCGTGGCATCGACTGCGCCGCCGGTGAGCAGCAAGTGCTGACCCAGGGGGTCCGCGTTCCCGAAATATTTTTTTGCGGTCGACTGTGAGAGGACGACGCTCATGGGGTTTGTGAGTGCAGTTCGGCGGTCGCCCTCAACCAGGGGAAAATCGAAGATGCGGAAGAACGAGGAGTCGGCGAGGACCGTGCGGGGTTCCTGGTATTTTGTCTCGCCCTTTCGGATGAGGTAGCTATCGGTTGAGAGGCGGACGGCGTCTTCGACTTCGGGAAAGTCTTTGATCATATTGATGGCGATGGGGCCGGTGGCCGTGCAGCTTTTTTCCGTTTCGGAGGGGGTGATGACGTCTGCGACGACGCGATAGATGCGGTTGGCTTTGGAATGGAAGCTGTCGTAACTGGTTTCGAAGCGGATGTATTGGAAGATCAGGAAGAATGCGGTCATGCCGACGGCGAGACCGAGGAGATTGAGCAGGGAGAAGGCCTTATGACGCCAGAGCGTGCGTAACGCGATGGTGAGATAGCTTTTTAACATGCAGGTTTCGCAGCACAGAGGGTGCCAAATCTGTATAGGTTTGGTTATCAAAACCTTAGACGCCGAGCCCAACGGCGGTTGTACGGTTATGGTACGATGGGTGTGCGGCCTGCGCCGGTTGAGGGCGGGCGGCGCGCGCAGGCGAAGAGCGCAAGAAGCGGGTTTCAGGGACGGCTGCAGGATTGTAGTTTTGTGGTAGAAAAAAGGAAGATCATGGAAACACAGGAAGCACTTAATTACAAAAGAATAGCGGAGGCCATCGCCTTTTACCGGGCGAATTTCAAAGAGCAGCCTTCGCTGGAAGCGGTGGCGGAGCATATTCATTTGAGCCCTTTTCATTTTCAGCGGATGTTCAAAGAGTGGGCGGGGGTTACTCCCAAGCAATTCTTACAGTACCTGACACTGGGACACGCCAAGGAAATATTAAAAAGGGATAGTAGGACCACCTTATTTGATGCAGCCTTCGAAACGGGGCTCTCGGGGACGGGCAGGCTGCATGACCTCTTCATCAAGATCGAAGGCATGACGCCGGGCGAATACAAGAACGGCGGTGAGGCGCTGGATATCCGCTACAACTTTGCGGAGTGTCCATTTGGCCTGCTGCTAGTGGCTTCTACGGATAAGGGTATCTGTTACCTGGCCTTCGCTGACGAAGGAAGGAGTGGGGCTTTGCAGACGCTGAAGGAGCAGTTCCCCCGGGCCCGTTACACGCATAGCGGCGATCCGCTGCAGGAACAGGCTTTGTCTATTTTCTCACAGGACTGGAGCCGGCCTGGGGCCATCAAGCTGCACCTGAAGGGTACAGCTTTTCAGCTCAAGGTGTGGGAGACTTTGCTGAAGGTTCCAATGGGCGACCTGACGACCTATAGCCGGTTGGCAGAAGGCATCGACAACGCGGGTGCGGTGCGGGCAGTGGGGACGGCGGTGGCGCATAACCCCGTTGCTTTTTTGATCCCTTGTCATCGGGTGATCCGCAGTGATGGGCAGACGGGCGAATACCATTGGGGGAGTACGCGTAAGAATGCGATGATCGGCTGGGAGGCGACGAGGGTGTATGAGCGGGATCGGGCTTAGCGAGGGTGGAGGCGGGGTTTTGCGTATATTTGAGGGGGACTCCTACCCTGCTGGAACAAAATCATGACCAAGTGAAGTACAATTGTATCATTGTTGATGACGACGAAATCGACCGGCTGACGACCCTTTCCTTTGCGCGGCGTTATCCTTTTCTGAATATTACGGGTATCTATGCTTCTTCGTCCGCTGCCATGGACCGAAGCGAGGAGGAAATAGCGGTGATGTTACTGGATATCGATATGCCCGGTATCAGCGGGTTGGAGTTCCGGCGGCGCATAGGAAATGTGCCGGCCTGCATCTTTATCACTGCACATACTGAATATGCCGTGGAAAGTTTTGAGTTGGCGGCCCTGGATTTCCTGGTGAAGCCGCTGGACGGTAAGCGATTTGACATCGCCATGAGGCGGCTGGAAGAATACCTGGATACCCGCCGGAAGGCGGAGTTGTTCGAATACAGTTTAGGAGGCGACGTGTTGTACATCAAAGACGGCCACGAGCAGGTGAAGATCAAGCTGCATGAGGTCTTATACCTGGAAGCCTTGAAGGATTATACGAGCATCGTGACGACGGCCCGTAAATATTGCGTGTTGGCGACTATCGGGAATTTGTTGAAGGAGGAGGGGTTCCGGAGTTTTATCCGGGTGCACCGGAGTTATGCCGTGCAAAAGCATGCGATTGGCCGCCTGACCTCGCAGGAAGTGATCATTGGCGATGTGGCGCTCCCTGTAGGCAGGAGCTACAGGGATGGCCTGGACGATATCATCGGAAGATGAGCCTTTATTCCGTCCGTAGGCTTTTTGCGGGGTTCGATAAAGCCGCGCGGATGGACTGGTAGCTCACGGTGGCGATGGCGATGAGCAATGCCAGGCTGCCGGAGATCGCGAAGACGCCGAAGCCGATGGGTGTCCGGTAGTCATAGTCGCCGAGCCATTGGCGCATAGCATACCAGGAGAAGGGAGCCGCGATGGCGAAGGCCGCAAGTACCAACCAGACAAAGTCTTTTGCCAGCATGAACGTAATACCGGAGACGCTGGCGCCGAGGACTTTCCGGACACCGATCTCCCGGATGCGATTCTCGGCCATATAGGTAGCCAGGGCGAAGAGGCCCAGGCAGGAGATAAATATGGTGAGCCCTGCGAAGAGGGCTGCCAACTTACTGATCTGCTGTTCATCCTGAAATTTAGTGGCGTAGTCTTCATCGGCGAAGATCAGATCGGCGGGATACCGCGGGTTGTACTGTCGCAGGATCTGCTTTGTCTTGTCGATGTCCGCTGTCACTGAGTGTGCGGGATTCAGCTTGATATGGATGACCTGGAAGAATTCCTTCGGGCCTTGGATCATCATGGGTCCGATCTTAGTGAAAGGGGATTCGATAATGAAGTCTTTGATCACACCTACCACGTGCATGGTCTGGCTGTCGCGCCGGATATTCAGGCCGATAGGGTCTTTGACGCCCATCATTTTCACGGCGGTCTCGTTGAGCATGAGGGCCATGGTATCGGTGGGGAATTTGTAGACATCGATGTCGCGACCTGCGACGAGCGTGGCGCCCATGGTCTTGACGAAGTCGGCGTCACTGCCGAGGTAGACGAAGTCGATGCGTTTACCTTCTTCGTTGGCACCGTCCCAGGTATAACCCCATCCATCACTCCAATGCCGGGTGACTGGACTGTAAGACTTGCTGACGGAGATGGCGGCGCCGCTGCTCAGGAGATCATTGCGGATGGCCGTGTAGTGCTGTGGAATGTCGCCTTGCGTGAACGTATAGACGAGGTTGTGGCGATCGTAGCCGGCGTTGCGGCTCTGGGCGTATTCGATCTGCCTACGGATAACTAAGGTGCATATGATGAGGCCGATGGCAAAAGTAAACTGCAGCACTACGAGGGCCTTGCGGCTGGAGATGAGGGCATTGACCTTTCGGAAAGTACCTTTTAGTACTTTGACCGGCTGGAAGGACGAGAGGTAGAAGGCGGGATAGCTGCCGGCGAGCAGACCGCTGAACAGGATGAAGCCGATGGCGAAGGCCCACCAGCGTGGGTTGCTGTAGTCAATGACAAGTTGTCTGCCGATGAGTTGGTTGAAAGCGTCGAGGGCTAACTGGGTGATGATCAAGGCGAGGCCGAAGGAGAGGAAAGCGATGAGGATGCTTTCGCCGATAAACTGGGCGACCAAAGACCCTTTTACGGCGCCGACGACCTTGCGGATGCCGACTTCCCTGGCCCGGCGTTCGCTGCGGGCAGTGCTTAGGTTCATGAAATTGATGCAGGCGATGAGCAGGATAAAGCCGGCGATGATCATGAAGAGTTGGACGACCTTGATGCGATCGCCAACGAGCTGGCCATCCTCCGATCTGGAATAAAGATAGAGGCGGTTCATGGATTGGGAAAACAGCTGCGTCATTTCCTTGCGATCGGATCGATCGACGACGATATTGCTGATCTGGTTGTCGAGACCTGCTTGTGTGGCGCCTGGTTTTAACAGTACGAAGGTGTATACGGAGGTATTGCCCCAGTCGGCGTCGTCCCAGCCCAGCTGCTGGCGGAAGGACCAGGGCAGCAGGTAATTGAAGTTGAAAGCTGTGTTGGCAGGCAGATCCCGGAGGACAGCTGTGACGGTGAAGTCGGCAGTGCTGTCGATGCGAACGGTTTGACCGATGGGATCTTTATCACCGAAGAGGGCGCGGGCCATGTGTTGGGTGAGGACGATGTCTTTGGGTGCGTCGAGCGCGTGTGCGGCGTCTCCCCTGAGGACTGGGAAGTCGAAAAGACGCAGGAAGCTGCTGTCTGTAAAGGCGCCCTGGTTGCTGATGTGTGTTTCGCCCACGGAGGCTAGGAAGGTAACGCTTCTCCAGCGGGCCACGTCTTCGATGGCGGCAAAGTCTTTTTTGAGCACGGGTGCGAGGAGGGAGGCGGTATTTTCCCAGGCGTAGGGCTTGCCTTCGATCCTGGCGCGGCTATATATCTTGTAGAGGCGATCGGTTTTCGCATACCAGCGGTCGTAGGTGAGCTGGTTTTGGATCCAGAGGAGGATAAGCAGGGCACTGGCCATTCCGATGGCGAGGCCCGAGATGTTGATGGCAGAGAATCCCTTGTTGCGGTAAAGATTGCGGATAGCGATCTTGAAATAGTTGCGTAGCATGCGGGTGGTTTTGCGAATTCGATGCCAGAGTTTTCTGAATTGAGAATCAGTCTTTTGGCGCTTTTATTGAGTCGCCGGTGTTCGGGGACGATACAATGGGTGTCCGGTTTATTGCCGTACTCGGTTATTGCTGCACTTGGTTATTGCTGCACTCGGTTATTGGACACGCAGGGTTTTTACGGGTGACATATGAGCGGCTTTGAGGGCGTGGAAGCTGACGGTCAGCAGGGCGAGCGCGAGGCCGCCGGCTGTGGTGGCCAGGAATAGCCACCAGGGTTGGGACGCTCTATATTCATATTGTGACAACCAGCGATGCATGAACAATGCGGCGAGCGGCAGGGCTATGGCGCAGGCCAGGATGACGAGTCCGACGATCTCGGTGGTAAGGAGCCGCCAGATGCTGAAAACCGAAGAACCCAGCACTTTGCGGATACCGATCTCCCGGTTACGCTGTTCGGCGGTATAGGCGGCGAGTCCGAAGAGGCCGAGGGCCGAGATAAATATCGCGAGGATCGTGAAGGCGCGGGCGAGACCGTCGATCCGTTCTTCGTCGGCAAATTTTTGAGCATAGTCGCTGTCGACGAAGCGGTAGTCGAAGGGACTGGCAGGGTTGTATTTCCTAAAAACTTTTTCTATGGCGGTGAGGGCGGGCCGCATCGGTATCGCGGGTTGGAGGCGGAGGATGATATCGTTGAGTGATTTGTCGGGCGCGAGGAGGAAGAGGCCGGGCCGCACGCGTTGAAAAGGGGACGCGATGACCATGTCCTTTACGATGCCGATGATGGTATAGCGTCCGCCGTAGGCTTTGATGGGCTTGCCCAGCGGCTGGGCGAAGCCCATGAGCATTGCGGCGCTTTGATTGATGATGGCCTTGTCGGAGTCGGTGGCGTAGGTAGGGAGGAAGTCGCGACCGGCGATCAGTTCCCAGCCCATGGTATGGCCGTAATCGGCCGTGATAAGCACTCCCGTGAAGGAAGGCTGGGAGGTGGTGTCCAGTCCCTGCCAGGAGACGCCGCGCCCTGCTTCGGGGGACTCGGTGGCGGCTACGGAGGCTTCGGCCATATTGGTGACAACGCGGGTGCGGAGAAGATCGTCACGCAGGGCGTTGAATTGTGCGTCGTAGAGGTTGCTGGTGTTCTTGCCGATGTTGAGGAGGCCGTCGCGGGAGAAGCCGATGGGGCGGTCGCGGGCGTAGTCGATCTGCCTGCCGATGAGCAGGGTGGCGATAACGAGGCTCGTAGAGACGGTGAATTGCACGACGACGAGCACCTTACGGTACAGGCCTGTTCCGCGGACGAACCCGCGGATCGGGCTGAAGCCGGAAAGAAAGAAGGCGGGGTAGCCGCCCGCGAGCAACGCCGTGACGGCAATAAAGGCCAGCGTGAGTATGGCAAAGAGGGGGTCGGTCCAGGGAATAGTGAGGCGTTTGCCTGCGAGCTCGTTGAAGAAGGACAGGGACAGCTGCACGATGCCGAGCGCGAAGATGGATGCAAGGGTTGTCATGATAAGGGCTTCGCTCAGGAATTGGGCGATGAGCTGGTAGCGCAGGGAACCGCTGACCTTACGCACGCCGACTTCTTTTGCGCGGCGCTGGCTGCGGGCGGTCGCGATATTCATAAAATTGATACAGGCCAGCAGGAGCACGAAGGCGCCGATACCGGCGAAGAGGCGAACGACGCCGATGCGACCGCCGGCGGCCATACCGTTGACGAATACCCCATAGAGGTGCCAGCTGCGCATCGGGTGGAGGAAGATGGTCTCGCCGCTTACTTTGGTATGCGTGGTCATGAGGGAAGCGATGTTGCGGTTGACGGTGGCGAGGTCGGCGTGGTCGTTGAGCTGGACATACAATTTCCAGCCGTGGGAAGTCCAGTCCGAGCTGTAATCCTTGAGCCAGGCCATCTCGTCGATGGCCTTGTCGAGGGACAAAAAGATCCTCACATTGTGGAAGGTGGAGTTGGCCGGCAGGTCTTCGAAGACGCCGCCGACTTTGACTTGTATAGTATTATCGACGCGAACGATCTGGTTGATGGGGTCGGCTTTTCCGAATAGGCTAGTGGCGAGGCTTTGGGCGATGAGCACGTTGGAGCGATCGCGGAGTGCGTCACGGGTTCCGCGGACCATGGGAAGGGTAAGCATATCCGGTAGATCTGGCTGGACCCAGGAGCCGGGCTGGGCGATGGATTTTTCGCCGGCGGTGAGGATATGCCGGAAGTCGGGCCAATAGAGTGCGACGCGGCTGAAGTCCTGGCGTTTACGTAGCTCGGCGGCGAGGGGGATGGGCAGGAGTTCGCTGGTGGTGATGCCGCCATCTGCTGGTTGGTTGTCCATGACCTGGGCGATACGGTCGTAGTTTTGGTGGATGGTATTGAAGGTCAGTTCGTCACGGACCCAGAGGGTGATGAGGAGAGAGACGGCGGCGCCTGCGGCGAGGCCGGAGAGGTTGAGCAGGGTATAGAGGCGGCTGTTTAGGCTATAACGCCAGGCGGTCGTGAGCCAGGATCGGAACATGTCGGTGGTTTTTTGATTGGTCGGCGTGCCGTGGGATTTGTTACATCCTGCCGCGATTTTAATCGGTGCGGAGGACGAGGGCCGGGTTGCGGAGGGCGGCGCGGATGGCCTGGAAGCCTACTGTGCCGGCGGCGATGAACAGGGAGACCAGGCCTGTCAAGGGAAAGATCCACCAGTTGAGGTCGACGTGATAGGGGATGTCATTCAGCCATTGCCGCATGAACCACCAGGCGACCGGCGAGGCGATGGCGAATGCGATGAGTACGAGGACGAGAAAGTCTTTTGAGAGGAGGGCGGTGAGCCGCATGATCGAGGCGCCGAGGATCTTTCGCACCCCTATTTCGCGGAGGCGGGATTCGGCCATATAGGCGGAGAGGCCGAAGAGGCCCAGGCAGGAGATAAATATGGCCATGCCGGCGAAGAGGGCGGCCAGGTCGCCGAAATGTTCCTCGTTCTGAAATTGTGCCGCAATATACTTATCGCCGGAAAAATATTCGAAGGGGTAGTTGGGGTTGTATTTTTCGAAGATGGCCTGTAGCTTTTTGAGATTGGTTTCCTTGTCGTTTTGGTCGTTGAGACGGAAAGAGATGGTGCCGAACCAGGACGTGGGACCTTGAACAATGATCGGCACGATGCGATTGAACATCGAGCCGGTGACAAAATCGTTGATCACGCCTACGACATGCAGGCTGAGGCCGTTGGTGCGGACGATCTGGCCGATGGGGTTGGCGAAGCCCATGTTCCTGGCGGCTGTTTTGCTGAGGAGGAGTGCGGCGGAATCGGAGGGGTATTTTTCCGCATCGATGTCACGGCCGGCGAGGAGATGGAGGCCCATGGTGCTGGTGAAGTGTCTGTCTGTGCGGTACTCGGCGAAGTACATTTGCTGTCCGGGTTTTTTACCCGTCCAGTCGTAATCGTCGCTCCAGGTCCAGAGCTCGCTGATAGGTGAATTGGTGCGGGTGATGTCGGTGACGATGCTGTTGCCCAGCAAGGCTGTGCGGATCGCGGTATAATTTTTTTGGATATCGCCTTTGATATAAACGAATCCCAGTCCTTTTTTGTCATAGCCTGAATCGCGGTTCCAGACGTAATTGAATTCGCGGTAGATGACGATGGTACAGATGATAAAGGTGATGGCGAAGGCGAATTGGAAGATGACGAGGATGCGGCGGGGTGTCACCAATGCATGGATGGTCTTGAAGTGGCCCCGGAGGATGTTGACCGGCCGGAAGGCGGACAGGTAGAAAGCCGGGTAGCTGCCGGCAAGGAGACCCGTGAAGGCGATAAAACCTCCGCCGGCGAGCCAGAACCAGGGCTCGCTGTAGGGAATGGTCAGGTCCTCCATAACGAGTGTTCGGAACCAGGGCAGTGCCAGGGCCACGATACCGAGTGCCAGGATGCCGGCGAGGACGGCGATCATTACGGACTCACCGAGGAAGCGGCCGATGAGGGAGCCCCTCCCCGCTCCCACCACTTTGCGGATGCCCACTTCACGCGCGCGACGGATGCTGCGGGCGGTGCTGAGGTTCATATAATTGATGCAGGCGATCAGCAGGATGAAGGCCGCGATAACGGCGAGCATACGGACGAAGTTGATCTCACCGCCCGTGGCTTTGCCATCCACCCAATTGGAATAGAGATGCCATTTGCGCATGGGGTGGAGGAATATTTCAGAAGTCACCTCAGGCGCGTGCTCGTGCACGATCATCCGGATGTTTTTGTTGGCTTCGGTCTCGGTGACGCCCGGCCGAAGCAGGACGTAGGTAGCGATCGTAGGCTTTTTCCAGTCATTGATGTCCCAGTGTACTTCGTTGGTGTAGGACCAGGGGACGAGGTATTCGAAGGTGAACTCCGTATTGGGCGGCTGGTCCTTCATGACGGCGCTGACGACAAAGCCGGCCGTGCTGTCGATCTTTATTCTACGGCCAAGGGCGTTGGAGTCGCCGAAGAGTTTTTTTGCCAGGCGTTCGGTGAGTACGATGTTACGGGGTCCGTTGAGGGCGGTGGCAGGGTCGCCTTTCAGAAGCGGGAAGGTGAAGAGTTTGAAGAAACCGGGATCACAGAGATAGCCCTGCGTCTGGACGTGTTTGTCGCCCGCCGTGAAGATAAAAGCTCCGACCCAGTTCATGCGGACGGTGGTTTCGATCTCGTGGGAGTAGTTGGCGGCGAGGACTGGCCCCATGATCTGGGGAGTCCTGCCCTGGATGCCAATATGCTGCCCATCGTAGAGGCCGCGGCTGAGCGCTTGGTAGACACGGTCACGGTTTTTGTGGAACTGATCGAAGGTGAGTTCGTTCCTGATCCAGAGCAACAGCACGATGGCGCTGGCCAGGCCGATGGCGAGGCCGGAGATATTGATAGCGGAGAAGCCTTTGTTGCGATAGAGGCTGCGCCGGGCGATCTTGAAATAGTTGGCGAGGAGGTCAAGGGAGACCCGGGAACGGCCCCGGCGACGGCCGACGATGGGCCAGGCTTCGGCGGCTGGCGCGTCGGTGGTGGCCTGCGCGGTATCGCGGAGGGCCATGCGGGTGAGGTGGCGCCGGAAGGCGGCTTCGCTATCTGCTTCAGCTTTGTGTCCGTCTTTGCCTTCGTCTTTGCTATGTTGGTTCCAAAGATCGGTCAGCACCTGCAGGGAATAGGTGCTTTCAGGATGGTCCTGCTGGTAACGGGCGAGCTCGACGAGC
>Ga0302326_10004449_pt1 | contig 32461 bp, 20 predicted proteins | sample Palsa_T0_3_FD_202264 | JGI IMG/M metagenome (GOLD analysis project Ga0302326, IMG submission 202264) | Peat permafrost microbial communities from Stordalen Mire near Abisko, Sweden - Palsa_T0_3 | ecosystem: Environmental > Terrestrial > Soil > Palsa > Peat permafrost | place: Sweden: Abisko...
CGGCGGCGAAAATATTCAGTGCGTGGCGTGCACGCTACGCAAGGGCGCCAATCCCTCGCCGCATTACGTGACATTTTCGTTCGCCAACGGGCACGGGGTGGCGCGAAACATTCATTTTCAGGACACGAAATTCGAGAACGGCGCGAGTAAAGACAGCACCGATATGCAGGCCATCAACCCGGCGCAGTGGCCGGCATTCGACGAGTACTTCATCGACTGGAGCTACTCGTTGACGCTGCAGGATGACCAGGGAAAGCCGGTATCCAATGCCGCAGTGTCTATCACCGACTCGACCCGGCGGACGGTCTACGAGGGAACGACCGACGCGAACGGAAAGATTTCCACAGTACTAAACGAGTTCCGCATGTTCAATAACACCTTCGAAGCCGCGAAAGAGACCCACACTCCCCATTTGGTGACGCTGAAGAAAGACGGTTGCGTGGCCAAACAAAATCAATTGGCGGTAACAATCAGCGAACCCACGCAGCAGAATATCGCGATGAGTTGCGGCGAAAAAAAATAGCGCGGAAAGATGTGGGAGATTCGCAAGCACCCTGTGGAAATCTTTTACAAGGCGCCCGGTCTCTTTTACGCGGTCGCGAACAATTTACATCGCGGGAAGAAGGGTGATGGTTTGGACACGCTGAAATGACACAGGATAATTTGGTTGCGCTTTGGCGGCATAACTGCACAGCCCCGCCCTGCCTTTAATATCCGTATTTTAGTGTAGTGCGCTCTCGGCGATAACCTCATACCTTTCCTACCAACGCCGGTAGCAGGCCTCGGTCGAAATTTTTCGCCGAGCGCCCGTTTTAATGGTTCCTGGTAATCGGTTTAGAAGCCCAAGCAAAAAAGCCAAATTCATCCGCGTTCATACCTGCAAAACGTTTCTCTCAACGTTTTGTGTGATTTAGGGGCGTTTACTGCTCGGGAACTTCTGGATCCGGCTTGCCCGCGTGCGTATCCGCGCTGGGAACGAAAAAAAATTGGTGGGGGACTCCATGAAGTATTCCGTTGCGAATTCTTGCGGCGATAGCCGTCCGCAGTTGCGTTTTTCGATTTTCGCAGTTCTCGCGGTGGTTGTGGCGCTGATTCTTTTTGGCTGCGCCGGCGCGGTCGGTGCTTCGAATCCCAGTACTATCAAAACGTCTAGTACACTCTTAGTAAGCACAACGGACGCACTGCCCACCGGGACGGTGAACGAAACCTATGCGGCAAACTTCACGGCACAGGGTGGGGTGCAACCCTATCACTGGAGCGTGACGTCGGGGAAACTTCCTGCGGGTATCGCATTGGCTGCGGCTAGCGGAGCTGTCCAAGGTATGCCGTCGGCTGCGGGGACTTCCTCGTTCGTGGCCAAAGTGACGGATTCGAGCCCGACCCCGCAGAGTTCCTCGCAGGATTTGACTCTGACCATTTCGGCGCCGGCCAGTACGCTTAGGGTTACTTCAACCTCGGTACCGGTGGGCTACGTGGGATCGAGCTACAGCGCTGCGCTGCAGGCAACCGGTGGCACGGCGCCTTACACCTGGAGCCTGATTTATCCCAAAATTCCTGGCTTGACTCTGAGCGCTAATGGAGTGATTTCCGGGGTTCCGACATTCTCATCAACATATTCGGTCGCATTCGAGGTACAAGACTCGAGCAGCCCGAAGAACACCGCGGGAAGGGTGTTGACGATGTACATTTACGCCGCCCCCAGTGCGCTCGAAATTACCACCACATCGCTGGCCGCGGGGACAGAGGGTACGGCTTACTCGGCCACGCTCAACGCCAGCGGCGGCAAGCCCGGGTACACCTGGGGCGTGGCCAACGGAAAGTTGCCTGCGGGTTTGACGCTCGCTACCGATGGGATAATTTCTGGCACGCCAAGTAAGACTGGCACTGCGTCGTTTACTGCCGAAGTGAAGGACAGCAGCAATCCGAAAGAGACCGCTGAAAAGACGTTCTCACTGACGGTTGGGCCGGGGACAAGTGCGTCGCCTTTGGCGATCACCAGCACATCGTTGGCGGAGGCGGCGGAGAACATGGTTTATTCGGACACGCTCGCAGCCACCGGCGGGACCAAGCCGTATACATGGACCAAGGCAGGAGGCAGGCTGCCCGCAGGCGTCACGTTGGGCAGCTCGGGAATATTGTCTGGAGCGCCGACGGCGGCCGGAACGTTCCTGGTGGTAGTGCAAGTGCGCGACGCGAGCAACCCACAAGAGACCGCCAGCAAGCATCTGACGCTGGTGGTGACCGCGCCGACATCTGCGCTCACGATCACCACGGCATCGATTGCCAACGGCAAGGTGAACGCCGCTTACTCTTCGACGCTTGCTGCCTCCGGGGGACAGGCACCTTATAGCTGGAGCATGGCTGCCGGCGCGCTTCCAACCGGGTTAACGCTCTCGACCGGTGGAGTGATTTCTGGAACGCCGAAAAAAACCGGAACGTACACGATCATGTCCAAGGTGACGGATTCGGAAACCCCCAGTGAGACAGCCACCAAACAATTCACATTCTCGGTGAGCACGGCGGCAACCACTACGCTGGCGATTTCGACCACTTCCGTGCCGGCCGGCAAAGTGAATACGGCTTACTCTATGACTTTCGCGGCCACCGGCGGAACGGCGCCTTACGCTTGGAGCATGCCTTCCGGCGCGCTGCCGAGCGGTTTGACACTCTCAGCGGCCGGGGTGATTTCCGGCACGCCAAAAACATCCGGATCATTCACGTTCATGTCCGAAGTGGCGGATTCGGAAAATCCAGCGCAGACGGCCGCCAAGCAATTCACATTCTCGGTGAGCACGGCGGCAGCGACGCTGGCGGTTTCAACCAACACCGTACCAGCCGGCAAATTAAATACGGCTTACTCCATGACGTTCGCGGCCACCGGGGGCACCACGCCGTACTCGTGGAGCATGCCTTCCGGCGCACTCCCAACCGGGCTGACGCTATCCGGCGTTGGGGTGATTTCCGGTACACCAAAAGCATCCGGATCGTTTACGTTCATGTCTGAAGTAACGGACTCGGAAACGCCCGCGCAGACGGCCACCAAGCAATTCACATTCTCAGTGAGCGCAGCGCCGACCAGCGCGCTGGTAATTTCGACAACCACGGTACCGGCCGGCAAGATCAACGCCGCTTACTCCGCGACCCTCGCAGCCAGCGGCGGAACTACGCCTTACACCTGGAGCCTTGCAGCAGGCGCACTCCCCAAGGGGCTGTCTCTCTCCTCGGCAGGCTCTATAAGCGGCACGCCCACGGCTTCCGGAACCTTCACGTTTTCGGCGGAAGTTACTGATTCCAGCGCTCCGGTGCAAACCGCGCAAATGACCTACAGTCTCACGATATCGGCAGCGGCAACCACTCCACTTTCGATCACCACTGCTTCGCTGGCATCCGGGAAGGTGGGCACGGCGTATGGCGCGACGCTGGGCGCAACCGGCGGCACGACGCCGTACAAGTGGTCGATCACGTCCGGAACGCTGAACACAGGTCTGAGCCTTTCCGGCAGCGGTGCAATCTCCGGAACGCCGACGGTGGCCGGAACATCGTCGTTCACGGTGCAGGTAACGGATTCGAGCGCACCGGCGTTGACCGCGACGCAGACGTTCAGCCTGGTGATCGCATCGAACACCAGCACGCTAACGATTAGCACGACGTCTCTAGCGGATGGTCAAGTGGGAGGGTCGTACTCCGCAACGGCAACCGCCACGGGCGGAACAACGCCGTACACGTGGTCGCTGGCCAGCGGCACGTTGCCCGCGGGGCTGACGCTGGGAGGATCGACCGGGACGATCAGCGGATCACCGACGGCCAGCGGAACTTCTTCCTTCACGCTGAAGGTGACCGATTCCAGTTCGCCGGCTCAAACAGCGAGCCAAGCGTATTCGATCGTGATTTCAGCGGCGGCATCCGGGACAAACGTCACTGCTTGCGGCACGCTGGCTAACACCGGCAGCACTTACGTACTGCAGAACGACGTTTCGTCGTCGGGAAGCTGCTTCTCGATTCAAGCCAGCAACATCACCTTCAACTTGAACGGCCACACCGTCACCTATAACACGTCCAGCCAAAGCGTGGCGACGTACGGCATCAGCGGGGTGGCTTGCTGGGATACCAGCAACCCGGCTGGCAATCCGTGCGGCGGCACGTTCGACGGCTTCACGGTATACGGCGGGACGATTACCGAGGGCAGCGGCAGCTCAGGGAGCTTTTCGCATTGCATTCGCATGGGCCAGGGGATCAATAGCGGACCCACAATTCACGACATCACATTTACGTTCCAGACCGATTCCGCGATGGGAATCTACATCGACTACGCGGGATCGTCGGTGCCGGGCGGCGCGATCATCTACAACAACACGTTCCATAACAACGTCACTTCGATTCAGAGCCGCTACGACATCGACGGCACATCGATCCGCCTGGATCAGGGCCAGGCGACAACAACCGGCGCACAGATTTATGACAACACCATCATCGGCGGGCCACAGGGCGGGATCCTGGACGAAACGCTGGGCGGCGGAGCGGTCTACGGAAACACGATCAGCCAAGGCACGGTGGGAAGCAACCAATACACCAACGATTTCGCGATCTATGCGTGGGAAGAAAACATCAACGTGCATAACAACACCATCACTCCAAGCCAGGGTCGCGGAATTTCCATCGACGCCACCTCATACCCGGTGAACGGGACGGTGGCGCAGAGCAACACCGTCACGGTAACTGAATCTAACGACAACTCCGAATACGGAGGGTGCCCGCTGGACGGGACCTACGGAATACAGTACGACGACGCGGCGGCCAGCGCATCCGATCAGAGCAATACCGTGGTGGCCAACGCGAAACAGTGCGACGGGGCCGGCTTGCGGCTGACGGCGGTGGGCACCGGGGACACGTCGTTAAACAATTCGTACAGCGGAAAGTTGGCGTCCGGATTTGCGTCGGGAGTGGTGGCAACCGGGCTGAGCATCGACTCAGGAGGGCAGCCGGCAGTGACCGCGACGCGCGACACGTTCATCGGGGATACATCATCGATCTTCGTCGATTGGGACGGGGCCGGCCCATTCACGTGCATCTCCTGCACCCTGGGATCGGGACCAACGCCGACGAGCTACACGACGTTCTACTTCTGGAACGGCGGCACGCCGGTGACGCCGGGAGGCTTGCATTTCCGGGATACCACGTTCACCGGATCGGCCTCGAAGACTTCCACCAGCATGACAGTGCCCGGCAGCAACGGTCAGACGGCCGAGTATTGGATTGACTGGACGTATACCGTGACCGTAGAGGATGGAAGCGGCGCGGCGGTGAGCGGAGCATCGGTTTCCATCACCGATGCGCTGGGCAACAACGTTTTCTCCGGAACCACCAACTCGAGCGGGCAGGCAACCGCGGTGTTGACCGAATTCCGGATGTACAACAGCGGAAGTTCGGCGGTTCAGGAAATGCGCACACCCGACACGGTGAGCATCTCGGCGTCGGGATGCACCACGCTGAACTACAGCACGACGATTTCCGGAACCACCAGCGAAACGAGGTCGATGACGGGAACCTGCAACTAGAAAACTGAATAACTCTTCGGGGCGCGTCTTATTGTCGCGCCCCGGAGATGCTTTACCGTATGGGCCTGACTTTCCTCGCTGCCCTTCCTGCACAGAACATCCTGACCTGGCTTTTCCGTCGTGGCTGCGGCCGCGATTGCGTGGCGACAATCATTTATTTACCCTTCTTTTAACATCAGCCAGATGTTTACCTATGGGATAACTGGCCACGGGAACAGACCGGCGTGGAAGGGATAGCCGTCCCTAAACCGTCCCGAAGGGCAATTGTTCGACGTCCCGTGCGCCTATAACCTGCTGTTAGCCCCCTTAGAAATGACAACTTACGCGAAAGAATGCCGGCCGAAGACGACACGTGCGCGAAACGCCGGCGCGCTGGTCTGCGCGATTCTGGGCGCGGCATTGGGAATGACGGGCTGCGTCGGGGTAACAGGCGGCAGCAACAAGAATCTTTCCTCGGGCTCGCCATCGGTGGCTACCGTCACCATCGAAACTACATCGTTGACGTCGGGAACGGTGCATGCCGCATATTCAGCCAGCCTCGCCGCTACGGGCGGGACCTTGGCGGCGACGGGCACGATTTCCGGCACGCCGTCGGCGGTTGGAAGCTCCTCTTTCATGGTGAGTGCGACAGATTCAGGCGATCCTTCGCACACCGCATCGCAATCGCTTTCTCTTTCGATTTTGGCCGCGGGTTCTTCTTCGCTGGAAATCTCCACCAGCGGGCTCGACGGTGCGACGCTCGGATCGGCCTATTCGCAAGGGCTGGCCGCCACGGGAGGTGCCGCGCCGTACCACTGGTCGGTGACGTCGGGCACTTTGCCGGTGGGACTGGCGCTGAACGCGTCATCGGGACTCATTAACGGAACACCAACGGCGGCTGGAGCGAACACGTTTACAGTGCAGGTGACAGACGCGAGCAGCCCCGCGGAGACCGCCTCTAGGAGCTTGAGCATCGCCGTTTCCAGCAGCACGTCGGCGCTGAAAATCACCACGGCTTCGCTGGCGGGCGGCGAGGTGAGTAGCGCCTACTCGTCCACGCTTAGCGCTGCCGGCGGCAAGACGCCGTACAAGTGGTCGATTGCCGGCGGGTCGCTGCCGAGCGGCCTCTCGCTGGCCGCGTCGACGGGACTGATCGCGGGAACGCCGACACAGTCTGGGACATCTTCGATCACGGCCGAGGTAACGGATTCCAGTTCGCCCGCACTATCGGCCAGTGAATCTTTTTCGATCGGCATCGCCGCTGCGGGGACGGGCACGGTGGTGAGCGCGTGCGGCACGCTGGGAAATTCCGGCACCACTTACTTGCTGACCGCCAATGTGTCCGCCGCCGGAAGCTGCTTTTCCATCCAGGCCAGCGACGTAACCCTGAATTTGAACGGCCACACCATTACCTACAATACGGCGAGCCAAAGTGCGGCAACATACGCCATCAGCGGAGTGGCTTGCTGGGATACGAGCAACCCGAGCAGTAATCCTTGCGGCGGCTCGTTCGATAACTTCACCGTGTACGGCGGGAATATCGTGGAAGGCGGCGGAACGGCAGCGAGCTTCGCGCATCCCATCCGCATGGGGCAAGGGCTGAATAGCGGCCCCACGATTAACGATATGAACGTTACGTGGTCGTCCGATTCCGCGGTGGGAATTTATCTGAACTACGCGGGCCAGTCCGTTCCAGGCGCTGCGGTGATCTACAACAACACGCTCAACAACAACGTCACCTCGATTCAGAGCCGCGCGGATATCGACGGTCTGTCCATTGAGGTCTCCCAAGCGACCGCCACTAGCACTCCGGCGCAGATCTACGACAATACGATTCACGGTGGCCCGCAGGGCGGGATCCAAAGCGAATCCACCGGGGCGCAGGTGTATGGAAATACGATCGAGCAAGGGACGGTAGGCAGCAACGAATACACCAACGACTTCTCGATCTATCCGTGGGCCCCGAATCAGAACGTCCACAACAACACCATCCTCCCGAGCCAAGGCCGCGGAGTTTCCATCGATTCGGCGGCGTATTCGGTGGCCAACACCTTAGTTCAATCCAATACCATCACGGTGACCGCCAAGGCTGACAATTCCGAGTACAACGGCTGCCCGCTGGACGGTACTTACGGCGTGCAATACGACGATTCAGCCTCAGGCGCATCCGATCAGAACAATACCGTTATCGCAGACGCCCAACAGTGCAACGGCGCAGGCCTGCGGCTCACATCGTTTGGCGGAGGCAACACCTCCACGAACAACTCGTACACCGGCAAATTACTTTCCGGTGCGGCATCGGGCGTGGTGGCCGCCGGCATCAGCTTGGATTCCCCCACGTCGTCGGCGTTTACGGCGACCGGTGATACTTTCACCGGCGACACGGCTTCATTCTACGTGGATTGGGACGGAGCGGGGCCATTTACGTGCATTTCGTGCACTTTCGCGTCGGGAGCGAATCCCGCGAGCTACGCGACGTTCTACTTCTGGAATGGCAACGGCCCGGCGGTTGCAGGCGGACTGCACTTCCGCGACGCGAAGTTTACCCGGTCGGCTTCGAAGACCTCCACCAGCATGGTGGTGCCGGGAAACTACGGCCAAACCGCTGAATACTGGATCGACTGGACATATCAACTCAACATCGGCAACGGCGCGGGCGCGACCGTAGTGATTACCGACAATCTGGGCAACACCGTTTTCTCCGGCACGGCCAGCGGAAGCGGGCAAATCTCCCCGGTGCTAACCGAATTTCGGATGCACAACAGCGGAACTTCGGCGGTGCAGGAGATGCACACCCCGCACACGGTGACGATCTCCGAGTCGGGATGCACCTCGCAATCGTTCAGCGTGGCGATCAGCCAAACCACCACTCAGAGCGTTACGCTAACCTGCCCGTAGGATTTCAGAACATTCCGGCAAGTACGTTCGGAGCACTAGCCACCGGCGGAGGTAATCGCGGCATCACTTCCTGGCAAGACTTTGCGGATTAAGCCGCGCAAGCGATCGCGCTCGGCGTCATCGATCGCGGTGAACCACGCCAAGGGCGCCCACAAAGCCAAACCTGCCGCGCTCGACAGGAAGAAAGTGGGCCAGTTATGAATGGGAACAAAATCATGCATCGCCAACGAGCCTGCTGCAAATCCCAGAGTGGGCAATATGTTGGGGAGGATCCCGAACCTTAAGTATTCGCGCCAATCCACTTTCAGGACGCGCAGAAACAGCATGGGGAAGACGGTGCCTTTTACCAACACCGCCGCAACGGTGGTACCCGCCGCCACTCCGTAGATTCCGTAGCGCTTGGCCAGCACAATGCTCGCCCCAAGATTAATGACCGCTTCGGCCAGCGTGCAGTAGACGTTGATGCGGTGCTTTCCCAGGCCATAGAGCAGATGCGTGGCCATCATTTCGGTGAGCGCGACGAACTGAGAAACCACCATGATCCTCAGAATCAAACCGGAGCTTGGCCCGTACTGAACGCCCATCCACACCTTAATAAAATCCGGCCCGATCGTTAAGAGGGCCACGGTGCCCAGGAATCCAACCAGCAAAGTGTATTTCGTGCCGCGAACCAGAAGCCTACCCACTTCATCGTGGCGGCCTTGGGCATCCAGCTCGCTGGCGAGCGGTGCGACGATCAACGCGCTGCCATTGATGACGATGCGCAATTGTTGGACCAAGCGCATGCCGATGGCGTACAGGGTGACCTGCGCGACGGGCAAGAACACCGCAATCACCACCGAGTCCACGCCGTAATTGATGGTCTGGCCCAAGCTGATCAAGAAGGAGTTACCGCTGTGGCTCAGCACCGGGCCAAGGATCGATTTTCGCCAGTTGCGCGCGCTGATTCGTAAGTCCGGAAGCAGACGCCGCACCAGGGCCACTTCGAATGCGTGCCCGATCATGGACGAACCCAGCTGAATCACCGCTAGGGAAACCAGGCCGTAACCGGTGAGCAGCGCAACCACCGAAAGTATGGTGCGCAGAACCATCACCCCGACGGCGACGCCGTTGCGCAAGTCCCAGCGCGATAACCCGCCGAGGGCCGCCTGGTACGTGGCAAAAATGAAGTCCGTACCCAGAATCGCAGCGGCCACCATCAGGGTGATACGCGATTCGCCCATCAGGTCTTTCGGGATGTGCAGGAACGGCAGAGCGAACGCGGCCATCAGGCAGCCCAGACCGAAACAGGCTGCGGCCAAGACACTGTAGACAATCAGGGTGGTGCTGAACAGCGCGTTCAGCGAGTCGTTATCTTTCTGGGCGTGGAACCGGGAGATGAATCGAATCAGCGCCGAGCGCAAACCGACGTCCACCACCCCCATGTACCCGGTGAGTTGCAGCACCAAAGTCCAAATTCCGTACTCGGTGTTACCCAGGCGGTACACCACGAATGGCGACATGAAAAACGCCACCAGCAGGTTTGCCCCCATGCCAAACCAGTTGCTGAAGACGCTGCGGGCGATCCCCGACGCCGAAAAGTGCGCGTTTTCTTCCTTGCGCGGCACTTGCGTCTCCGGATTAGGGCTCGCTACCATATTCGGCAAACCAATAACTCCTTCACCAGCGCGCTAGGCGCGGGGGTGCAATTCGGCTACTTTGGCCCGGTCTTTTTCAGTGACGTGTGAAATGCAGAAGCGGGTTTTCCCGGAACGTTCCCGCTCAATCTCAGCGGTCTGCACGAATTTCCATGTGACCGCCGATCCAAAATAAAATCTCAGGACTTCGGCGAGGTTTTCCAAGTCGCGCGGCGAAAACGCGGCGCCAGGTACGTATCGGATGCGGAAAGAATCCATGGTGTCTTGAATTACCTGCATTTTTTCGATGCCCGGGCACACTTTGATAATGCGGCCGGTCAAGGACACGCCTGGCACCACATCGCCATTGGGCAAATAGAAATTGTCAGTGGTGCGGCCGATCACCCGCCCGATCAGCGGATAACCTCGGCCGCAAGGGCAGGCCGCTCCCGTGGGGATGGTGCAGTCGTTCACTTTGTAGCGGATCAAAGGCATGCCGTAGTTGAGCAGGTCGGTCACCAGAATTTCATGCAAGCCCTCGACTTCCCCGCCCTCGACCGGCTTGTATTCGACGAACACGGCGGCGGGGTTTACATGCATCCCGCGATGCTGTTCGCATTCGGCCGCGATCATTCCAAAATCGCGCGCTCCGTAGCGCTCGAAAATTCCGCAGCCCAGGGCCTGCGAGATCGTTTCGCGGTCTTTCGGCGCCAACGGCTCGGCGGTGCAAATGGCGCTTAGCGGCCGGTGATAAGGCTTGCCGCACTCGAGCAGATACTTGCTGAGCAAGGCCAGCGGCGTGGGATAGGCGTAAATGATCCGCGGCCGGAATTCATTGAGCGTCTGGCGATACGATTCCAGAACTTCCTGGTTAAACACCGAGGTGGGCGCCCACACCCGGCGCATCAAATGACGGTCGTAAAGTTTCCACCGCCAGCTGGGTTTCTCGACGTAATCGACCCGCGCGCCCCACAGATAGAACACCTTGTCGCCGGGCCACATACCAGCCCAGGTGTCAAAACGGCTCTGCATCGCCGATTTTTCGGGAAGCATTTCGGGCGAACGCAACAACTGCACGGGCGTATCCGTAGTCCCGCCGGTCGCGGCGATGAGCAGATTCTCGCGGCGGTAACGGCGCGACCACAAATCGTCGAGCCGGGTGCGGATGTCGCTGCGGGTGAGCATCGGGATACGCTGTAAATCCTGCGGCGAAGTAATTTGCGCGGGCGTAATCCCTGCGGCGTCGAATCGCTCGCGATAGAAGGGGGTGGTGTCATAGGCGTGCTGCAGCAAACGGCCCAGCGCCTGCCATTGCAGCCGCGAGTTTTCCACCATGGACATCGTCTCGCGCTGTTCCAACACGCGCAGCCGCTTGCGCAGCCCCCGAAACGATCGCGGGGCGATCCACGGCGCGACCGTGCTCATGTAGAGCTGGTTCCAAGGCCGGGCGGCATAGATAGACGAACTCATGCTTGCCCCTTAAGCGAAGTGTTCACAGTTGATTCCAGGCCCGCGGATCCGCGCGGTAAGGTCAGCGGCGGCGCTTCGCCTGGCTTTTGCGCGATCCCGCAAAGGATTTCGCGCAGCGCCGGAACCTTCAGGCTGAGTTGGAACATCGCCCACTCCGGATAAAACAGCAGGGCGTTATATTTCATGAATCGCGGCCGTCCCGGCAGCGAATGCACGGTGACGTCATGGAACCCTACGCCCTCGAGCATCTTCTCCATCTTGCCGGCGGAGTTGCAGCGGTAGAGCGTGGGGAAAGTGTCTTCGGGCTCGCGACCCCAGATTTTTTTGTTGATCCACTGATGGAACCGGAAGGGCGTGACTGCCGCCGCGACGTTCACCCAGTGGAAAACGTTTGGTGTAAGCAGGATCACCGTGCCGCCCGGACGCAAAACGCGATAAAACTCGCGGAAGACCAGTTCGGGCTTGGCCAGGTGCTCCACAACCATGTTGCAGGTGATCAAATCGAAAGTTCCCGTTTCAAACGAGAGATTTTCCAGATTGCACGCCACGCGGCGAATTGAAGACGAAGCCGCCAAAGACGCCGGGTCCACGTCGGCGCCCACCACGAAGCCGGCCTCGGCGAGGAATCGCCGCTCGATTTCCGCAGCGTTTTTCAGCCAGGGAAGAATCAGGGTGTGGCCGCAGCCGGCGTCGAGCCAACGCATTCCAGGGCGAAAATACTGCTGCAGCATCCGCAGATAGAATTGCTGCTCGTGCTCGGCCACACGGGCGCGCTCGCGGCTGCTTGACCCGCTCGGCAATGGATTTTGTGAATCGCTCATTCCCTTCCCCAAGAGTGCGATGCCTGCTGGCAGAACCGCAAAAATCGAAAATCTACTTCGGCTCCCTTGCGCTTTCCGGAACCGTGAGCTTCTCTTCTGACAGTGCCGCATCCGCGGATTGAGCCGCGCCTCCGGTATTGGCGCCCTTGCTCCAGGGCGCTTTCACGGTGGAAACGACGAAGCGGTGTTTGCCGCTGGCGGTGCGGTCGATGTAGTCAACGGTTTGGATGGCCAGATTCACGTCCGCGCCGAGCGCTTTGGCCATCCGCTCGCGCAGCAGCGTGATGGAACTAGCAGCGTCGGCGCCGGGCCGCGCCACGATGGATACACTCACCTCGCGCAGCGCCGTCTGCTTCAACTGAAAGAAGGCCACTCCCGGCACGTCGTAAAACAAGTGGGTGAAATATTCGCCGTGAATCATGCGTCCATCGGGTGTGGCGATGAAGTCGCTGGACCTGCCCCAAATGCGCGAAAGAAGCGGGAAGGGGCGGCCGCAGCGGCAAGGCGCCTCGGTCCAGCTACTCACGTCTTCAATTTCGTAACGGATAAAGGGCATGTAGCTGTTGGTCAGGTCGGTCACCAGGACGCGCCCCGGCACACCGACAGGAAGCGGCTTGCCTGCTTCGTCGACGATCTCGATGTAGCGGCCCAGGGCGTTAACGTGCAACCCTCCGCCGCTGGGACATTCCGCCGCAAGATTATTGATTTCGCGCGAGCCGTAAAAATTGTAGACCCGGCTTTGGAACGCACGCTCCACCGTGTCTCGCGCTTCCGGCGTGAGCACTTCGGCGGTAGCGCGAATGGCCAGCGGTCGAATTTTCAGGTGCGGGCGTTCGAGCACGAATTGGGCAAACACTTCGAGCGCCGAGCTGTATCCAGTGATGTGCTTCGGCTGCCAACTGTCCAGCATCGCGGCAAACTCTTCCATGCGTGGCGTGGAAATCGCGAAGGCGTTGCACACTCGCGTCTGCACCAAAAATGAATACACCTTGTCGCGCCACGTTTGGTCCTGAATGTCGCGGTCGGCGCCCCACACTGATGCGGTGCGGTCGCCGGGCTTAATTCCCCACCAGCTTTGGACGAACCAATCGGCCGCGGTGGCGCGATCCCAATATTCCATGTCCTGAAAGAATTGCACCGGCTTGCCGGTGGACCCGCCGCTGGCGTTGGCCTTTCCTTCTTCCGGCTTGCGGTTATCGCAGATGATCTCCGAGGCCTTTTGCTGCACCGTCGCTTTGCTGAGCGAGGGAATGAACCGCAAATCCTCGAACGAGCGGATATCGTCCACGCGAATTCCCTGATGGCGGAACAGGCCCCGGTAATACGGGCTGTGCTCGTTCGCGAGCGCCAGCAGCGCTTTCAGCCGGCTCCATTGTTCCTGGCGAACCGCATCGAACGCGGCGAACTCGTACTTGTACATTTCGCGGAGGTAGGCCGCGGCCGACGGGTGCCAGCGCTTTTCGAAAAATGGATAGAGCGCCGAACGCACCAGGTGCGCCCCCGCGGCGCGCAACGGGTTGCGGACCGTGCCGCCGGACCTCTCCGCTGGGCGAGCCGCGCCAGCGCCATTCTTGGTGGAATCTTTGCTATCGGCGCTCATGCTCGCGTCTCTCTCGTCACTCTCATCGTGTTCTGCCAGGATTTCATACGTAGCGCCCCAGGAACGCCCATTCGAGACTCCACTGAAAGTCGTCTTTCTGAAACGGTGCGAAAACTCTTCGCAGCGCCAGCGGTTCCTGCCCTCGCCTCACCACTCCCGGAACGCACGTTACCGACGTCTGGTAACCCAACTGCCGTGCACGCTCGATAGTGGCTTCATTGAAATGCGGCTGCAGAATCGGCGACGGGTAGGAGAAATGCACCACCGGACTGCCGAGCTTTTCTTCCATCAACCGTTTCGATTCCTTCAACTCCAAGCGCACCACCGCGTCGTCCACATACGCCAGGTTGGGATGGGTCATGGTGTGCGATCCCACGATGTGCCCGCCCTTGATCAACCCACGCAGCTGATCCCAACTCATCATCGGTGCGCCCGCGGATTCCAGCGGCTGCACTTCCAGTTCGTTTTCTATCTGGACCAGGGCTCGCATCTGCGGTTCGCCCGCCAGCTTGGCCACACGGCGGCTGGCGACCAGAAAACTTTCGTGGCGCTCGGAGCGGGTGGCCATTGACCAGGTGCGGCTCTCCCCCGAATCCGGCCAATCGTTTCGGGGACTGACGTAAAATGCATTGCGCAGCCGGCAGTACCAGGGAGGGGTGGAGTTCTCCACATTGGTGATCGTCGCGTAGAACGCCCCCGGAACGCCGAAGCGGTCTAGAACCGGCGCGGCTACTTCGTAGTTATCCGCGTAGCCATCGTCGAAAGTAACGGCCACCGCGCGATCCGGCAGATTCTTGCCGCCGCTTAGAAATTCCTGAACATCACCGATGCTCACAGGGTGGTAATGCCGGGCGATCATTTCCATTTGTTGGGCGAAGGCGGCAGTGGCGTGAATGATTCCCCATCCGATGGTATGGGCGAACGGACCGGGGTCATCCTGCACCGAGTGGTAACGCAGGATCACCACCTTGGACGAAGTCCACGAGCCCGCGGTGCGCAGAACGCGGCTGCGTAGGATGCCGAGCTTTAACGCTTGTTTGGCCGAACTCATCGTTGATGCCTCGAGTTGTTCATTCCCATGCCCGCGTATGAGAGCTGAGGCGGGTTCCCGTCCACTTGGATTACTTCCGGAGGCGTTTTGGCGTCCGGCTCAAGGTCTTTCAGCGGGATATATGCGAGCGCCGCGGAGAGCGCCGCCATCACGTACCACGAGCTGCGATACAAATCGTGTCCGGCGTAACCCTCGAAGAGCAAACCGATAATGGTGATGTTGCAGGCGTAGGGAAACAACCGCATGTAGGCAGGGATATCCTTATGCGGTTCGAGCCGCCGCTGCTGTTGCCCGTTCAGCTTGAAAAGCTGGAACAGGAATGTCAAAAATGCGATCGCCCCCAGGATTCCGAGCTCGGAAATGGTTTGCAGATACAGCGAGTGCGCGTTGTACCAGTGGGGATGCCTGCGATCCGGCCAATATTTCACTCCGTTGGCGGTGCCGAATTCACCCATACCGATACCGGTAATTGGACGATCCAGGAACATCTGCCAACCAGCGCTCCAGGTGGTGAGGCGCGCCAGGTAGGAGTCGTCCTTGTTGCGATCTTCTACGCTCAACACGCGATCCTTATAGGCTTGCGGTGTGGCTATCCAGACCATGGCCACCAAAAGAACCGCCACCGGGACGTACATCAGGCCTTTTTTACGCAGTAATGGCGCGATCATGATCAGAAAGATTAAAGCAAGAAACGCGGTACGTGAGCCGGTGAGAATGATGGTGGCAACGCTGAGAACGATTACGCCAAGCGAAACGATGCGGCCGATTCCCGATTTTTTGGTGAGCAAGAGCATCACCAGGGGCATACTGATCACCATCGTCGCGCCCAGCGAGTTCGGATTGCCTCCGAAGCTATTGGTGGCCTCGACCCGTTCCACCGCCTCGGTGCCCTGATAGATAATTCCCTGGCTAAACGCAATCAGGCTGGAAGCCGCCACCCACCCGATCAACAGCGTATAAACCAGCAGGAAGCCCTTAAAGCGCTGCTCGGTACGCACCAGATTTACGACCAGGATGTGATAGATCATCAAGCGGCCGAACGCGATCACGTTGGAGAGCGAATCGGATGGCCAGATCGACAGCGGAACACTCATAAACATCGTGAACCAGAAAAAAAACAGCGTCTTGGTGATCGTAGGCCATTCGATTTTCTTTACTTTCACAATGAACGAGATCAAGACCAGAATCGCCAGGGTGCGCTCGATGTGCAGGAAGGCAATCTGCTCGTAGAGTTCGCCGGGGCGTAGAACGTCCGACGCCACCATGCCGATCAGGCCGACGTATGGGTCTTTCAGCGAGTAAATCATTATCCCGATGAAGACCACCGCCATGACTAGCCACATGATTTCACCCCAGCCTGGCGGTCGCGCTCGGCGTCGCGTTGAACACTTTCGGCTGCAGGTACAGTTGGTGCGATGGGCAGTTCATCACGGAAAGCCTCGACCATCGGCACGAAGCGGAAATCCGCGCAAAGGCGGTCCAGCTTGTTCCAGGTGGTCGCCAGGCCCGCGTACTGCCGCGCCACCGATTTTGTCTTCGCCGCGATTCGCGGCTGTTCCGGATCGATTTCCCACGGATGAATGTAGAACACCGCGGGACGCTGCTCCAGGCGATTGAATCGCCGGATTCCCCAGCGCACGCAGGAGTACGGCAGCGCGCGGAAATAGCCTCCGCCGGCCATTGGAAAATTATTTGCCGCCAACCGCAGGGTGGCGATGGGAATTTCCAGGAGCGGCTTCCCTTGCATGTGGTAAGGCAGGCGCGGAGCATTGTGATTGTCGTAAAAATCGTGGCGGATGGGATGCACGCTGGAGTCATACCAGAATCCCAGCTCCGCCAATATGTCCGCAGCCCATTCCTTCCCAGGCGTGATTGAAAAACTCGGGGCGCGATAGCCGCGAACCGCTGTTCCCGCTGCATCTTCGATGATGCCCTTGGCACGCAGCGTGTCTTCGCGAAATTCCTCGGGCGTCAGACGAAAAACCGGCCGATGCCAGTAGCTGTGGCAGGCCACCTCGTGCCCGCAGCTCGCAGCTTGCTTCACCAGTCCCGGAAAGCGCTCGGCCACCCAGCCCAAAAAGAAAAATGTTCCGCGAACTCCGTGCACGGCAAACAGGTCGAAGAGCCGCTGGGTATTGCGCTCGACTCGCGACGACATACCCTCCCAATTTTCCCGCGGGACAGCCTGGCTCATGCTCTCGGTCTGGAAATAATCCTCGACGTCGACGCTCATCGCGTTCGGAGGCGCACCAGGATTCAGCCGCTGAACGTCGTTGTGTTCCGCTGGAACCACGAATCCCCTTTTTGTCCGCAGCGTGCGCCCGCCGCATGAAAATTTCAACGCCCACTGGACCGCATAAGGGCGGCAACGTACCGATCCCCGGCCGCCGGCGTTCGGCCACCAACTTGCTGATTCAAAAAGTGTTACACACGCAGCACACGCACGGCCGCGCACGGCGCCGAGTGTAAACAGTATAGCGCGTGCCTCGCGGGTCCACCCCGTTCACTTCGGGCGTGTTGCTATTCGGTGTAACTCCTCTTTGGAATCGACCCGGGGGAATCGCTACCAAAGTGACTGGATTTCTGGCTGCCTTCGGGGGCGCCCGCCACCGGCGCGGAATCCGGGTCCGGCTTGGGTCCCGGGCTATCTCGCAATTGCCCAGGCGCACGGTACCCCTTCGGCTTGGAAAACTCGCTTAGAAACCCGGCGCCCAGAGAGAGGTGAATCGTGGCGTAAATGGGCGGAGCCAAGAAGAGATGCTGCCAACCGAAGCGCCAGGCGAGTCTCACGGAGAAAAAGAGAACCGCAAGCACCCATGGCGCCAGTGAAATCGCGTACAACCACATCACCGGCTTCGCCCAAAAGGAGGCTATCGCGCCAAACACCAGCCACGCCAAAAGCGCCGCCGGAACAATCTGTCCGATCGTTAATGCATCCCCATGCTTGCGGACCAGGCGGCAGCGGCCGCGGCCGTAGCGCATCAGTTGGCGAGCGAGCGAGCGCAGACCGGTGCGCGGCCGATACAGCACGGTGATCTTCGGGCTGATAATCGACACTAGGCCGGCTTTCCATACGCGATAGTTGAATTCCACGTCCTCGCAAGCGTCGAAGCTCTCGTCGTAATAGCCGATGCGATCGAATACGCTGCGGCGGTAGAGCGCGCCGGCGCTCATGGGATTCACCGGCCCTTCCTGATCGAGTGAGAAAATCGTGGAGTCGCGTCCGTGACCCAGCGGCGTGGCGCGCGCATGCGCCAGCACGTCCTGAAACAGAGTGTTTCCGGCGCTGGTGAGGGGCTGCGGGCGGCACAGGCAATCCGCGTCGTACTTGTGAAATAAATCTACTGCGTCGCGCAGCATGGTGCGGCTGGGAATTTCGCAGTGGCCGTCGATGAAGAGAACGAATTGGCCGCGCGCGTTGCGTGCGCCCACGTTGCGTCCGGCGCTGGATAGCTGAGCGGGATTTTCCAGGCTGCGGACGGCAACTGCCGTTTTGGGGGAGAATTCGCGCACCACTTCCACGGTGCGGTCAGTGGAATTGCCGTCAACCACCAGAATTTCAAGCCGATCGGCCGGATATTCCTGGGCGACCAACGCGCTCAGCACGTCGCCGATGTGCGCTTGCTCATTGCGAACCGGAATCACTATCGAAAGAAACGGCTGCGCGCCTTCGGGCAGGTTGGACGGCGACGGGTCGCTTCCTTGCGGCGACCGCGCCCCACTCCCACTGACGCTCGGGCTCGCGTTTGACGACGAATCCGGAGCGGAAACGCGCGGGTCGCCGGGAGGCAACAGTTCGCGATACAGCGCATGGAGCTGCGCTTGCTGATGCCCCGGGGAGTACGCTTTTTCCACGCGCTGTCTTCCCGCACGAGCCAGCTGCCGGGCGCGTCCAAAATCGCCAAGCAACTCACCAATCGCTGCCGCCATAGCCGGAACGTCCGCCGCAGGCACCAGGCGCACCGCGCGCTGCGGGCCCGCTATATCTTCCACGCCGCCAACCGCGGTGGCGACCACCGGAACCTCCGCGGCCATGGCTTCGAGAACGATGTTAGGCATTTCTTCGGAAAGCGAAGGATTCACCAGAAGATCGAGCCCCGGAATCAAACTCCGCAGGTCGGCGTGGAATCCCGCAAAAGTGATTTGCGGCGTCAGATTTAGGGATTGCGCCTTTTGTTGCAGCGCGGCCCGCAGCGGTCCGTCGCCAAACACCACGAATCGCAAACGAGGCGATTGCTGGCGAAGCTGCGCCGCCGCTTCCAGAAAATCGGCCACGCCCTTTTCCGGGCTCAAGCGGCCGGCGGTGGCGATCACCACGGAATCGCCCGGCAGCGAAAACCGCTGCAATAACTCGCTGCGAGATCGCATGGTTCTGCCGGGATCGTGCGCCGGGATATCGATGGCGTTCGAAACGATGCGAATTTTCTTGCCCAGCGCCGATTGCGCGGCGAGTTTTTTTGCCTGCGTTTGCGAAAGGCACACCGCGCGATCCGCGAATCGCAGCGCGAAACGGTCCGCCGCTTCGTACAATTTCACCTTAAAATTTTCGCCGGTCCAGCCTCGCAAAAAGCAGGCCACCCGCACGCCGCAGCGGCGCCCGGCAACGACGCCCAGGATGTCTGCCTTGTAACCGTGAGTGCAGAGAACATCGATTCGCTGTTCGCGTAGGGTCTGCTGCAAGGCCTTCAGTGCCGTGCGCGACCCCACCGGATACGCGATGGCCGGAATCCCGCGGGATTCCGCCGCTTCCCGCAGCTGGGTGCCTTCTCCGCCGCCCTCGAATGTCGCAATGCAGACATCAAACGGGCCGTCGGCCTCGAGTTCGGCCGACCGCAACAGCTGGTGCTCGGGGCCGCCGACGAAGTTGCTGGCTCGCAGATGGAGAATGCGTGGCCGGTTCATGGCGTCCGTGAAAGATGGAGTCGCGCCGGAGCGTTGGCCGCTTCCGGACTGGGAGTTCGCGAAATTGCCCGCCACGCCGATTCCTGCCGCTGTGCAATTCCGTCCCAACCATACTTTTCCCGCACACGGCGCCGGCCGCTCTCGCTCAGCCGGCCGCGGGCATCGCTCGACGCCAGTAGTTCGCCTACCGACCGCGCGAATTCAGCAGGCGAATCCGCAATAGCGATGTCTTCTCCCGGAATCAAATCCAGGCCTTCCGCGCCGACCGCTGTGGAAACTACGGCCTTCTTCGCCGCCAGCGCCTCCAGAATCTTCAGCCGGCTGCCGCCGCCGATGCGCAGCGGAACCACCACCACCGCGGCGCGATCGAGGTACGGGCGCACGTTTTCCACTTCGCCGATGAAATCGATTCCCGGAATCCCCGAGAATTCCTGGCGCAGCGATTCGGCCGGGCGCCGCCCTACGATGCGCAGGATCGCCGCGGGCTTCTGCTTGCGAATCAGCGGGAAAATCTCCGCATGGAAATAGCGCAAGGAATCGACGTTGGGAAACCAATCGAGCGAAGCCAGCGCCAGAATTTCATTGTCACGCTCGGGCTCGCTGCGTTGGCTGTAGAAATCCAGGTCCACGCCATTGGGAACCACGGTCACGTTGGGAACTCGCCAATCGCGCATGGTTCGGGCATCTTCTTCGGTCACCGCGGTCGAGCCCGCGGCGCGCAGTAGTGCCCGGCGCTCGAACCACCGCATCTTCCATTCCTGGGTGCGGAAGAAAAGCTTCTCCACCGGATTGCCACTGTGCGCGGCGCGCCGCGCCCAGATTTGCGATTCCACGTTGTGCGCCGAGATCATCAGCGGAATATCCAGGTTCTCGGGCACGAACCGCGCGTACGGGGTCCACTCGCATTGAATTAGGTCCCAGTTTTCGCGCGCGCGCAGATCGTCAAATGCTTTCTGGAATCGCGGGGTGTAGTGTTTCACCACTGAGAATGGGTAAGGCGAAAACAGATTCGCGAACAACCGCAGATACAGCCGCGCGCCGCGTTCATCCGCCAGCGGTTCCACCAGCTCCACGCGAATCCCCGCACTTTCCAGCTCCGCTCGTCCGGGATTGGTGCTATCGCCATAGCACAACAGGGTGATTGAATGCCGCCGCGCCAGACGCTCCAGCAGATTGAACGTACGGATGCGTTTGCCGGAATCGAGCGGATAGGGAATCTCTTCATCCAACACCAGAACGTTTAAGCGCGGAAATCCCGGCGAAACGCCCGGCGCATCAGCAAGTTGGGTGCGTTCCGGAGCCGTTTCCTGTGGGGAGGCGGAAATTTTCATGGGTGGCGGGTTGGACGAATCGCTTAGCATCCATCTTTTCCAAGGGCTGTTCTCGAGGCCCAGGACGGCGCGGCGTCAGCGGACTCCGCGGCCCACCATCACCGCTCGAACCGTATAAAAGGCGATCAGCAGGTCCAGCGTCAGCGAGATGTTGCGAATGTAATAAAGATCGTAGCGCAGCTTCTCTTTCGATTCTTCCACCGACGATCCGTAGCCGTAATTCACCTGCGCCCATCCGGTGATTCCCGGCCGCGCCATGTGCCGCAGATAATAGTAGGGAATTTCCCTGGTGAGCTTTTCCACGAATTCGGGCCGCTCGGGCCGCGGGCCTACGAACGCCATATCTCCCCGCAGCACATTCCAGAACTGGGGTATTTCGTCCATGCGCGTGCGGCGCATGAAATTTCCGGTTCGGGTGATGCGCGGATCATCGTCGGTGGCCCATTTCGCTCCGCCCGCTTCGGCGTCCTGCCGCATGGTGCGAAATTTGTAGCAAGTGAAAGCCTTGCCGCGCAGTCCCACCCGCTGCTGCCGGTACAGCACCGGCCCGGGCGAGCTGAGCTTGACGATCAGCGCGATGATCGGAATAAACGGCGCGGTCACCAGGCACAACGCCAGCGCCAGCAGCGTGGAAAATACCCGCCGCAGATACCAGTGGCGCTCTCCTAACCGGAAGCCGTCCCCGAAAATCAGCCAACTCGGGTGCAGCTCATCCACTTCAATCTGCCCGGAAATTCTCTCCAGCAGCGTGGTTCCGTCTTCGATGCGTACGCCGCTCAAGCGCAATTCGAGCAGCTCATTCACCGGCATGGTTGTCCGGCGATCCTTCAGCGCCACGATCACCCGATCGACGTTCGAATGATCGCCCAGGTCGCGCAACACCTTGCCCAGCGCGTCGCTGTTGCCTTCATTCGCCCACCCGATGATGTCCATTCCCAGCTCGCCGCGCGTGCGCACCGCTTCCATAATTCGCTTGGCGCGCTCGCCATCGCCCAGCAGGTACACCCGTTCGCGAAACGCCTGCAGAAATATCAAGTGCCCGAACGCCCAGCGCCACAAAACCCACATCATCGAGAGAATGATCAGCCCGGTGAGGAAGACGTTGCGGCCGACCAGCAGGCGGGGGAACACCAGCGTCAAACCGGCCAGCAGGAAAGCCAGGGTTCCCACCAGCGTCAGAATCCGGAAATAGGTTTCGCCCGGCGATTGCAGCCGCTGCAGATCGTACATCTCCAGATAGTGCGCGCAGAGCATCGCCAGCGCGGTGACCACCAGGATCTTCCACATGCCGTGCTCGTACTTCAGCACCAGGATGCTGTCTTGGCCGTAGCGCAGGAAGATCGCCAGGGAAAACGACAGGCAGATCACTGCTACTTCGCCGCACAACAACACCAAGGTCCGGCTGGGGACGTACGAATTAAAAACTCGGATCAACTCGACTATCCTTTTTCGGGCTCTTTGCTTCCGTAATAGTGGTAGTAATACGCGCCGTACGCCTTGGTGTCTTCGGCGCGATTCAGCACCACCCCTAGCAGATTTTTTCCGTGAAACTCCTGGCATGATTTCTGTGCGGCATCGTAGGCAGTATACGCCGCGCGCACCACCATCAGTACGCCATCGCACATATCCGCCAGCAGCAGCGAATCGGACACCGGAATGGTGGGCGGGGAATCGATGATGATCCAATCGAATGCGGATTGCAGGCGGTCCAGCAGCAGCTTGAACCGGCCATTCTGCAGAAGCTCGGAAGGATTGGGGGCGTTGCTGCCCCCGGCGATCATGCAAAGATGCTCCGGCACACCGCGCTGAATCACCGTCATTTCGTCGGCTTTGTTCATCAGGTAATCGGATAACCCCGGCGAGACCGGTGCGCCCAGCGTGTTATGCAAACGCGAGCAGCGCAGGTCGGCGTCGATCAGCAGCACCCGCTTATCCTGCTGCCGCACCATGGCCTGCGCCAGGTTGCTGGCGATGAACGTTTTTCCTTCCGCCGGCAGCGCGCTGGTCACCAATACCGTCGAGAGCGGCTGCTTGTCGCGGATCTGGTAGAGGCGCGAACGCAAGGTACGGAACTGCTCGGTAATGCTGACCGGCGCATCGGGACTGGCGAACGCGCTCTGGCTGGGGTCCACGCGCCATCCGGGCTGCGCACACCGTTCCCAGATGTCCTCGAACTGCAGAAACCCCGAAGGGTATAGCGCCTCGACGCTGTGCTGCGGCTCCATCACTTCCGTTTCGGGGCGCGCTACCGTTGCACTGCGTGATCCGCCGGTGGAACGCGACCCGGACGGGGCCGACGTTCGAGGTGCCGGCGCCAGGTCGTTACTTGGGAGGATGGAGGCCCGCTCCTTCTCCGCCTTCTTCAAAGCTTCGTGAATCCTACTCATGGTTTCCTTTCCCGGCGGACGTCGGCGCGGTTGCCTGGGCCTGGTTCAACTTCTCCAGTAAATCACTTAGAGTTTTTATAAAGGCCTCGGCGATTTGCGCCTGGCTTTTCGCGCCGTCTGCCGCCGGCGTCATCGCCGCCGTCGCTGGCGCGGATTTTCCCGGGGCGTGGGCGTGCTGCTTGGCCACATCCGGCGGATCCAGCAGGAATTCCTTGGCAACTTCCTGCACCACGCTGGCCGGAACCGGCTTCACCTGGTCCACGAACGAATTGATCAAAGCGTGCTCGCACAAAAGATTGGTCACCCGCGGAATACCGCCGGAATACTTGAAGATCGCGTTGATCGCTTCCTTGGTGAAAACCGGCTGGCCGTTCGCGCCGGCGATCCGCAAGCGCTCGGCGATGTAGCCGTCCACTTCCTCGGGAGCCAGCGGACCCGTCTTGCAACGGATGGTAATGCGCTGGCGGAGCTGGCGCAACTGCGGGTCCTGCAATTTTACTTCGAGTTCGGGCTGCCCGGAGAGCACGATCTGCAGCAATTTCTCCCGCGCTGTCTCCAGGTTGGTGAGCAGGCGAATTTCTTCGAGCACCTGCATCGATAGATTCTGCGCTTCGTCCACGATTAGCACCGTGGTGCGGCCGGAACGATAGCGCTCCAGCAGCCACTGGTTTAGACGCATCAGTTGGTGGCTCTTCACCCGCGATTCGCAGGCGATGCCGAAATCCGCCAGCATGAAATCGAATAGCTGGCTGACGTCGAGCTGCGAATTGAAAACAAACGCGGTGGCCACTCCTTGCTCGTTGAGCCAGTCCAGCAGGCGGTTCAGCAGGGTCGTCTTGCCGGTGCCCACTTCCCCGGTCAGCAGGATGAAGCCCTTGCGGCTCTGGATCCCGTAAGTGAGGCCCGCCAACGCTTCCTGCGTCGCCTGCGTCAGAAACAGGTAGCGCGGGTCTGGATTGGCGTTAAACGGATTGTCGCGTAGACCGAAGAAATTTTTGTACATGGCGAGTTCGCTACGACCTCATGCCCGCCCGTTCACGCGGGGAAGGACGCACCACGTTGTTCGGGTCTTTGTATTTGGGGCCGTTTCCGTTTCCCAAGCCCTTGCCGCTCTTGCCGTTACCGCCGAACGCAGGACCTCCCTGTAATTCCAGCGCAGGCACCATCGCCAGCGTCGGCACCTTGAGAAAGAACTCCACGTCCCTCTCGGTGCGCAGCGTATTGTCGCGCATTTCGATCACCAACACGATTCCCACCCCAATCATCAAGCCGCCCGCCAGACCACCCATGCCGAAAAGTTTGTGATCCGGATAGGTGGGACTCTCCGGCAAGCTGGCCGGGTCCAGCACCTGAAACTGCTCGCCCTGCTGTTGGGTTTCCAGGTCTTTGCCGATCTGCGACTGGGTCTGCTTCTTCAGCAAGTCGTTGTAGTTGTCCAAACTCGACTGATAGTCGCGGGTGAGTTCCTTGTATTGCTGTTCCACCGACGGACTCAGCGAAATACGTCCCTGGTACGTTCGGATTTGCGCCTGGATCTGCTCTTCCTGCACCGTCTTATCCTTAATCACCAGGTCGTTTTGATGGATCTGCGCGCGCAATTGCTGGATGTTCGGCGGTTCCACCGCATCCTTAGGCGCCGACGGTCTTTGCGCGTCCGACGCGTGGGCGTCCGCGATTTTCTTTTTGAGCTGCGCAATGTTGTTTTTCAGCCGGATCACGTCCGGATAGTCCGCGGTATATTTCGCTTCCATGGAAACCAGCTGGTTCTGCAGATCGTTGAGCTGCATATCCAGAGTGAGCGGACTTTTTTCGGTGGTCGTCGATTGCCACGCGGCGAGCTGCTGCGACAGCATGGATTCGGCGAACGCCTTCTCCTGCTGTGCGCGGCTCAATGCCTGGGTGGTGGCCTCCAGTTGGGTGTTCAGTCCGTTGAGCAAGTTCAGGTTGGCTGCCTCATCTTCCGGCAACGATCCCATGAACTGCCTCTTGAACGCCGCCAGCCGGGAGTCCTGTTCGTCCAGCTTCACCTTGGCTTGTCCCAGTTGCCGGGTGATGAACTCGGTGGTGTTGGTGGTTAGTTGCTCCATGGTCTTGGCGCTTTCTTCGATGAACATGGAAGTGACCTGGGTGCAGATCTGCTGCGCCAGCCGGGGATTATCGGAAACCACCGTCACCGTAAAGCCTGGCACCTGATTGCGCGTTTCGGTCATGGACTCGACGAGGGTCACGGTAATCGTTTTGCGCAGCCGTCCGACCAGCTCTTCCATCGGAAGACCCCGGTCCTGATCTTTCTTATAGAGCCCGAAGTCCTGGATGATCGGTTCCAGTCGCGTGCGGCTCAGAATTTGCTGCTTCATGGTGGCTAGGCGCTGGTTCAGGTCCTCGTTCACGATCGGCTTTACCACGCTATCGGGAACCGCGGGCTGCTTCACCAGGACCAGCGTCTGCGACAGGTATTGGTACGGAATGGTCAGAGATATTCCGTACGCCAATATCGCGCCCAGGATCGCAGGCAATACCAATATCAGGCGGTGGCGACGCGCGATCGCCAGGTAATCTTCCATCTTCAGTTCTCGTTGCCCGATCATCTAAGTTTTAATCTCCTGTCTCGTTCCTCAATCAATAGGTATGGGCGCGGGACGCCAGCTGAATCCCCACATAACTTGATTCGCGAAAGCGGTCTTTGAGACCCCCGCAATATCCTGCTGTTGGTAGCGCGGCGAGTAGCCGGCAAATATGCTGGAGGCGCGGCCGATGGTTCGCGCTAGACGTATGTCGCCAGCTACCGCATTCAGTGATTCACCGGATTGCCCGCTGCTGGTTCCCGGAAGTCCGGAGTTTCGCGCGTACAGTGCCGTCAATCCCAGGTTCCAGAGCCGCGAAAGCTGCAAATTCAGGCTGGCGCTGAATTGATCGGTGTACGAACCGGTCAGGATTCCGCTGCCGGAGGTCAGGTAATGATCGTAGGCCGCGCCCAAGCTGGCACGCTTCAGCGCGTATTCCAGCGAGGCGTCTACGGCGTAGGAAATGTGCTGGTAATCGCCGGTAACCGGATCATGGATTTCCGCAAAGTCCGGTCCGGCCGCCATACTGAACGACAGCCGCTGCGCCACCAACCGGCGGTAGCCGAGTTCGACGACGTTATCGTTCACGCTCAGAAGATTGTCCTCATAGCGCAGCGCATCGAACCGGTAAATCAACGAGATGGTGTCCCGTGCCGTCTTTTGGTAGTTGTAGCCCACTTGCGCGCCCGCGCTATAGCTATTTACCAGCCCGGCGTTAAAAAAATGCAATAGATCGTATATCCCCGCGACGGTCAGCGAACTCCGCGGCCCCATTTGATAATCGATTTCCGCAACCGTGGCGTTGCTGATTCGTGGCCCGTACGCGGTGAAGACGGTTTGCCCCGGCATGAACACTGGCTGTAGCGCGACCCCCCCGCCGCCAAATCCGCCTCCCAGGTCCGGGGTGACGCCGCCGCCAAACGCGGACTGCGACATGTAGCTCATCTCGTCGGAGATGAAGCCTCCCCAACGATTGCCGACCCACTTTTCCGACGCTCCAAAGATCTGCGTGGTCGCGTCGTAATAGCCGCCTTCGGGCGAAAAGGATCTGCCGCCGGCATACGCCAGATTGAACTGCGAGCGCGAAGTGACTTTCTGCAGGGTGATGCCGCCCAGGAAAGTGTGGTCGGTGATGGTCTGATTATTGGTCGTGGTGTTCTGTCCGTTGGTGTCGTACTGGCCGTAGTAATCGAATTCCGGCAGCACGAAGCTGCGCGTCACTCCCGCCACCAGGGACGGGATCGCCGCGCTGCTCGCCGGCGGAGCTTCCATCTCCACCTTCGCGGGTATCGGGTTCTGTTCGGTGTCGGTGCTTTGATTGCCGTTGGCTGAGGTGTCCCCGGTCGATCCTGGCGCACCTGTCGGCGGGGCGTTCTGCTGCAGCGGCGCAACCGGCGGCGTTTGATTGCCGTTGTCCTGCGCCCAAGCAGCGGACGCGGAGAACGCCAGCACGAGCAAGCCGGCCCAAATATGATTTCGTAATCTTGGCATCATTCGGCTCCTATGGCACCACGATGGTGTCGCCGGCCTTTAGCGGAAGATCTTGATCCGGCGCGCGGCCTTCCATCACTTCTTTGTAGTTGAATGGATACTTTTTCGTCTTACCGTCTTCGGCCCGCGTTAGAAAAATCTTTTTCGAATTGGCGAATTGCGCCAGGCCCCCGGCGCTCGATATTGCTTGCAGCATGGTCATGCCGGGAAGTAGCGGATACGCCCCCGGCCGCGCGACCTGCCCGATCAGGTAAACCCGCTGGCTATTCATCACCGTCACGATCACGGTCACCTGCGGATCGGCAATGTAACGCTTCAGTTTCTCGGTGATCGACTGCGACAGCTGCGTCGGCGTCAACCCCGCAGCCTGCACGTCGTTGAGCAGCGGCAGGGAGATCTTCCCGTCCGGACGCACCGGCACGGTCTTGGTCAGCTCGTTATCCTTCCAGACGTTGACGTCCAAAACGTCCTGCGCGCCGATCAGATAGTTGGAAGTATCTTTGGGCGGCAACGATACGTTGGGCGCCTTGTTGGGGGTTGTTGCCTGCCCCCGCGCCATGCCCGGTATTCCCACTACCAGCAATGCCGCGAAACAGCTACCCGCCCACCCCATTCTCGATCTCATCATTCCCCCACTCCCGATGTCTGCAAACTCGCGGCTAAGCCGTCTCCGGTTCGTCCGCGCCAATCTGCTTCAATTTATAAAGCAATGATTTGTAGCTGATCTGCAGTTCTTGCGCCGCCCGCTTGCGGTTCCAGCGCGTTCGCGCCAGCGCTTCCAGAATTAGTTGCCGTTCCGCTTGGTGCGAAGCCGCGCGTGCCGCGGCCTTCAATGGAGAACCGTGGAGAATCGCCGGCGCCGGACGCGGCTCGTACCCCGCGGCAGTCACCAGGTCGGCGACCGCGATTTGCGGATCGCCAAGCACCACGATTTTCTTCACCGCATTTTCCAGCTCCCGAATATTTCCCGGCCACGAATACTCCTGCAGCAGATTCATAACCCGCTCGTTCACGCCTGGTTGCGTCCGCCCCAGCAGCGCGGAGTGCTTGGCCAGAAAGAAATTCACCAGCACCGGAATGTCTTCGCGGCGCTGTCGCAGCGGAGGGATGCGCAGCGATGCCCCATTGATGCGGTAATACAGCTCGTTGCGAAATCGGCCGGCGCGCATCTCTTCTTCCAGATTGCGGCTGGTGGATGAAATCAGGCGCGGACTGCGGTCGTCGTGTTGCGCCGCCGCGTCACTGTCCGGCAACGCATACAGCAGGTTGCGCTGGCTCAAACCATCGAGCTCGCTAATCTCCTCGAGGAAGATCGATCCGGGCGCGGCTTCAAGGTGCGAACCGTTTGCATTCCCGTTGCCTCCGTTTCCGCCGTTACCCCCATTCCCTCCGTTGTTGCCACTCGCAATGTCATGCCCGTTGCTCGCAGGTGCGAAATACGCAGCAAACGTCTCTCCCGCCGTCGCCGCACAAATCACCTTGGCTAGCGGCTCGTCGCGCCGCGGCGACAGCCGATGAATCTGCTGCGCCAAAAACTTCTTGCCAGTCCCGCTCTCACCAATCAGCAGCACCGGAATATTCGTCAGCGCGATATCGGTTAGCGCGCGTTCCAGCGTCTGCACCGCCGGGCTCACGCTCCGCATCGTGCTCCATCCGTTCGCGTTGATCGTGGCGTCTTTGGTCATAGGGGACAGCGAATTCCAGGATTCGAGGCTCACTTAGCCTCCCGCAGTCTGGCCAAGCCAGAGCCCGCGAAAACATACCCGCGCACAGGGGATTGCACTTGAAGTGCCACGTCTCCGGAGGCAGAGTAATGCGTCATAAAATAGGCTAACTTCAATTATCGGAGTCTGCTAGGAAAGTTTCCGCTTCTGGAACCATGTTGTCAATGGCACGTAAGTACGTCCAGCCTTCCACCAAGTGGTAAAATATTTCCGTTAAATCCTGTGTGCCTAGTACTTTTGGATAAAACGGAAGTACTATGCAACCGATTTTCCCATGGGGCCGCCGTGGGAACCCCCTAGCGTCGAAAACTATTTGCGAGCCGCGTGGCTTATCGCCGAGGCGTGCCAAGCTCGTAGCACATCGGGCCAACGCTCTACATAAATTTGGCCGAGCCTGCTAGAGTCTAGGAAGCGACGCCCAACGATTCGAGGCACTACTTTCGGATGACAACGGTATGACCTTCCAGCGAAACTCAATAGGCGCGAACGCTTTCATCGCTTGCCTTGCCGCCGCAGCTCTGCTAGCTGGCTGCTCTCGCGATCCCAATGCCCGCCGCAAAGAATATTTCGACAGCGGCATGCGCTACTTTCAACGCGCCAAATATCACGAAGCGGCCATTCAATTTCAGAATTCGCTCCAGGCCGATCCTTACTATTCTGACGCCCACTATGAGCTCGCGCAATGCTTCCTAAAAGACGGCGCGTGGACCACCGCATACCAGGAACTGCTGCGCACCCTCGAACTCGATCCCAAGGACGCCCGGGCCATGGCCGATTTGGGTAAGCTGCTGCTTGCTGGGCGCAAGTTTGACGATGCTCGCGATCGCGCCCAGGCCGCGCTGCTGCTCGATCCCCATAGCGCCGATGCCCAAATGGTTTTGGCCAACGCCGATGCCGCCATGGGCCGCGAGGAAAAAGGAATCGCCGAGGCCAAGACTGCTGTCACCATCGCTCCCAAACGTGCCGATGCGCACCTGAACCTGGCCATTCTTGAACTCCGCGCCGGACACAATCCGGAAGCCGAGGCCAGCTTCTTGAATTCGATCGCCGTGGATGCCAATTATCTGCCGGCGCGCTTGTCACTTGGGCAGTTCTACCAGAAGCAACAGCGGTGGCCTGAAGCGGAAACGCAACTGCGCGCCGCGATTGCCGCGGCACCTACCGCCACCGCTCCGCGCACCGCTCTAGCCGCGCTATACCTTGCCGAAGGGCGCAAAGACGACGCCGAACACGCGTTGGTAGAAGCCAAAGGCGCGCTGCGCGAGGATCCCGAGGGCTATCGCATGCTCGGTGATTTCTATCTGAGCAACGGCGATACCCAAAAAGCGCTGACGGAGTTCGCTTCCCTGGCCAAGGCTCACCCCAAGGATCTGCGCGTCAAGAAAACCTACATTCAGCTTCTGATTCTGGCCAATCGCGGCGCCGAAGCCAAGGCCTGGAACGACGAAATCCTGAAAGCGAATCCCAGGGACACCGACGCCCAAATCCTGCGCGCGGAATTGCTCAGCCACGACGGCAGGCAAACCGAAGCTCTGGCCATTCTGCAGGATGCCACCAAGAACGCTCCGGACAATGCTGTCGCTCATTTCCAACTGGGTCTGATTTTCGCCGAGATGGGCAGCATGCAGCAGGCCGAAGGGGAGTGGCGCACCGCCGCCCGGCTGGTCCCCTCGTTTGTTGAGGCCCAACGCGCCCTGGCTACCGTCGCGCAGCGCCGCTCGGATTGGGATCTGCTATGGCAGTGCGGCGATCAGCTGATCCGCGCCCAGGCCAACTCTCCCGAGGGTTACGTCGATCTGGCCGCCGCCCAGATCGGTCGCGGCGACTCCGACGGCGGCGAGAAATCTTTGCAGAAAGCACTGGAGGTCGCTCCGAACGACGCGCGCGCCTACACCGGGCTGGGGAACTTGCGCGCCGTCCAGAAGCGCCCGGACGACGCGCTGCAATTCTTCCAGCAGGCACTGGACCGTGATCCGGCGTCCAGCGACGCCTTGCAAGGACTTGTCAATCTCGACGTCCAGCGTAAGGATCCTGCCAAAGCTCTCGCTGACGCCCAAGCCCAAATCGCCAAGTCGCCAGCCACCAGCGCCCTATACTTCGTCCTCGGCAACCTCTACATCACTGCCAAAGATCTGCCGCAGGCCGCCGCCGCCTTTCAGCACGCCTTCCAGCTCGACTCCCAAAACGTCGACGCGGCTCTGGCGTTGGCCAATGCCTACATCCTGCAAGGCTCCGCGGACCAGGCCGTCGGCGTCTATCAGCGCGCCGCCAAAGATAATCCCCACGACGTGCGTTTGTACGATGCCCAAGGCAGTCTGCAGGAATCCAGCGGAAATTGGGCCGAAGCGGAAAAGCTCTATAGGGCCGCTTTGCAGACCCAGTCCGACGACCCCACCGCCGCGAATAACCTGGCCTACCTGCTCCTGGAGCACGGCGGCGACAAGGACGTTGCGCTTTCTTTGGCCCAGACGGCTCGCCAGCGCATGCCGGAAGCAGCCAGCACTGCGGACACCCTGGCCTGGGCTTATTATTATCAAGGGGCCTATCCCACGGCGATTGGTCTACTCGAGGAGGCCATCAAGAAAACCCCCGACAACCCCACCTACCACTATCACCTGGGCGTGACGTTCCAGAAGAACAAGGACGCCGGCCACGCCCGCGATCAATTCGAGCGCGCCCTAAAATTGCAGCCGAACCCAGTGCTTTCGCAACAAATCCACAAGGCAATGACTGACCATTCCTCGAGTTAGACTCCCTGCGAACTTGTCCCGATACGGTACTCGGACGCAACGCGATATACCAAAATTCGGATATATCTACACCGAATTATAGAACGGCAGCCATCCGAATCCCCGTCACCATCCCATCTAACTGAAAAAACTAGACTTAAATCATTCGCGGATGGTACATCAAGTGCACGTTTATGGAACAGGGCAGAGCTCCCGTTCCAGCTAATCACCTCTTTCCAACGGGGAAGCTGGTGAAACTTCAGCGTCTCCGCTATGCGGTTATACCTGGTGCCCGTCGGGCTTCCCGACCAGAGCTGGTCGGAGGTTACGCGTCAGAACGAAC